>Ga0182024_10021206_pt1 | contig 11806 bp, 16 predicted proteins | sample P32metaG_FD_120480 | JGI IMG/M metagenome (GOLD analysis project Ga0182024, IMG submission 120480) | Permafrost microbial communities from Stordalen Mire, Sweden - P3-2 metaG (Illumina Assembly) | ecosystem: Environmental > Terrestrial > Soil > Wetlands > Permafrost | place: Sweden: Stordalen... | reverse complement strand
GGCCCCGGTGAGCGCCTCGATGTAGTCGATCTGGGAGCCGTCGACGTACTCGAGCGCCGCCGGATCGACCAGCAGCTTCAGGCCGTGGCTCTCGAAGACCTTGTCGTCGTCGCGCTGCTCATCAAACGCGAGCTGGTACTGAAAGCCCGAGCAGCCGCCGCCGCGGACGCCGACGCGAAGGCCGGCGACGGCCGCGTCCGCACCCTGCGAGCTGAGATACTCGCGCGCCTTTTCGGCGCCCTTGTCAGTCATCGAAACCATCGCTTCCAAAAGTATAGCGCTCCGGTCGCGTGCTTTAGACTAGTTGGCCGATGCCCGACGCAGCCACAATCAAGGCCCGGATAGAGGCCGCAATCCCGGGGGCGACCGCGGATGTGGACGACTGGACGGGCGGTGGCGACCACTTCCAGGCCACGGTCGTGGCCGGCGCCTTCGCCGGCCTTTCGCGGATCCAACAGCACCGCATGGTGTACGACATTTTCGGCGATGAGATCGGCGGTCCGATCCACGCGCTTTCCCTGAAGACACTTCCAGCGAGGAGCTCATGAGCGATCAGAACGACAATCCGATCCGCCAGGCGATCACGGAAGCGATCGCGCAGAACGACGTGATCCTGTTCATGAAGGGGACACCCGAGGCGCCCGCATGCGGCTTCTCCGCCCGCACCGTCGGCGTCCTGCAGGCGCTCGATACGCGCTTCGCGGCGGTCGACATCCTTCCCGACCCGCGCATCCGCCAGGAGCTCAGCGAGATCTCGCAGTGGCCAACGATCCCGCAGCTGTTCGTCGGCGGCGAGCTCGTCGGGGGCTGCGACATCGTCACCGAGATGTTCGAGAGCGGCGAGCTCGCCGAGCTGCTCGGCGCCGAGACGCAGGCGGCCGCGAGCGATCCGCAGGTCGCTGACGGCTCGACGCTGCAGATCGAAAACCGCCTCTCCTGAGCGCACCGGCGCCGCGGCCGGCCCGGCCGCGGCGAAGTAGTGTCCGCTGAGCTGATGCGCCCGGTCGCGATCGTCACCGACTCGACCCACTACACGACGCGCGAGCTGACCGCGGCGGCGGGAGTCAACGAGGTCAGCCTCTACGTCCGCGAGGAGGCCGAGGCGCAGCGCGAGAACGAGATCACCGACTACGACGCCTTCTACGCGCGGCTGGCGCGCGCGAGCGAGCTGCCGACGACCTCGCAGCCCTCGATCGGCGACTTCCTCGCCGCCTACGAGCCGCTGCTCGAGGCCGGCAACGACATCGTCTCGATCCACCTCGCGGGCGGCATTTCGGGCACCGTCGGGGCGGCCGCGCAGGCGAAGGCGCTGCTGGACGAGCGCCGTTCCGGCGGGCGCATCGAGGTGTTCGACGCCGAGACCGCCTGCGGTGGCCTGGGCTGCGTCGTCCTCGCGGCGGCGGCGGCGGCGCGCGGCGGCGGCGACGTCGACGCGGTGCTCGAACGCGCTCGCGAGGCGCGCCGCGCGCTCGCGATCTGGTTCTGCATCGACACGCTCGAGTACCTCCAGCGCGGCGGCCGCGTCGGCCGGGCACAGGCGTGGCTCGGCGGAGCGCTGAAGATCAAGCCGATCCTCTCGCTCGAGGCCGAGATCACGCCGGTCGAGCGCGTGCGCACCGCGGGCCGCGCCTTCGAGCGGATGGTCGACTACCTGCGGATGCGCCGCGACGACGGCGCCGACGGCTGGGTCATCCAGCACATCCAGTCGCCCGAGCGCGCTGCGGCGCTCGTGGAGCGCGGTCGCGAGCTGTTCGGGAGCGAGCCGATGTGGGTCTCCGAGGTCGGCCCCGTGATCGGCACCTACACCGGGCCCGGCCTGCTCGGCGTCGGCGGCGTGCCGGCGCGGCTTCTGCGCTGAGTGAACGCTCGCGCCGCCCCCGCGCGGCTCAGCGGCGACGGCGTCGGAACACGGCCAGGCCCCCGCCGAGGAGGAAGCCCGCGACGGCGGCGCTGATCAGCGCCGGGCGCTGGTGGGTGCCGAGCTGCTTGCGCCAGTCGGTGATCTCGGCAACCTCGCCGCGCAGCTTCTCGATCGAGAGCGCGAGCGCCGTACGGTTGGCCTCGATCGACGCGCGGATCTCCTCGGGCGAGCGGCCGGCCATCAGGATGCCTCCTGCGGCTCCGGCGACGCGACCGCCTCGCGGATCTTGCGAGCCTCGTCGATCGCCATCGTCGGCGCCGGCGGCGTCCCGCGTCGCAGCGCCTTGGCGGCGAGATAGCCGCCCAGCACGGCGAGCGCCAGCAGCACCCCGGCCATCACGAAGAACCCCCAGAAGAACTGCCCTGCCGGGAAGAACTCGTACCACGCGAGCCAGGCGAGCCCTTCGAGCACGAACATCCCGGCGACGACGATGAACATCCCGGCGACGACGCCGACGACGGCGCCGGTGAGGATCTTTCTCAGCTTCGCCGCGATCTCCGCGCGGGCCAGCTCGATCTCGTCCCGGATCAGCAGCGTCGCGCGCTCGGAGATCTCAGTGATCGCCGCGGCGATGTTTTCCGGGATCTCTTCCTGCTCAGCGGCCAAGGCGCCTCAGCAGCAGGGCGGCGATCATGCCACCGGCGAAGGCCGCGCCGACGAGGACCTCGGGGCGGCTGCGGACGAGCTCGAGGCCGCCTGACGGCGCCTCGCCGGCCATCGCAGCATGCTCGCTCGCGCTCGACCCGTTCGTCGAGGCCGCGTAATCGGAGCCGACGTTCATTCCGGCGGCTCCTCGTCAAAGATCCGCCGCCACATCAGCGTCGCGGCGCGCGTCGACGCCATCGAAAACACGGCGCCGAGCCCGGCCAGCAGGCCGGACCAGACCAGCCGCTTGACGAGGTCCGATTCCACCACGTCAGTGAAGCAGATCGCGCCCGCTCGCGCCGGTCACGCCGGCCAGGCGTAGGCGCCGGCGCGGCGATTGGCGAGCGAGGGCAGCGAGGAGCGGATCGCCTGCAGGCGGCCGAGGTCCAGGTCGGCGACGATCACGCCGACGCTGTCGGTGGCCTGGGCGAGCACAACTCCCCACGGGTCCACGATCATCGAGCGCCCGCCGCTGAAGCGACCCGGCTCGTTCTCGCCGATCTGGTTGGCGGCGATCACGAAGGCCTGGTTCTCGATCGCCCGCGCGCGCAGCAGCGCCTCCCAGTGGTCGCGCGTGGTCGCGAGCGTGAACGCGGCCGGCACCAGCAGCACGCGGGCGCCGCGCAGCGCCAGGATCCGGTAGAGCTCGGGGAAGCGCAGGTCGTAGCAGATCGTCATCCCCAGCTCGAGGCCGTCGTCGGTGCGCGAGAGCACGATCTCCTCGCCCGGGTCCTCGTGCTCGGACTCGCGGTACTCGAGGCCCTCGACGGTGACGTCGAACATGTGGATCTTGCGGTAGATGGCTCGGATCTCGCCATCGGGGCCGATGTGCAGCGATGTGTTCTGGCGACGCCCGCCGGCTGTCAGCTCGGTGAAGGAGCCGGCGACGAGATCCAGGCCAAGCTCGCCCGCGCACGCCCGCGCCCAGCTCATCGCGGGGCCGTCGATCGGCTCCGCCCCGGCCCGCAGCTGCGCACCGCTGCCCAGCAACGGCCACTTCTCCGGCAGCACCACGAGGCGTGCGCCACGCGCCGCCGCGTCGCGCACGAGGCGGTCGGCGTTGGCAATGTTGGCCTCGCGGTCCGCCGTGGCGTTCAGCTGGACGGCCGCGGCGCGCAGGAGCTCGCTCATGCCTGCACTGTAGAAGCTGGCGTCGCGCGGCTAGTTGCCGAAGCGCTCGCTGAGCCGTCCGTAGAGCGTTCGGATCTCGGCGAAGACGGCATCGGCGACCTCCTGATGGCGCTCGCGCGTGGCCTCCGTCTCGGGCTCAAAGCGCAGCGGCTCGCCGTACTGCACGCGGATGCGCGGGAAGCGCAGGCGCTTCCAGTTGCGGATCTTGGCCGAGCCGAGGATCGCGATCGGGACGACCGGGGCGCCGCTCTCAAGCACCAGCCTGCCGATGCCGTGCTTGGCCTGCTCCGCCAGCAGGCCGGTTCGCGAGCGACCGCCCTCCGGGTACATCACCACGACGCCGCCGCGCGCGAGGATCGCCTCGGCCGTGACGAAGGCCTCTTCGTCACGCGCACCGCGGCGCACCGGGAACACGCCCCCCTGCACGTAGACCCACTGCGCGAGCGGGCTGAACAGCTGAGACTTGCCCATGAAGCGCACCTTGCGGCGGATGAAGATGCCGACCAGGAAGTGGTCCATGTAGGAGAAGTGGTTCGGCGCGAGGATCGCCGCACCCGTTTCGGGGACGTTCTGCGAGCTGATCCCCCGCGCGCGCAGCAGCGTCCAGGCGTAGAGCGAGCTGATGATCCTGACGAGGTCGTAGACGAAGCTCGGACCGCGCTTGCGCGCACGCTCGTGGAAGCGGTCGAAGTACTCCTTCGGCCGCGGATCGGCGTAGACCTGCTGCCTCAAGCTCGAGAACTTCTCGCTCACTGACGCAGAGCTTATCCCGCCGATCAAAGCGGCACCGTGCCGGCGCAGAGGCCGTTTGCAGGGGGTTTGCGCGGCGGGCGGCGTTGTCGGGGACGCTGGCTATTGTCCGATCCGGTGACCGACGTGGCAGCTCACATCACGGGCGTCGTGTGGAAGGTCGAATGCGCGGTGGGTGACACCGTCGGCGAGGGCGACACGGTCGTCGTGCTCGAGTCGATGAAGATGGAGATGCCCGTCGAGGCGGAGGAAGCCGGCACTGTGACCGAGATCCGCTGCAGCGAGGGCCAGACCGTCCATGAGGGCGACACCCTCGTCGTGCTCGGATAGGGTGGCGCAGGTGCCGCCGCTGATCACCCCCCTGGAGGCGCTCGAACTCGGCGAGCTGACCGAGCACGACGAGATCGAGGATCTGGTCGAGCGGGCCTGGAGGGCGCGCGTCGAGCGCTTCGGCGACTCGACCGACATGTGCTCGCTCGTCAACGCGAAGTCCGGCGGCTGCGCCGAGGACTGCGGCTTCTGCGCGCAGTCGCGCTTCGCCGACGCCGACACGCCGATGCACGCGATGATGGAGCCCGAGCAGATGCTCGAGCACGCGCGCGCGGCGGAGGCCGCTGGCGCCCACCGCTTCTGCATGGTCGCCCAGGGGCAGGGCCTTTCCAAGCGCGACTTCGAGAAGGTGCTCGCCGGCGCGCGACTGGTCGCGGAAAACACCAACCTCAAGCGCTGCGCCTCGATCGGCCACATGTCGGTGGAGCGCGCCAAGGCGCTGCGCGAGGCCGGCATCCAGCGCGTCCACCACAACGTCGAATCGGCCGAGAGCTTCTACCCGGAGGTTTCGAGCACGGTCCGCTACGAGGCGCGCCTGCGCACCATCGCGGCGGTCCGCGAGGCCGGCCTGGAAACCTGCGTCGGCGGGATCCTCAACCTCGGCGAGACGCCGCAGCAGCGCGTCGAGATGGCGTTTGAGCTCGCAGCGATCAACCCGACGAGCGTGCCCATCAACCTGCTGATCCCGCGAGCCGGGACGAAGTTCGAGGATCGCGAGCTGATGGACCCCTGGGAGGCCGTCAAGTGGGTGGCGATCTTCCGTCTGATCCTGCCCGAGGCGCTCTTCCGCCTCTGCGGCGGGCGCATAGAGAACCTCGGCGAGCTCGGGCCGATGGCCGTTCGCGCCGGGCTCAACGGCGTCATGATGGGCAACTTCCTGACCGCGCTCGGCGCGACGCCGGCCGAGGACCGCGAGATGTTCGAGCGCAACGGCCTGAACGTCGCGCGCCAGCCCGACAACGGCGCCAATCCGCGCCCCGACAACCGCTCCGGATGGCTGGACGGCGAGACGCCCGATGTGATCGAGCGCTACCCCGAGGGCGAGGCCGAGCTGAAGCTCACGCTCTGGGATCCCTCGACGCAGCTGCGCTACCGCTCGCGGCGCGCCAAGGAGCGCGCGAGGTGAACGTCGCCGCGCAACTCGAGGCGTTGCGCGAAGCCGGCCTCTACCGCAGCACCCAGCTGATCAGCGGGCCGCAGGGGCCGCGCGTGATGCTCGACGGCAAGCCGGTGCTGCTCTTGTGCTCCAACAACTACCTCGGCTTCGCCGACCATCCGCGCGTACGCCAGGCCGCCGCCGACGCGGCGATGCGCTGGGGCGTCGGCGCGGGCGCCTCGCGGCTGGTATCGGGGACGATGACGATCCACGAGCAGCTCGAGCAGCGCCTCGCCGAGTTCGAGGGAACCGAGTCCTGCGTGCTGTTCGGCTCGGGCTACCTCGCCAACGTCGGCGTCCTCAGCACGCTTGGCCGAGCCGGCCAGACGATCTTCTCCGACGCGCTCAACCACGCCTCGATCATCGACGGCTGCCGGCTGGCGCAGGCGGACACCTTCGTCTACGGCCACCGCGACGTCGAGCACCTCGAGTCGGCGCTGCGCGAGCGGGGCCGCGAGGGCGATGTGATCGTTACGGACACGGTCTTCTCGATGGACGGCGACGTCGCGCCACTCGCCGAGATCGTCGCGCTCGCGCGCCGTCACGGCGCGCTGGTCGTCGTAGACGAGGCCCACGCCACAGGCGCGCTGGGCCCGGGCGGCCGCGGCGCGGTCGCTGCGGCGGGGCTGGAGGGAGAGGTCGACGTGATCGTCGGCACGCTCAGCAAGACGCTCGGCTCCTACGGCGGCTACGTCTGCGCCCGGCGCGAGCTCGTGGAGCTGATGCTGAACGGCGCGCGCGCGCTGATCTTCTCGACGGCACCGCCGCCGCCGGCTGTGGCCGGGGCGCTGGCGGCGCTGGAGCTGCTCCTGGAGCAGCCTCTGCGCCCCGAGAAGCTGCAGGCGCAGGCCGCGGTGCTGCGCGAGGAGCTCGCGGCGGCCGGCATCACGACGCAGGCAGGCACGACGCAGATCATCCCGCTGATCGTCGGCGCGGCCGACGACGCCATGCGGCTGTCTGCGGCTGCGCTCGCGCGCGGCGTGTTTGCTCAGGCGATCCGCCCGCCCACGGTGCCGGCGGGAAGCTCGCGGCTGCGCCTGACGGTGATGGCGTCGCACACCTCCTCCGAGCTCGCCGCAGCCGCAGCCTCGCTGCGCGCGGCCGCCGACGAGGTCGGCGTGCAGATCGGCGCCGACGCCGGCGCCGGCGCCGACGTCGACTGCGCGGAGCCGGTCGCCCGAGCCGCCTAGGAAGCTCTGCGGGTGCTCCGCGGCTGCTTCGTCACTGCCTCTGACACGGGTGCCGGCAAGACGGTGCTGGCGGCGGCGATCGTGGCGAGCCTGCGCGCGCGCGGCGAGGCGGTAACAGCCCGCAAGCCGGTCCTGACAGGCCTTGACGAGCCCGACGCGCTGGTCCCGTTCGACCACGAGCTGCTCGCGCTCGCGGGCGGCGGCACCGCCGAGGAGATCGCGCCGCTGCGCTTCGGGCCGGCTGTGTCGCCGCACCTGGCGGCCGAGCTCGCCGGCGCGCCGATCGACGTCGAGGCGCTGCTCGCGGACCTCCGCGCCGTCCCGCCGCCATTGGTCGTGGAGGGGATCGGCGGCCTGCTCGTGCCGCTCGCCGCCGGCTGGGACGTGCGCAGGCTCGCGCTCGAGCTCTCACTCGGCGTGGTCGTCGCGGCGCGCCCCGGCCTCGGAACGATCAACCACACGCTGCTGACGCTCGAGGCGGCGCGCTCCGCGGGGCTCGACCTGCGCGCTGTCGTGCTGACGCCGTGGCCGCACGAGCCGGGAAGCCTCGAGCGCTCCAACCTCGCGACGATCGAGCGCCTCGGCGGCGTCGAGGTGGCGACACTGGAGCCGCTGGCGGAGCTCTCGGCGACGGCGCTCGCCGCGGCCGGATCGCGGCTCGGTTACGAGTCCTGGCTGAGCTGAGGCCGGGCGCGGCGCAGGCGCCTCACCGATGGCGCGCGCATCAGGGTGCTGCGGCGCCGGCGCACCACCACGCGGCCGATCGCGATCACGGCGATCGACCCCGCGGCGAGCGCCCGCAGCGCCATGCGCCCGTCGTCGATTCGCTCGAAGCGCGTGCCCTCCGGCCCGATCTCGATGAAGCCAACCGGCCGCGCGTCGAGCGCGCCGCCGCCACCGCCGCCGGAGCCGCTGCCGGCGGCGTCGTTGCCGAACCCCCACCCGCCAGCTGTGCGTACGCTCGCGACCGGGATCACGGTGCGGTTCTTGAGCTCGACAGGCCGCCCGAAGCACAGCCGCGCGCCGGTCAGCCGCGCAAGCGCGCGCTGAGCGGGCGGCAGCGCCTGCGAGGGGTCCTTGGCCACGATCAGTCGTCGTATGGGGTGAAGTCGCGCTTGCGCGCGCCGCACACCGGACAGAACCAGGTGTCTGGGATGTCCTCGAAGGCCGTGCCCGGCGGGATCCCGCCGTCGGGATCCCCGTCGGCGACGTCGTAGATGTAGCCGCAGGACTCGCAGTGCCAGCGCTGCGCGCGAACAGTCTCGGTCGACATGGCCTGGAGTCTAGAGCGCCGTCTGGCGCGACGGACCGCACCGCGGACGCGCAGGCTCTAACTTCTCCGCTCAGCGTGAGCCAGGTCGAGCCACGAGAGGCGGCCACAGTGATCCTTCTGCGCGGCGGATCGCCGTTTCAGATCCTGATGGTCGCGCGCAACCGGCAGACGCGGGTGGCCGGCGGGGCGTGGGTCTTCCCGGGCGGCGGCGTCGAGCACGACGACGGCAGCGGCGAGGAGCGCCTGCGCGTGGCGGCCGTCCGCGAGCTCGCCGAGGAGGTGGCGATCACGGGGATCGACCCGGATGACCTCGTGCACTTCTCACGCTGGATCGCGCCGGCGAGCCTGCCCGTCCGCTTCGACACGCACTTCTTCCTGGCCCGCGCCCCCGACGGCCAGGAGCCCGCGGTCGACGGCGTCGAATGCGTCGACGCCGGCTGGTTCACCGCATCCCAGATGCTCGCCGACGAGCGTGCCGGAGCGTTCCCGCTGCTGTTCCCGACACGCAAGCACCTCGAGCGCCTGCGCGAGTTCGACTCGATTGAGGAGCTGCTCGAGGCCGCCGGGGCCGCCGAGGTGGTGGCGGTCCGTCCGCGGCTGCGCCATCCCGGCGACGCCGGTGTCGCGCTGCTGCCCGGCGAGCCCGGCTACGACACGGCAACCGGATGAAGTGCACCCGCCGGCGCGCACGCGCGCCCCGGGCGCCGCGCTAGGGTGAGCGGCTGAGAGCAGGGTGGGCGCGCCGAGACGTGATGGCGCGGCGGAGGCGAAGCGGAAAGGCGGCGCGGCTGTGCGATTCGGACTGTTCGGAGGCCCGGCCGCCGAGCCCGACCGCGTCGGCCTCGAGCACACCTACCACCACTTCGCCCGCTACGCCGTCGAGGCCGAGGCACTCGGCTTCGCGAGCGTGTTCCTCACCGAGCACCACTTCACCGGGCTCGGCCAGACATCCTCGCCGCTGACGCTGCTCGCGCACCTGGCGGCCCGCACGAGCACGCTGCGTCTGGGCCTCGCGGTCGCGGTGCTGCCGTGGCACGACCCCCTGCTGCTCGCCGAGCAGGCTGCGACCGTCGACGTGCTCTCGGACGGCCGTCTTGACTTCGGCGTCGGTCGCGGCTTTCGCGCAGCCGAGTTCGCCGGCTTCATGCAGTCGATGGACGACGCGGCCGCGCGCTACGACGAGGCGCTCGCGCTGATCCGCCGGGCCTGGACGGCGCCCGGACGCTGGTCGCACGACGGGCGCTTCTGGCGCTACGCGGACGTCCTCGCGGAGCCCGCGACCGTGCAGCGGCCCCACCCCCCGATCTGGGTCGGCGCCGGCAGCCCCGCTTCGCTGACCGCCGCGGCGGATGCGGGCTTCAGGCTGCTGCTCGATCAGGTCGCGAGCTTCGAGACGATGGCGCAGCGGCTCGCGACCTACCGCGAGCGGGTCATCGAGCTCGGCCGCGAGTTCGACGCCGAGACCGACGTCGCCGTGACGCGGTCGCTGCACCTCGTCGATGGCGCGAGCGAGCGCGAGGCCGCGATCCGCCGGCGCGTCGACGGCTTCGCCGAGGTCGCGAAGCTGACCAACGACGGCTCAGGGCCACGCAACCGGATGGCCGCGGACTACACCTCCGACATACGCGCAGCGACCGAGGCGGGGGCGATCATCGGCGACGCCGACGAGTGCGTCGAACGGCTCGAGCGGCTGCGCGAGGCGGGCGTCGAGTACGTGCTGCTGATCGACCGCGAGAACTCGCTCGAGACACTGCGTGCATTCGCCCGCGACGTCATGCCGCGGCTCGCCCCGACCCCGCTCACACGCGAGCGTTAGTCCGAGGCCGGCGCGGTCGCCGGCAGGCCGTTTCGAGGCGGCGCCCCAGGCCCGTCAACTGCCGAGCGGGGCCGACTCCTCGTCGCGGATCACGTGCAGCACGGCGTTGATCAGCGCCAGGTGGGTGAAGGCCTGGGGGAAGTTTCCGAGGTGGCGGCCGCTCAGCGGGTCGAGCTCCTCCGCGAAGAGGTCCAGCGACGAGCCCAGCGCGAGCAGCCGCTCGCAGAGCGCGCGTGCGCGGCGGCGCTCACCGATCTCGAGCAGCCCCGAGACCAGCCAGAACGAGCACATCAGGAAGGAGCCCTCGTGGGCGCCGTGGAGGCCGTCGTCGGTCTGCTCGGTGCGGTAGCGCAAGACGAGGCCCTGCTCGGTCAGTTCGTCCTCGATCGCCAGCACCGTCGCGCGGACGCGGCGGTCCTCGGCCGGCAGGAAGCGCACCAGCGGGATCAGCAGGTTGGAGGCGTCGAGCGCGACGGTGTCGTAGTGCTGGACGAAGACCCCGCGCTCATCGACGCCGCGGTCGCAGATGTCGGCGTGCACCTCGTTGGCGACCGCGCGCCAGCGGTCGGCGAGCGCCTCGCGCCCGCGCCGGGCCGCGAGCCTGGCGGCACGGTCCAGCGCCACCCAGCACATCAGCTTCGAGGACACGTAGTGGCACGGTTCCCCGCGCGCCTCCCAGATGCCCTGGTCGGGCTGCCCCCAGACGCTCAGAGCGCGCTCGGCCTGAGCTTCGATCACCGGCCACAGCCGCTGCGAGCTGTGCCCGTAGCGCTTGGTGTGCAGATAGAGCGAGTCGAGCACGGCGCCGTAGACGTCGTTCTGGCGCTGGCTCGCGGCCTCGTTGCCGATCCGCACGGGCCGGGCGCCCTCGTAGCCGGTCAGGTGGTCGAGCGTCCGCTCGGTCAACTCGCGCTCGCCGCCGATGCCGTACATGATCTGCAGCGAGCCGTCGCTGTTGCGCTCGAGGTCCGCGACGTACTGGATGAAGTCGTCGGCCTCCCAGCTGAGGCCCAGCGAGGACAGTCCCCACAGCGTGAGCGTGGCGTCCCGCATCCAGGTGAAGCGGTAGTCCCAGTTGCGCTCCCCGCCCGGCGTCTCGGGCAGCGACGTCGTCGGGGCCGCGACCACGGCGCCGGTCGGGGCGTAGGTGAGCCCCTTGAGCACGAGCGCCGAGCGCTGCAGCTGGGCACGCCAGCGGTGGTCGGGGAACTGCCCGGTATCGAGCCAGTTGCGCCAGAACTCAGCAGTTGTGCCAAGGCTCGCGTCGGCTTCCGCGAAGGTGCGCGGGCCGTCGAGCAGGCGCGACCACGACAGCGCACAGAAGCGCCGGTCGCCCTTGGAGAGGCGGTGGCGGGCGCGCGCCGAGCCCCCCTCGATGCCGAGCTGAAGGTCGCTGTGCAGGCGCAGCGTGCGCCCCGCGCCGACGGCGTCGAAGGCCTGCGGATTCCCGGCGACCGGGCTCCAGGCGCCCGGGGTGCGCCCGTAGTCGAACATCGGCTCGCACAACAGCTCGACCTGGATCGAGCCGTGGAAGCACTCGATCGTGCGCACGAGCACGTGGTAGGCGTCCTGGTCGGCCGGGGGGCGCGTGTGC
>Ga0182024_10021205_pt1 | contig 11806 bp, 11 predicted proteins | sample P32metaG_FD_120480 | JGI IMG/M metagenome (GOLD analysis project Ga0182024, IMG submission 120480) | Permafrost microbial communities from Stordalen Mire, Sweden - P3-2 metaG (Illumina Assembly) | ecosystem: Environmental > Terrestrial > Soil > Wetlands > Permafrost | place: Sweden: Stordalen... | reverse complement strand
TCGAATGCCCATCCTAGCCACTCGGCTGATCAGAAAAATGCGCGGCGGCGCACAAGGTCATCTCATGGAATGCGACGACGGCCATTTTTACGTCGTCAAATTCTCCAATAATCCGCAACACCGGCGGATCCTCCCCAACGAGTGGATCGCATCCGTCTTTCTGAACTACTTGCAGATCTCCACTCCACCCACCGCCATCGTGCAACTCACCGCCGAATTTCTGGGCGAAAATCCTGATGTCCACATCCAGCTTGGCAGCCGGCACCTGGCGGTCGAGCCGGGCTGGCACTTTGGATCGCGCTATCCCGGCCATCCCTCCAAGATGATGGTCTACGACTTCATTCCCGACACGCTGCTCGAAAAGGTGGTCAACTTGAATGAATTCCTGGGCGTGCTGGCCTTCGACAAATGGATCGGAAACGCGGACGCCCGCCAGTCCATTTTCTTTCGCGCGCGGCTCCGCGAATGGTCCCCTTCGGCCCCAGAGCGCCCCCCAGCGCTCGGCTTTCTCGCCCAAATGCTCGATCATGGCTACCCCTTCGGAGGCCCCCACTGGACTTTCAACGACTCGCCCCTCCAAGGACTGTACTTCCGCCCGGTCGTGTACCGCAAAGTGAGGTCCTTCGAGGACTTTCAGCCGTGGCTCGACCGCCTGACGAATTTCCCGGAATTCATAGTGGACCAGGCGCGAAAACAGATTCCGCCGCAGTGGCTCGCCGGCGATGAATCCGCGCTGGACGCCCTGTTGTCAAAGCTATTCGCCCGCCGCCACCGTATCCCCGACCTGATTCGCGATTCCCGGCGCGGGCGCGTCAATCCCTTTCCGGAATGGAAGTAGCCGCCCCCGACAAACTAAACCTGAAACACCCGCGCAACTCCGGCTGGCTTGTGATACCGTGAGAATTCAAGCAAGCTTGAGCACGAAACCAGCTGGGCAGGGCCGCCGCTTCCCCAGACTCTTCAGGATGAAACCAAACCTCGACACCCTTAAGGCCGACATTGAAGAATGCGTGGAGCAAGCCGGTCTGGCCTTGTTTTATGGCTACTCGCGATCGCTCGACTCCCTGCCGGCCGTCGAGTGGGATTGCGACCAATACCCCGATTTCCAGCTATTCGTGCAAGCCGCGGTCACCGCACAAGCAAAAATTATCGTGTTCTATCAGCGCGAATTCTCCTCCGAACAGGTTGAAGACGCGCTCGAACGGCTGGCGGGCTGTGGTTTGCCCTCCGAGGAATGCCACGATTTCGAGCAACGCCTCAACGATCTGCATGCCTACAGCGGTTCGGTTTGCTCCGTGGAGCTCTCCTTTGATTACCAAGGACGCGTCTTTTCGTTCGACCTGCGCACCGAATGGTATGAGGAATTCTCCGACATCTTCGATGAAATCCAGCTCATGACGGCCCCCGACGACGAGGACGATACGCCCATGAGCGGCTACTTCTCGAAGAACTGAGCATCGCCGCACAGGCTTGCAATGCCGGATATTGAATGGCTCCTTCCGCATCCCGATCCGGAGAGCGTCCGGAGCTTGGCCGCCTGTCTGGGCGTCCAGTCGCTCACTGCCAGCGTGCTGATCAACCGCGGCCTCAGTGATCCGGAGTCCGCTCGCCGCTTCCTAAGTCCCTCGCTCGACCATCTGCACGATCCGCTCGCGCTCACTGGAATGGCGGAAGCGGTCAGCCGCATCCGCTCGGCCATCCAGGCGCACGAAAAAATTCTGATCTACGGCGATTACGACGTGGACGGCACCGTCTCGGTCGTGATTCTCAAGAAAGCCATTGAGATCGCGGGCGGCGCGGCCGACTTTCACGTCCCGCACCGGCTCAAGGAAGGGTACGGAATGCGCTCGGAAGTGATCGAGCGCGCCGCTGCCATGGGAGTCACGCTCATCATCAGCGTCGACACCGGCATTCGGGCGCTCGAAGTGGTTCATGACGCGCGCGAGCGAGGCATCGACGTGATCATCACCGATCATCATTTGCCTGAGGCTCAGCTCCCGCCCGCCCTCGCCGTCCTCAATCCCAACCGTCGCGATTCCGTTTATCCCGACAAGAACCTGTGCGGAGCCGGAGTCGCCTTCAAACTGGTTCAAGCTCTGCTGGCCACTCTCGATTGGCCGGAACAAAAGCTGGCCCGCATGCTGAAATCGTTCCTCAAGCTGGTGGCGCTGGCCACGGTCGCCGACGTCGTTCCGCTCACGGGCGAAAATCGGATTATTGTCAAACATGGATTGGAAGGCCTGAATCGGGTCAGCAATCCCGGCTTGCAGGCACTGCTGGAGGTCTCGGGTCTGGACAAAGGAACAGCGCCCAGCGCCCGGCAGGTGGCCTTTCAGATCGCCCCGCGCATCAATGCCGCAGGCCGCATGGACGACGCCCACGACGTGATCCGGCTGTTCTTGTCCGACGATTTGCCGCGCGCCCGCGCCATCGCCGCCCAGCTTCACTCGCTGAACAAAGAGCGCCAGGACACTGAGGCCGATATCGTGCGCCTGGTCCTGGACGAGTGCTCCCGAGTCCCGGTCACCGAGGATCAAGCCGCGCTGGTCTTCGCCGGCCCCTGCTGGCATCGCGGCGTGGTCGGCATCGTCGCCAGCCGCTTGGTGGAACGCTTCTATCGTCCGGTGTTTGTGTTGAGCGAAGAGGATGGCGTCGCGCAAGGCTCCGGGCGCAGCATCCCGCCGTTTCATCTGCTCGACGCCCTGGAATCGATGCCCGACCTGTTCACGCGTTTCGGCGGGCACCGCCAGGCTGCCGGTCTCAGTTTGCCTGCGGAATTGGTGCCCGAATTCCGGCGGCGTCTTAACGCCTTTGCCGCCTCGCGTCTCACCGCGGCCGATTTCCGTCCGCAGCTGGATATCGACGCTCTGGTGGACCTCAAAGAGCTAACTACCGGACCGGCCGTCGCCGAGCTGCTCTCGCTCGCGCCATTCGGCTTCGGGAACCCGCCGCCCGTGCTGGCATTGCTGGGCGCCCAGGTGGCGAGCGAGCCGGTCTGGATGAAGGAGAAGCATCTCCGCGTCCATCTGCGCCACTCCGGACGCAGTCTCTTTCCCACCGGCTGGAATTTTTCCGGGCGCGTTCCGGCCTTCTCCGCAGGCGCGTTGACTGACGCTGCGTTCTCGGTGGAGGAGGATACCTACGCGGCTAGCCGCGGGGAGGATCGTTGGTCGGCGGTGCTGCGTGACCTGCGCCCCGCCGCCGCACGAGCTGCGTCACCTTAGCTGGTTTTCTGCTTCACTTTGCTCGCGCCTTTTTCAGTTGCGCCAGCCGCCTTGTGCACGCCTTTCTTGGTCCCTTTAGCTACCGCTTTGCCGGTGTGTTTCGCGGCATGGCCCGTTGCCTTCCCCGCCTGCTTCACGTCGCTGCCGGCCTTTTTCGCCTCATCCTTCGCGGTATCTTGCGCCCAAGCTGTGATCCCGGCCGCAGTCACCCCAATCGTCAACCAACTTAAAAGTTTTTTCATGTCGGAATTGCGCCCTCCAAGTTGAGACGAGCCATTCACGCCTGCTGTTTCAGAAACGATTCTGCAGGGCGCTATAATCATCGCCACAGGAACCCATCGCGGGCGCAGCCATGCTGATCGACAACGGCCGCATCACCTGGATCGGCTCGACGGCGAGAATGAAAGCCCCGCGCGACGCCGAAATGATCGACCTTTCCGGTAAATTCGTCATGCCCGGCCTCATCAATCTGCATGGACATCCCGGCGGCACGATCGATCTCAAACAAGATCCCAAGAAAGACCTGATTTTCAAGATCCGTGCCGAGCAGCACTCCGGCCGCCCCACTTACTCGCGGGTCTTCAGCGCCGGACAAGGGTTCACTTACTCGGGCAGCGGCGAGTAGCCGCGCACATCATTTATCTATCGGACGCCAAACAGCTCGTCGACGGCGGCCTGGACGCCCTCGCCCACAGGGTGCGCGACCAGTTGGTGGGCCAGGAGCTGATCGACAGCATGAAGAAGCACGGCGCTTGGCAAATGGCTGCCACGCTGGCTCGCGAGGAGTCTACCTTTGTCTACGCCAAGCCTGCGCCCTTTTTGACCGATCCGTTCTTCACCCGATCTGTTTCCGCCGCTGTGCTCGCGACGTTGAACGATCCCGAATATCAGAATAAGATCGCCGCCTACCCCGATTTTCCCAAATTTCACGGCCTGCTCGAGATGGCTCAGAGAAACCTCAAGCGTCTGGCGGACGCTGGAATCCCGTATGGCTTTGGCACCGATAGCGGCGTTCCCACTCGCTTCCCCGGCTTCTTCGAGCACGGCGAGTTGGAGCTGATGGTGGAAGCCGGCTTGACCCCCACGCAGGTCCCCACCGCTGCCACAAAAAGCGGCGCCGGAAATAAAGTCGCGCCATAACCCGCGGCCGCCACCCCTTATCGAATATATTTCTTGATTTAATAATCACTCATTGATACAATTGCGAAGATTTACTTATGCCGCGATTCCCACGCATCGCTATTTTTGTAACATTTGTAAGTTATCCGGTTTTTGGCCAGCCGTATATCATCAGCACCGTGGCCGGAACCCCGCGGCTGTTGGATGGGCAGAGTGCCGCCAGCGCGCCGCTTCGGTCGCCTATCGCTGTCGCCGTAGATAGCCACAACAATCTTTATATTGCCGACAATGCCGACAATCGGATCCGAAAAGTAAGTGCCGCCGGTATTATCAGTACCTATGCCGGTACTGGGTTACCAGGATATTCGGGCGACGGCGGCCCAGCCAGCTCAGCGAGGTTAGACGATCCCCTCGATGTTGCAATCGATGCCAGCGGTAATTTGTATGTCGCGGACCGGGGTAACGCGCGCGTCCGTCGTATTTCCCCTGCGGGCACCATCAGCACCGTGGCCGGAAATGGAAAGGCTGGGTTTTCCGGAGACAATGGACCAGCGATATTGGCGCGCATCGATCCCGTCGCTCTGGCTATCGACAACCAGAATAACCTTTACATTGCCGACGGAGACAACTATCGAATCCGCAAAGTGGATAGCAACGGCGTCATAAATACCATTGCCGGCACGGGCACCCCCGGCTACACAGGCGATAACGGGCCCGCCTCGATCGCTTTAATCAGCTTCGTTACCGGCTTGGCGGTGGATTCGACCGGTAACTTGTATGTGGCGGATCTTGACAACTTGTACGTTCGCAAGATCGACACCAGTGGACAGATCACAACGGTAGCCGGCTCTGGCGGATTCGGCAGAATTGACGACGGCGTGCCAGCCACGCAGGCCGTAATGTTGCCCGCTGCGGTAGCGTTGGACGGTGCCGGGAATCTATACATCGCTGACATTAACCGCAGCGTAATTCGGAGAGTGGACCTGACCACCGGCCTGATCTTCACAACCGCTGGCAACGGCACCGCGGGATTTGCCGGAGATAATGCCACCGCCAGGAACGCAGAACTGGACGGCCCCACCGGGCTCGCAATCGCGAATAACCAGATATTTATCGCGGATCTGCTGAACACCCGCATCCGGGAAGTGGCCGGCGGAATTATCAGCACCGTAGCAGGCACGGGAACGGGAGATGGAGGCCCCGCGATCTCGGCTTTCTTGAATTATCCGCAAGGTCTCGCGGTGGACGCCTTCAGCAACATAGTGATCGCCGATACCGGGGACTATTCCACCCGTCGATTTATGCCGGGTTCCACCATCGGAGTCTTCGGGCAAGTGCCCTCAACCCCGTACGCCGTGGGTATCGATCCCGCAGGAAATTTCTACGTCACCGACGAAGAGCCGCGCGTGTTCAAGATCACTCCAACCGGCGCAACCTCGATTGTCGCGGGCAACGGGCAGGACGGATACACCGGCGATAACGGAACCGCCATCCAAGCGAGCATTAGCTTTCCCACCGGTGTCGCGAGCGATGGCACCAACGTCTATTTAACGGATTACAACCACAGCCGTATCCGCAAAGTGGATGCGACGGGAAAAATCACCACCATTGCCGGCAATGGAAACCACGTATTTTCGGGTGACGGCGGACCGGCTCTATCGGCCGGGCTGGACCCCTACGATATCGCTCTGGACACAAGCGGCAATCTCTATGTAGCCGATTTTTCCAACAACCGGATTCGTAAGATCACGCCGAATGGCCAGATCACAACCGTTGCCGGAACTGGAAACTTCGGGTATGGAGGAGACGGTGGCCCCGCGACCTCTGCCACGATAACTTACCCCACCGGCGTCGCCTTAGACAGCAGTGGGAATCTGTTGATCGCCGACAACGGCAACTCGGTGATCCGCCGCGTCAACACGAATGGATTGATCACCACCATTGCCGGCATCGGGTTGCCCTATCCGGCGACGGGCGACAGCGGGCCCGCCATCGCGGCTCAACTGGACCCGTGGCGAATCACGGTGGACCGCGCGGGCGACCTATATGTATCCGACTACTTGAACGATGCCGTCCGCAAGTTGACTCCCCAAGCCGTGATACCGGCGGCCATCTCTATCGTGAGCGGCAACAATCAGAGCGGCCCCGCTGGAACCCTGGCTTCCGCGCCTCTCATTGTCAGAGTGACCGACCGAAACGGCGCGGCTCTATCCGGCGTGGTGATCAACTTCAGCGTGAGCTCCGGTTCAGCGACCTTGAATCCGTCCCAGGCGATCACCATCAGCGATGGATCCGCGAGCACTCACGTCACTTTCCCAGCGACGCCTGCCAGCGTTACCATCACAGCCGCGGCATCCGGCCTCACCGGGACCGTATCGTTCTCGTTGACAGCGATTTCGACCACCGCTCCCGCCATTGCGAGTGGAGGAATTGTGTCGGCGGGCCTGAGCATTCCAGCCGTTCAGAGCCTGGCGCCCAATGCCATCGTCAGCATCTTCGGAACCAACTTCGCTCCCGCCGGAACCGCGCGTCAGGTCGGCCCGGGCGATCTTGTGAACGGCGCGATCCCAACCAATCTCGCCGGGATTTGTGTCGCGTTTGGTACTGTGCGAGCTCCCGTCCTGGGCGTTTTCTCCGCACAACTCAACGTGCAGGTGCCGCAACTGGCTTCCGGCGCCACTACGGTGCAGGTAATCACTGGCTGCGACACGCCGCAATCTCAAACCAGCAATGCGGTGAACGTCAACATAGCCGCGGCCGCGCCCGAGTTTTTCTATTTCGTTCACAATGCCGATGGGCACAATCCGATTGCCGCCATCAATGCCATCACGGGCGCGTATATCGGCACGCCAAGTTTGATAATTGGAACGTCGTTTCAACCCACGCAAGCAGGCGATTACCTGACCCTCTTCGCCACCGGTTTCGGCGCAACCGATCCCCCGGTCGCCCCAGGCCAGCTAGCCACCGGGACCGCTAACGTCACGGCCGCGGTGAGCATCGTATTCGGCGGCGTCACGCTGTCGCCTTCTGACATCCTTTATGTCGGACTCACCCAGAACGCCGGGCTGTATCAAGTGAATATCCAAGTTCCCGATAATGTACCTGCGGGCGATCAATCGTTCGTCATCACGATCGGCGGCGTGTCGTCGCCAGCCGGAGGCTTTTTGACGGTTGCTCAGCCGTAGATCGGCCAAATATCATTGTCGAGGCTGTCGAAAACGCTCCTCCTCCATCGACTCACTGATGAGAACGCACACCCGGTGCGAAAATCGAATGGAGAAAAGATATGAAATACATGTTGATCATGAACTGCCCCCGAAACGCCTACGACTCGTTTGGCGCATGGCCGAAGAAGGACATCCAGGCGCACATCGCGTTCATGCAGGCCCTCAACAAGTCGCTCAAGGAATCGGGCGAGTTCGTGAGCGCGGAAGGCCTGGCCGACCCCAAGCAGGCCAAGGTGGTGCGGGCCGGTAAGAACGGCGCTCCCATCACCGATGGCGTGTTTGCCGAGACCAAGGAATTTCTCGCCGGCTATTGGATCGTCCAGGTGGAGACTCCCGAGCAAGCCTACGCGATCGCCGCGCGGGCATCGGCGGCGCCCGGACCGAACGGGCCCGTGAACATGCCCATCGAAGTCCGGGAAGTGATGAGCGGGCCGCCCACAGAATTTCTATAACGCGATTTGGGCGCATGCTAGAGTGGAATTAGAGGCCATCATGATTAGGCCCTCCAGCGCGCACCCCGCCCTCTTCGGCTCCGACTAACCAGCTCCCTCGCAATCGTTATTGTTTGGCCCCAGAAGTGCCGATAGCCAAGAAGGAGACTGATTATGTTGACCAGCGAAACCGCTCGCCAGGATCTGCCGCAAATTGTGACTCAGCGGCTCCCCGGACCGCGCGCCCAGGCGGTGATCGAGCGCGACCGTAAGGTGCTCTCGCCCTCCTATACCCGCGCCTACCCTCTGGTGGCGAAACAGGGACAGGGAGCGATCATCGAGGACGTCGATGGCAACCGCTTTCTCGACTTCAATGCCGGAATCGCCGTCGCCTCAACAGGCCATTGCCACCCGGAAGTGGTGCAAGCCATCCAGCAACAGTCCGCGCAACTGATCCACATGTCCGGTACGGATTTCTACTACGAAAACATGGTGGAGTTGGGCGAGAAGCTCGCGGCCATCGCGCCTGGCAAGGTCCCGCGGCGCGTCTACTTCGGCAACTCGGGCGCGGAAGCCGTTGAGGCCGCCATGAAGCTGGCCCGCTATCACACCGGCCGCGACAAATTCATCGCCTTTACCGGCGCATTCCACGGCCGCACGATGGGCGCGCTGTCGCTCACCGGGAGCAAAGTTGTCCAGCGCAAAGGATTCGGCCCCTTGATTCCGGGCGTCTATCACGTCCAGTATCCCGATGCGTACCGCCGGCCTGCGGGGATGAGCGCCGATGATTACGCCATTGCAACCATCCGATTCATCGAAGACGAACTATTTCGCACTCTGGTGCCGGCCGATGAAGTAGCGGCCATCGTGGTCGAACCAATCCAGGGCGAAGGCGGCTACATTATCCCGCCTGCGGCCTTTTTCCTGGAACTCGAATGCCTGGCCAACAAGCACGACATCCTGCTGGTGTTCGACGAAGTCCAGTCCGGCATGGGCCGCACCGGCAAAATGTGGGCGGCGGATCACTTTGACGTTATCCCGGACATCGTCACGTCGGCCAAGGGGATCGCCAGCGGAATGCCGTTGAGCGCAACCATCGCGCGCGAGGAGATCATGGACTGGGGAGCGGGGGCGCACGCCTCCACATTCGGCGGCAATCCGGTGGCGGTGGCAGCCTCGCTCGCTACCATCGATCTGCTCGAGCGCGAACTAATCGCCAACGCGGCTCGCATCGGCGGTCATATTCTGGATCGTATCCGCGATTGGCCGGCCCGCTTTCCACACGTCGGCGACGTGCGCGGTCTGGGCCTGATGATCGGGATCGAGATCGTGCACGATCAGAAGCTCAAAGATCGCGCGCCCGAATTGCGCAACCGCATTGAAGAGTTGGCGTTCGAGCGTGGCCTGCTCATCCTCGGCGCCGGCCGCAACGCGATCCGGCTCTGTCCTCCCCTGATCATCACGCGCGATCAGGCCGATTTCGCTGTCGATACACTGGAGGAATGCCTGAAGCTGGTCGAGTAGATTCTCCGGGCGAAGCCTCCACCCATCGCGCCCGGCCTACCCTCGATGTGGGCTGCGGAGTCAACAAGTATCCCGGCTCCATCGGCATCGATCGCAATCCGCGCAGCCGCGCCGACGTACTGTGCGACCTCGACCGTTTTCCTTACCCGTTCCGCGACAACTCCTTCGACGTACTGCGCGCCGTCCACGTCATCGAGCACGTCTCCGACGTCATCCGCGCCATGGAAGAGTTTCATCGCCTGAGCACTCCCGGCGGCCGCATCTTCCTGGTCACGCCGCACTACACCGACTTCAGCTCCTTTTGCGATCCCACCCACCGCTGGCATCTGAACAGCTTCTCGTTCCGCTATTTCGGCCCCGATCACGGCGGCTTCGGCTATTACAGCGCGGCACGCTTCCGCGAAGTGTCCGTCCGCGTCCGCCTGCTCGCCTTTTGGCGCTGGCTCGGCTTCGAGTTTCTGGTGAACCACTTCCCCAGCTTCCGCCGCTTCTGGGAACACTATCTTTGTTACGTCGTCCGCGGCAAAGTGATGGAATTCGAGTTCGAAGCCATCAAATAATCGAGATTATTCGCCGCCGCCAGGCACCTCTCCTTTGTAAAGTAATCGGCAACGCTGCCGATGTGTGAGAAGGATCGCGATGATGGGCCGCCTGTACGAATTCGCCGACCTGCTCCGGCACAACGCGCAAAAGCGCCACATGCTGCCCGATCACGCTCTCGGCCGCCGCGGCGAGGACATCGCCCATCGCTATCTGCAGCGCTCCGGCATCGTGATCGTCGCGCGCAACTATAGGATGAACTCAGGCGCAGGGGAAGTGGATCTGATCGGTTGGGAAGGCGAGCAGCTGGTCTTCGTCGAAGTGAAGTCGCGCCAGACCGATGCTTACGGCGCGCCCGATCGCGCCATCGGACAACAGAAGGAATTCAGCCTGCTTCGCGCCGCCCGCGAATACGCCCGCCACGCCGATGTACCCTGGCAAAACGTCCGCTTCGACGTCGTGAACGTCGTCTTCACCACGCCGCCCTCTATCCAGCATTTTCGGGACGCCTTTAGTCCGTCCGTGGCCTAATGAGTGGACGTCCCGGTTGAAGTTTAAGCTATAATTTAAACTCTATTCCGTACCAGCTTAGAAAGAAAGGCCTTCTACTTTGCCGCAACTGCGCAAAGATCCGGTGACCGGCCGCTGGGTCATCATCTCTACCAGCCGTGCCAGGCGTCCCAGCGACTTTATCCGCGCCCCCCGATTTCCCCTATCCGACGGTCCCTGCCCCTTCTGCATCGGTAACGAAGCCGAGACCCCGCCCGAGGTTCTCTCTTATCGCGAAAACGGAAACGGAAATGGTCACTGGAGCCTCAGGGTGGTGCCCAACAAGTTCCCCGCGCTGCGCGTGGAAGGAATCCTCGATCGAGCCGGCGAGGGCCTGTACGATCAGATGACCGGAATCGGCGCACACGAAGTCATCATCGAAAGCCCGGACCATAAAGTATCGCTCGCCGATCTCCCCGAAAAACGCGTCGAAGACCTATTCTGGGCGTTCCGCGATCGCATCCTGGACCTTAAACGCGACACGCGGCTGCAGTACGTTCTGCTCTTCAAAAACCACGGCGAGGCGGCGGGGGCTTCGATCGAGCACACACATTCGCAGCTCATCGCGTTGCCGGTGGTGCCCATTCAAGTCCGCGAAGAACTCGAGGGCGGCCGCCGCTACCACGCCTTCAAGGAGCGCTGCGTGTTCTGCGACATGGTCCGGCAGGAGTCGCGCGATGGCGCTCGCGTGATCCTCGAAACCGATGAGATTCTCGTCATCGCGCCGTATGCACCCCGCTTCCCGTTTGAGACCTGGGTGCTCCCGCGCGCGCATCACTCGCATTTCGAAACCGTGGAGGCCAGTCTGATTCAGAGCCTCGCGTGGGCCATGCGCTCGACGATCCGCAAAATTGAGAAGGTGTTGGAGCACCCGTCTTATAATTTCCTGATCCACACCGCCCCTATCCAGGAAGGCGCGCTGGATTATTATCACTGGCACCTTGAAATTATTCCGCGAATGACGCGCGTGGCTGGATTCGAGTGGGGAGCGGGCTTTTACATTAATCCCACGCCGCCGGAGGAAGCAGCGCAGTTCTTACGCGACGCCGGCCTCTGAGGCTGGAAGAAGCCTGGGACCGGCCCAGTTCGGCGTGCTGTTAAGCAAAAGGCGAGCCACCCGTTCAGGCTTTGCGGTTTCAAACAGACAAGTCCGAGAACCTGCCCGCCCTTCGACGCGCACAACGGACGCGTT
>Ga0182024_10021204_pt1 | contig 11807 bp, 9 predicted proteins | sample P32metaG_FD_120480 | JGI IMG/M metagenome (GOLD analysis project Ga0182024, IMG submission 120480) | Permafrost microbial communities from Stordalen Mire, Sweden - P3-2 metaG (Illumina Assembly) | ecosystem: Environmental > Terrestrial > Soil > Wetlands > Permafrost | place: Sweden: Stordalen... | reverse complement strand
CAGGATTTCATGAAGCCTACCGGTACCAGCATCAATCGGCTCGCACTGGATCTTCACGTGCCGGTCACGCGCGTGGCCGAGATCGTTAAGGGCGAGCGCTCGGTCACCGCGGACACCGCCTTGCGCCTGGCGCGACATCTGGGAACAAGCGCCGCTTTTTGGATGAACCTGCAGGCACGATATGATCTCGACGTGGCGGAGGACCGCAAACTCGCGCAAATCGAGCGCGAAGTACAACCACGCGCGACCGGCTGACGCAAATACGTGAGTCTCCAGCGTAAGCCGTACCGGGCGTCTAATTTTCGTAGTCGGCTAGGTCAGAGCTATTTTGAGGACGATCGCAACCGCGCCAAGGATCACTCCCGGCACCAGGAATGCGGCTAGCGCGCGCCAGGCTGAAAAACGATGCACCTCGCCGACACACTGCAGCATCAAAATGAATGACCAGACCGAAATAATTGCTTCCACCCAATTTGCCAGGGTGAACGGGCTTGCCGTGGCTACGCTCAAACTGTTGGGCGCTGACGTCGAGGTGACCAGGGCCTCCCAAACTCCAGTGCCCAGAAGAATTAGCAGCGTCACGATCGAGAGGCAGATCTGCGGTATCCCGGCCCAAGCCACCGCGGCCCGCACCGTGAGCGCATTACCGACGCCGCCGAGCGCACGGCCGCTCCAGTCCATCGCGACCGCGGTTGCGTAAAGCCCCAGTATCCCCAACCCCGCGCCCAGAAATGGGCTCGCGAAAGTCAGGACCGGCAGGAATGGGACCAGGCTCGCGGGAAGTGGAATCGGGGTCAAGCCGAGCGCCGCGGCCAGCATCGAATTCAGCGTCGCGAGCGCGCCCGCCAGCGCTCCGAGCATGATCACCCGGTAGGTCGGGTCGCGATCGACGATCCTTCTGATCGTTTCGCGCGGGCTCAACCATATTGTGATCCACGGAGAGTCCAGAATCGTGGACAAGCGGCCGGCCTTGTCATCCCCCTTAAAGTTGACCTGACCGGGCGTGTGGAACGGGCCCGACGTTGAATCGACTCAACTACGTACCTGCTACGCCTTCGCGCTCGGCCGGCTCGAGACCGCTTCATGCCAGCGCTTTACGTGGCGTGCGCCATCAGGAAGCTTGAGCCCGCCGAGGTTGGCACCGAGATCGATCGCTACCTGCGCTATGATATCCGCAATCGTATAGCGATCGCCCGCGACGAACTGCCGCTGGGCCAGTATTGAATCGAGCCATTCGATCCGCTTCAGCCCATGATCGCGCCGCACTTCACCGAATTCCGGAAACTGCTGTATCCGATCTTTGAACCGCGGATTGGTATGTTGCACGAAGTTCCCGATCGGTTGGGAAATTTCGAGTTCCATCCGGCGGCTCCACATCTCGACGAAGGCCGCATCGCGCGGATCGACCCCCATCAGTGGAGGCTGCGGATAGACGCCTTCGAAATAACGGCAGATGGCGACCGATTCTGTTAAATAGGTGCCGTCGTCGAACTCGAGCACCGGCAGCGCGCCCAGCGGATTTTTCTCCATGAATTCGACGGTTCGGTTCTCACTTTTGAAAATGTCCACATGGACATAGACCATCTCGACGTTCTTTTCGGCGAGAAAAATTCGCACTCGCCGGGGATTGGGTGCCAAGGGAAAATCGTAAATCTTCATGGTGATGATGATAGGAGCGGTCGTCGAACCGCGTCAAACCGCCGAGCCGATATCGTCTGAGCTTGCGGTTTGAAAACGAAATTCCGCTGCCCTATGATCCTTGCTCATTCAACTTGCGCCGGTGCGCCTTTTGGAGACCATGACAATTAGAAACCTGAGCCCATTCGAACCGGGCAAAAGGCCCAGCGGCCTTGAGGGCCTCGCCAAGGCCCCGTTCAAGGTGAGTCAATGAGCGAGCGCGGCGCGCTGGCCGGCCTGCGCGTCCTCGATCTGACCGACCTCAAGGGGCATCTTTGCGCGCGCCTGCTGGCTGACATGGGCGCCGATGTGATCAAGATTGAACCGCCTGGCGGCGACCCGGCGCGGCGTGTCGGACCGTTCGTTGACGACCAACCGCATCGCGACCGCAGCCTGTTTTTTTGGTTTTACAATCTCAACAAGCGCTCGTTGACGCTCGACCTGGGCCATCCCGAGGGCGCGGCGATCCTGCGGCGGCTGGCGGAGGGCGCCGACGTCGTTATCGAAAGCTTCAGGCCGGGCGATCTGGCGCGGATGGGCCTTGGATGGAACGTGTTGCACGAGCTCAACCCGGCGCTGGTGCTGTGCTCGATCGCGCCGTTCGGGCAGAATGGTCCATATAGCGGCTACGAGGCTGACGATAGCGTGCTGACGGCGCTAGCCGGGATGCTCTACGTCAATGGGTTTCCCGACACTGCGCCGGTGCGTCCGCTCGGCTTGCAGTCGTATCATTCGGCGTCGTACTACGCGGCGATCGCCACGATGTGCGCGCTGTTGGCTCGCGACTCCTCGGGTGAGGGCCAGTGGATCGATCTCAGCATGCAGGAGGCGACGGCGTCCGCGGTCGAGCATGTCGCGGCTGGCTTCTTCGGCACGGGAGAGATCGAGCGGCGGCGCGGCACGCTGCACTGGAGCCGCTTTTTTCGGATCGGGCGATGCCGTGACGGCTACCTGATGCATTGCACGCTGGGCGATTGGACCTCGCTGGTGGAATGGGTCAATGGCGACGGCAAGGCGCAGGACCTGACCACTCCCGAATGGGAAGACGTGGCCAAGCGGCGCCAGGATGCCGAGCATCTGTTTGACGTGCTCGACGAGTGGGTCAAGGATTACTCGCGCGACGAGTTACTGGAGCGCGCGCAACTCTTGCGCCTGCCCTATGCCTCGGTACGCAACCCCGAAGATCTGTTCAACGACGAGCAACTCCTCGCGCGCGGTTATTTCCATGAGGTCGAGCATCCCGAACTCGGCCGCACATTCCGCTATCCCGGCTCGCCCTATCTTTTCACTGGTTCACAATGGCGCGTGACGCGGCGGCCGCCGCTTGTCGGCGAGCATACCGGCGAGGTCCTGAGCGCCGAGCTTGGGATGAGTGCGCAGGAACTCGCCGCTTTGGCCGCCGGGGGGGTGGTCTAACGGTGAAGCGGATGGCGCTCGAGGGCGTTCGGATTCTCGACTTCACCTGGGTCGTCGCCGGCCCGGTGGCGACGCGGATTCTCGCCGATCAGGGTGCCGAGGTCATCAAGATCGAGCGCGGCGACAAAGATGCGACGAGCGTGATGGGCCCGCGGCGCATCGGACTGCAAGGCGAGCTACATCGCAATAAACGATCAGCCGCGATCAACATGGCCAATCCCCGCGGTCTCGAGCTGGCACGCCGCCTCGCCGCGATAAGCGACCTGGTGATGGACAATTTCTCGGCGCGCGTGATGCGGATGTGGGCGATGGACTACGCGAGCCTGGCGAAAATCAAACCCGACATCATTTGCATTAGTATGTCGGGGCTGGGGCACACCGGACCGCGATGCAACTACGTCAGTTACGGGCCGACGCTGCAAGCGCTGGCAGGATTCACACGCTTAATGGCTGACGCGCGGGGCGAACCCGCTGGCTACGGCTATTCCTACGCTGACATGGCCGGGGGCTACAGCGGCGCGCTGGCGGCGCTGATCGCCCTGTGGCATCGCAAACGCACCGGGCGCGGCCAGTTCGTCGATCTCTCGCAGTTCGAAGCGCTGGTGAGTCTGGCCGGGCCGGCGCTGCTCGACATCTCGGTCAACGGCCGCACGCAGGAGCCGCCCGGATGGCGCTCGCAGGAGGCGCCAGCGGCGCCGCACGGCGCGTACCGATGCCGGCCGTGGGGCGACGACGACGATCGCTGGATCGTGATCGCGGTCCGTTCGCAGCCCGAATGGGAGCGCTTCGCGGGCGCTATCGGCGATCCTCCGTGGACAACGGATCCTAAATTTCGCACTCTGTATCTCCGGATGCGCAATCGTGAGGAACTCGACGCCCATGTCGCGCGATGGGCCGCCACTCAAGCGGCCGAGGCCGCGATGGAGTTGCTGCGCAACGCCGGGATCGCCGCCGGCGTGGCGCTCAATGGCGCCGACCTCGCCGCCGATCCGCACCTGGCCGAGCGCGGCTTCTTCGCCCAAGTCAAACTTCCCGATAACAGCTCCACCCGGCTAACGGGTGTGCCGATGCGCCTTTCGGCGACACCCGGATCGGTTCGCACGGTGGCTCCCGAAGTCGGCGAGGACAACGATTACATCCTGGGCGAGCTGTTGGGGCTGGGGCGCGCCGAGCGCGCGGAACTCATCGCCGAGGGCGCGGTCTGGGGCTGACGACGGTGCCCTCCGCTTACTCCGCCCGATACCGCCGACTCCGACTTCCACACCAGCGCCGCCGATTCCCAGCTCCACTCTCATGCCCGCCTCCTACGGAGGCAACCTTAGCGGGTACATCAGCACGACCGTAGGCATCCCTCCGGCAACGAGCCTTAACAACCGTTGCGGTCAGCGCCACCGATGTGCTGTTGATTTTTAGCTCCAGTGGTTCGACTGGCGGCCTCAGGCTCGCGCAGAGTCAGCCGTTGTGTAACGACGACATTATACAGGCGAGCATTCCTGCTCTGGTCCGGCTTCGTCCGGAGCCCACTCCGCTTGGTACGAAATCTCGGTCCGGTCAGGGGAGATGACATCATGGCTGGGAAGAGCGTGGCCTTGTACTTTGGAGCTTCGGCGCTACTCTCGCTGGTAGTCTTTTTCGTTGCCGGATGCGGTTCGGATTCCTCCTCGACCTCGCCGCCTGCGACGCTATCGGGGACCGTGAGCGAAGGGCCGCTATCAGGCGCCACCGTCTCGGTCTTTTCGGTCAATCCAGTCAATGGTGTAAATCAGAGCCTGCTGGGCCAGACGCAGACCGACAGCGCGGGCAACTTCAGCATCCACTTGAGCGCGGCGCCGCCAGGGCCCGCGAGAATCACCGCTAGCGGCGGGGCGTTCGTCAGCGAGCAGGATGGCGCTACGATCGGCGGACCTGCCGAGCTCTCATTGCTGCTGGGGAACATCGGCTCGGGTTTCTCGGGTCTCTCGATCAATCCGCTCACCCAGTTTGTGAGCGCGCTGACGGTCGGGAAGCTAAGAAGCGGTGGGAATTCCGTTGTGGCCGCGCTCGCCGCCGCGATTAGGGCGATTGAGAATGACTATGGGCTGGCAAACAATCCGGCGTTCGATTCTCCGAACTATAGCGCCGGCGCAATCGGAACCGACGCGGGCAAAGTCGGCCTGGTGCTGGGCGCGCTGATCAATGAAGACCAGCAGTTGTGCCCCGGGAATCCAGGTGGGTTGGTTGACGCGCTCTCGGCCGACATCGCCGACGGCGCGTTCGACGGGGTGAGTTTTGGCGCGCCGGTGTCTTACTGCGGCGGCACTCTCGAGCCAATTGCCGGGACCAGTATTTTCCAGGACGCGCTTTCGGGAGTGCAGCAGCTTCAGCTCGTAACGGGGGCATTCGTTTTCGGCGGACCGGGCAATGCTCTCACCGCCAATGGAATCACGCCCGCCCAGTTACTATTGCCTTTGGCCGCGATTAATCCGGGCGTCGCATTGGCCGCACCTCCACCGGTGAACAGCTTCGCCGCATCGACTCCTTCGATGAACGCGGCGCGCGCCTCCGCCACCGCGACCTTGCTGCCCAATGGCAAGGTGCTGATCGCCGGCGGCTCCGCCAATCCAAAGGCCGTGCTCAACAGTACCGAGATATACACTCCGTAGTCGGCTGACGACGTCCGAATTGCGGCGATTCAATCCTCGGTGGAAAGCGCGTGCGATGACTTACCGCCACGGGCGCGGTCCGGGGCTGACGACGGCGCCGCGCGAGAATGCAACCTCAATAGGGTCCAAATTCACTAATATATTCACGCACTTGCTCCTTTATGCTATTGCGCCCGTTCCTACATAGGAATGTACTTAGACATCGTCGTTTGCCATTGAAAGCAGTGGAGCATCGGAGCGTGCTGTAAACGGGTGTCAGCCAGCGTTCTTTCAAGCGCCCTTGCGGGAGTGGACGCTTTCCAGGTCGAAGTCGAGGTTGATATCTCGGGTGGACTACCGCAGCTCAAAACCGTCGGCCTTGCCGAAGGCGCGGTGCGCGAAGCCCAGGAGCGGGTCAAAGCGGCGATCAAGAACTCGGGTTACCGGTTTCCTAACCGCAAGATAACCATCAACCTTGCGCCGGCCGACACCCGTAAGGAAGGCTCGGCGTTCGACTTGCCGATCGCCCTCGCCATTCTGGCCGCCGATACCGGCGCGCTCAATGCCGAACGAATGCGCAGCTATCTGATCCAGGGCGAGCTCGCGCTCGACGGCCGAATCAAGGGAATTCGGGGCGCGCTGCCGAGCGCCTTGCTGGCGCGCGCGAAACATTATGCCGGCATCATCCTGCCGCGCGAAAACGCCTCCGAGGCCTCGGTCGCAGGCGACGACACGGCGGTGCTGGGCGTCGAGACCCTGCGCGAGACGGTCGATTTCCTCGAGGGGCAGGGCGAGATCGAGCCATACGTTTCCAACATCGCCGATTTGTTCACGGCCGCAAGCCAATACGACGTGGACTTCAGCGAGGTGCGCGGCCAGGAACAGGCCAAGCGCGCGCTCGAAGTCGCTGCCGCCGGCGGCCATAACGTCCTAATGGTCGGGCCGCCGGGTTCGGGTAAGACGATGCTGGCCAAGCGGCTGCCGACGATCTTGCCGGCGATGACGCTGGAGGAAGCGATCGAAACCTCCAAGGTGCATAGCGTGGCGGGCCTGATGGAGGGGCGGCCCCTAATCGCAACCCGTCCCTTCCGCGCTCCGCATCACACGATCTCTGACGCCGGGCTAATCGGTGGAGGCTCGGTGCCGCGCCCCGGCGAGGTCAGCCTTGCCCACAACGGAGTACTCTTCCTGGACGAGCTGCCAGAGTTTCGCAAGAACGTGATCGAAGTGCTGCGCCAGCCGCTCGAGGACAACCACATCACCATAGCGCGCGTGATGGGCACCATGACTTTTCCGGCAGGCGTGATGCTGGTGGCGGCGATGAATCCGTGCCCGTGCGGCTTCTACACCGACCTCCAGCACGAATGCACCTGTGTACCGATGATGATTCAGCGCTACCGATCGCGCATCTCGGGACCGCTGCTCGACCGCATCGACATCCACGTCGAGGTCCCGGCGGTCAAGTACCGCGAACTGACCGCGCGCACGCCGGGCGAGGCTTCGGCCGCGATACGCGAACGGGTTAACCGTGCGCGCGGGGTCCAGATCGAGCGCTTCGCCGGCACGCGGGTCTTCTGCAATGCGCAGATGGGCGCTCGCGAGTTGCACGGCCATTGCCAGGTCGAGGCCGCCGGCGAGCGGCTGCTCGAGCTTGCGATCAACCGGCTGGGCTTGAGCGCGCGCGCTTACACGCGCATCCTCAAGGTCGCGCGGACCTGCACGGATCTAGACGGCGGCGGTGCGATCGAAGCGCGTCACGTGAGCGAGGCGATCCAGTACCGTTCGCTCGACCGCCCCGCCGCGTAGGCGAGCGGCGCGAATCCATCGCCCTTTCGCTTGTCGCTATCCCCCCTCTTTCCGGTATATCTCCTTAGACCCGTGCAAGACGCCAATTGAGCGCCCCGCCGGTCCAAAGATGCCGACCGATCCCTTAGCTGAGTTTTTGGTTTCGCATGCACCGGCGATCGTGCGCCTGCATCGGCGAGGCAACGCCGACGCTTTCAGTGTTACCGCCGCCGACCTTGGGTTGGCGCTCTATCGCGGCGTGCGCGCGTGGAACGCTGAGGCGAAGCCGGCTGAGATCAACGGATACCTCGACAAGCTCCACGCCGACGATTTCGTGCTCGCAGTCGCCTGCATCCAGGGCAACGAGCGCGCCTGGGAAGGCTTCATCGAAAAATACCGGCCCCTGCTGTACGGCGCGGCGCACGCGTTGACTCGTGACGAAAGCAGCGCGCGCGAGCTGGCGGATTCGTTATGGGCGGACCTGTACGGTATGGACCCGCGCACGGACCAACGGCGCTCGCTGCTCGCCCACTATGGCGGGCGCAGTTCACTTGGGACCTGGTTACACGCGGTGCTCGCGCGGCGCTTCGTTGATCTGACCCGCGTGGCGGCACGGACCAGGCCGCTGGAGAGCCGCCCCAACGAACCTGCGACGGCGGAAGATCCGTCCGACCCCAATCGGTTTCGCTACGTGAGCGCGCTCAGTACGGCGCTTAGCGAGGCGCTGGGCGCGCTTGAGGCTCGCGACCGGCTGCGCCTGGGCTATTACTACCTCGAAAATCTCACGCTTAGGGAGATTGCCCGATTGCTCGACGAGCATCCCTCAAGCGTGTCGCGCGGGCTGCAGCGAACCCGCGGCGAACTCAAGCGCGGAGTTGAACGCTGGCTACGCCACGAACAAAATTTGAGCGAAGAACAAATCAGGCTGTGCTATGTCTACGCAGCCGAGCAATGGCCGTTCGACCTTGGGCGCGCACTTTCGGAGTCGGAGGGAGAGTGAAATTCCGCGCAAACTGCATGTTTTGGCGGTTGGCCCGTTCCAATTACAGGGAGTTCGTCCGCAGGGAGATCTGGCTTGGCGCTCGATGATTTTGAAGACCGTTTCGCGGCCGCGGTAAAACGGGCCGTTGACGCCTCTCGCCCCTGGGCCGACGTCTCCGACGGCGCCCCATGTCCCTCGGACGACGCGGTTGCGTCCTATTACGAACTCGCCCTAGATCGGGTCGAAGGTGCTCGGCTGGAGGAGCATTTCTCCAGTTGCGCGCGATGTCAGGGCACGCTCGCGGCGTTGCTACGCGCGGCGCCGATGGTCGAGCCGGTCTCCGGGACCAGTGGGATCGCCGCGGCCGCGGCACGCCGGGCAGTGGCCGAATCGGCGGCGCGCAAGGCATTGGCTGAATCGATTAGCATGCGCGAGCGCTGGTTCGAAATCAGACCCGCGTGGCGCCTCGCCGGGACAATCGCCGCGGCCACGGCGATGCTCACAGTCGTCGTCATCGCGGCCTCAAGTGGGCACCGTCGCGGGCCCTCGCGGACCAGCGGATCCGTAAGCGCCCTGAGCCCTGGGTCGAGTCATCCTCGTTCCAAAGCACCCCCCTCTCCGAGTGGTTCCGAGTTGGCGCTCAATGAGAATAAGTCGTTGATGCCTGCTGCGCCCGCCGAGCCCAAGGCGGCCGCCACGCCGTCCGCTGCTGCTGTGGGCACGCCGATACCTGACACGTTCGGCGCTGCTTCCGGCACGTCCGCAGCCGCGTCTCCGGCTGCTGTTCCGTCGGCTTCGACCGGCGAGGTGACCGCCGGGTACCCTCCGACCGGAGATGCCGCCTTTCCTTCCCAAGAGGCTGCGCCGCCGATAGGGCAGGCGAACGCCGAGCAAAGCGAAACCGCCGCTCAAGCCGCCGCCGCCGCCTTGGGCGCCTTAGCCATTACGCCGGGGTCGGCCGCCACCGCCGCACCATCGATGGCCACGCCCGCCGCCGCAGCTTCCGCAGCCATGAGATCATCGGTCACGGCGGCTCCGAGGCCGGTCGGCGGACCCAATAGCGAGTCGATGGCCGCCAGGTCAGTGAGTACTGCCGCTCCGAGTACTGCCGCTCCGGTTGCTGGCGCTATCGGCGCCGGAGGAGTGGGGTTTCTAAGCCCGCAGCGCTCTCAGTCAGGGACCGGGACCCGGGCGCCAGCGCAAACATCGAAGGCTCCGCCCGGCAAAAATTCTCGTCCATTGAGGAGCGCTAACGGCCCGTCTCCCGCCGTGCGCGCCTCAGCGTTATTAGCCAGCCAACAACCGCATGACCAACTCTCCAAGCAAGCGCGCAAGGCAAAACAATCGCTGCAAGTGGAACTGGCAAAACTGGACGCGGACATGAAGCGGCTGATGGACCGGACGCGACTCGATGCGCGAGCCAAAGCAGCCAAAGCTTCAGCCGCTAAAATTTCATCCGCTAAAACTTCGGCCTCTCAAACCTCACCTGTCAAAACTTTGTCCGACAAGGCTTCCGCGCACCCGCAATCAAAGACGCTGCCCCCAATGCGGATGATAGCCACTCCAACCGCTCAGGTTTCATCCGACAAGGGCCCCGAGATTGCGATGGCAGAGCGTCCGGTCGCCAGGCCGCCGCCGGCTGTGGTTACGACCGCCCCCGGCATACCGCTTGCGCCGCATGCGATCCTAATCTCGTCGGCGGATCATTCGGTCTATTGGTCGCTGCAGAATTCCGGAACGGTGTATCGCAGCACTGATCGCAGGAGTTGGACTCCGGCATCCACCGGCATCTCAGCCGATCTGCTGGCCGGTATGGCGCCCACGAGCACCGTATGCTGGGCGGTTGGCCGCAAGGGTGTCATCCTGCTGACCACCGACGGGGTCCACTGGGAACGAGTCACATCGCCCACGACCTCCGACGTCATCGGGATCAGCGCCGCCAGCAAGGACGTAGCCACCATCTTCACGGCGGGCGGCGGGAACTACAGCACGTTCGACGGCGGCAGCAACTGGGAGCACGCGAACTGAGCCGGCCGCCAACCCCGACGGCGCCAGAGCGGCCTGAGGTGGCCGCCGCAAAAAAACCACCCCAAGAAGTTCCGCGCGGCAAAATATTGCAAGGGATCGCCTCCTCGTCCGTTCCAAGTATCGAGGAACGGGAGCATGGAGCCGGCCGCGACTGCGCTTACATCTGACTCACTGGCTATACCTGAGGAGCCGCTGGCGGCGACCGTTCACGGACTCAGATCGAGAACCGCGGCGCTGGCATCGCTCCGTAGCGCTCTGAGCGGACGTGCGATCGCGCTGGTGCCGCATGATCCCCGGATTCTCCAGATAGCGTTCCTGGGAGGGTTGCTCGCGGCCGGCGCGTATCTTCGCGACTTCAGCCTGCGCCCGGCGCAAATCGCACTGACGTTCGCCGCGGGACTGAGTACCCAGCACCTGCTGGATCGGCTCACCCGCAAGCCTGCGCCCAGCCTGCTGAGCGCCACGATCACTGCGCTCAGCCTGACGCTGCTTTTGCGCGCGGACAGCTTGTGGGCCTTGCCGGCGGCGGCCGTTTTTGCGATCGCCTCGAAGTTCATCCTGCGTATGCGCCGCAAGCATCTGTTCAACCCGGCAGCTTTCGGAATTTGCGCGGCACTGCTGATGTTGCCGGGAACCTGGATTTCGCCCGGCCAGTGGGGCAACGACGTCGCGCTTGCGGGATGGCTGGTGGTGCTGGGCGTGACCGTCGCGAGCCGTGCGCGGCGCGCGGACATCAGTTGGATGTTCCTGATCTTCTACGTCGGCGCGCTGGCGGCGCGCGTCGCGTCCCTCGGCCAGCGCTGGGCGGTGTGGACGCATCAGCTAAGTGGCGGTGCGCTGCTGCTGTTCGCGTTCTTCATGATTTCGGATCCGATGACCACGCCAGGTCACTTCAAAGGCCGCGCCGCGCATGCCGCGCTGGTGGCGGCGCTCGCCTACGCGTGGGGCTTCGGCCTGTTCCGCACCAACGCGCTTCTGTGGGCGCTGTTCGCGGCGGCTCCGATGGTGCTGGTGTGGGATTGGCTATGGCCGGCGCCCCAATTCGATTGGACATCCGAGAAAGCATCAATGGGCAAACAAGCATCAACGGGAATGGAGGCACCAATGGTATCGGTGAGATCCGCAAATCGGCCGCGTCCCCAATGGGCGAAGAGGTCTCGGTCGTTGACGCTGGCGCTCGCGCTGATAACCGCGACCCTCACTTTGTGGCCCGCGGCTGTGGCGCGAGCGTTCTGCGGCTTTTACGTGGGCCGCGCTGACGCGCAACTTTACAATCACGCCCCCCATGTCGTAATGGT
>Ga0182024_10021203_pt1 | contig 11807 bp, 10 predicted proteins | sample P32metaG_FD_120480 | JGI IMG/M metagenome (GOLD analysis project Ga0182024, IMG submission 120480) | Permafrost microbial communities from Stordalen Mire, Sweden - P3-2 metaG (Illumina Assembly) | ecosystem: Environmental > Terrestrial > Soil > Wetlands > Permafrost | place: Sweden: Stordalen... | reverse complement strand
GACCGCCCCGGTCGTCACATTGCGCAACTTGGCGCGCACGACGGCCGTGCCGCGACCCTGCTTCATGTGCGAGAAGTCGATGACCTCGAAAAGGTCGCCGTCGCGTTCGACGGTTGCGCCCGGTCGCAGGTCGGAGGCGGTGATCATGCGGTGCTCCCAGTGGTCGAGGGATCCTCGAGCAGCTTAGCCAGTCCCTCCACCGCGAGGACGTAGCCGTCGAGGCCCAGACCCGCGATCACCGCCACGGCCGCCTCGGCAGAGAGTGATACCCGTCGGAACGGCTCGCGGGCGAGGATGTTCGTTAGGTGGACCTCGACGACCGGCCCGGCGAACGCCCGGAGCGCGTCGGCGAGGACAACGCTCGTGTGAGTGAGCCCGCCGGGGTTGACGATGCAACCGGCGGCCCGCCCGCGCTCCCGCTCCAGGATGTCGACCATCACGCCCTCGTGGTTGGTCTGCTCGCAGCGCACCTCGAATCCGAGCGTGGCGGCGCGATCGCGGACCGCCGATTCGATGGCCGCGAGCGTGACCGTCCCATAGACGTCGGGCTCGCGCTCGCCGAGACTGGCGAGGTTGGGTCCGTTCAGCAGCAGGATCGTCGTCATCGGGCCATCACCGCGTCGAGCGCCGCGAGCACCTCGCTCTCGGGGACGTGCCGGCCCACTCGCGGATGCCCCCTCGATTCAAGGAGCACCCAGCCCAGGCGGTCGCCGACGGTCTTCTTGTCCGCACGCAGATGCCCGAGCACTCGCTCGCGGTCAAACACCGTCGTCGTGGCGAGCCCACACCGGCCGATCATCTCATCCTGCCAGTCGATATCCCCGGGCGGGCAGCCGAGCACGCGGATACTGAGCACGCCCGCGGCGTGCATCCCCGCAGCCACTGCCTCGCCGTGGAGCAGCCGGTCGCCGAAGCCGGCCGCCGCTTCGAGCGCGTGACCAATGGTGTGGCCGTAGTTGAGCACCGCGCGGCCCCCCGCCTCACGTTCGTCTCCCGAGACGATCGCCGACTTGATGGCGCAGGACTCGCGAATCGTCGCGGTCAGCGCATCGGGATCGCGCCGGAGCAGCCGGTCGAGCCGGCGGTCGAGGTCGGCTGCGAGCGTGGTCTCGACGATCATCGAGTACTTGACGATCTCGGCGAAGGCCGAACCGTAGGAGCGATCGTCCTGGGTGGCAAGGACATTGGGATCGCAGATCACCGCGCGTGGCTGCCAGATGGACCCCGCGAGGTTCTTCCCCCGGGGCAGATTGACACCCGTCTTGCCGCCGATGGCGCTGTCCACCATGGCGAGGAGGGTCGTCGGGACGTTCACCCAGGCGATTCCGCGCAGGTAGGTCGCGGCGACGAATCCGGCGAGGTCTCCCACCGTGCCGCCACCGAGCGCGACCACGCAGTCGTTGCGCTGCAGCTCCGCGGTCGCGAGGCGGGCGAGCATACGGCCGGCCGTCGCCCATGTCTTGAGCTGCTCGCCGCCCGAGACCTCGAGCACAGTGGTCGCGATGCCGGCGCTGCGAAGCGAGGCGACCAGCCGGTCGGTGGAGGGCCGTACCGCTCGATCCGCGAGCAGCGCCACGCGGGTCGCGCCTCCCGGGATGTGCAGGACAACGTCATCCAGCCCTCCCGGGCGCACCTCGACGTGATACGCGCGCTCGGCCAGGTCGATGCGGACGGCGCCATCGAGCGCTGAGATCACCCGCGAGGCCACCGCGTCGGGCGCCTCGCCGGTACCGATGCGAACGTGTGCGGTCTGGTGCGCGCGGGCACGAGTGCTGCGCAGACGTGGGATCCCTTCCTCCGCGGATCCGCCGAGCATCGGACGGTCCGCGCCATCGCCCACGCGCTCGATCAGCACCGCGTCGGAGGCGTCGAGCCAGACGACGGTGGAGAGCTCGGTGAGGAGCCGGCGTGCGGCCGGCTCGGCGATCAGGCCGCCACCGCAGGCGATGACCATGGGGCCGGGGCGGCGGAGCACGGCTTCGAGCGCGGTGAGTTCCAGGTCACGAAAGGCCGGCTCGCCCAGGTCGGCGATGATCACTCCAGGGGATCGCCCCGCAGCCTTGGCGATCTCCTCATCGAGGTCGACGGCGTCCCAGCCGAGACCCCGTGCCACGAGCGGCGCGATGGTGCTCTTGCCCGAGCCGGGCAGCCCCACCAGCGCGATGCGGCGCAGTGCGCTCATCGCAGACGGCTGACGGCGCGGCGATGCGCGGCGACGGCGCGTCGCATCTCGCCGAGCGTATCGCCGCCGAACTTCTCCGTCGCCGCAGCGGCGAGCACCCACGCGAGCATCGCCTCTGCGACGACCGCACCCGCCGGCACCACGCAGATGTCGCTGCGCTCGTAATGGGCGTTGATCTCCGCACCGGTGTGGATGTCCACGCTGCGCAGCGGATGGAGCAACGTCGATATGGGCTTGAAGTGGACGAGCGCCCACACGGGCTCACCGTCGGTGACTCCTCCGACGAGACCGCCCTGCCGGTTGGTCAGGTGGTGAAAGCCGAGCTCCGCATCCCACCGCGGTTCGTCGTGCACGGCCGAACCCGGTGACTGCGCCGCGAGCACTGCGGCGCCAAGCTCGACCCCCTTGACCGACGGGATGCTGCACATCGCCTGCGCGATGAGCCCGTCGATGCGCCGGTCCCAGTGCACGTAACTGCCAAGTCCGGCCGGAACATGCGAGGCCACCACGTACGCGGTGCCGCCGAGCGTGTCGCCCCGCTCGCGGGCCGCATCGATGGCTGCCACCATCTGCGCCGACGCGGCGTCGTCGGCGCAGCGGACCGCGAACCGCTCGACGGCGTCCCACGCCACCTCACCGTCGGGGACCGAGACATGGATGTCGCCGATCCGGATGACGCACGAGTGGACGTCGACGCCGAGCGCTGCAAGGAGCGTCCGGCCCACGGCTCCGGCCGCCACCCGCGCGGCGGTTTCGCGGGCGCTGGCACGCTCGAGGACGTCACGCGCATCGCTGAATCCGTACTTCAGGACCCCCGCGAGGTCGGCGTGACCGGGACGCACGCGGGTGACCGGTTTGGACTTGAAGCCGCGCGCCTCCACCTGCATGGGGCCCTTCCAGTTCTCCCAGTCCCGATTCTCGATCACCAGCGTGATCGGAGACCCGAGGGTCCTGCCGCCGCGAACTCCGCTGACGATCCGAGCGGCGTCCTGCTCGATCTGCTGCCGTTTTCCCCGCCCGTGTCCACCCTGGCGTCGCCGGAGGTCGGGGTCGATGTCGCGAGTGGCGTCCATGGGCACACCTGCGGGCATGCCCTCGACGATCACGGTGAGTTGAGGGCCGTGCGACTCGCCGGCGGTGAGAAATCGAAGCATTCACAACGGATTGTATTGGCGGGCGCTCGTCTGACCCATTCACGTCGTCGATCGCCCAGTGAATTTGTCCGTGTCAGGTCCCGGGTGGGCGCGAAGACTGCAGGTGATGAGCGAGGCGATCAGCGTGCGGCGGACGGCCGTCGAGCACCTTCGCATCGCCCGGCTGCTCGAAGCCAACGGCGACGTGATCGCGGCGATCTGCGCCTACCGCGAGGTGGTCCGCGAGGGATCGGGAGCCGCCGCGTCCGAGGCCCTGCAGCGGATCGCCGCCCTGGCGCGGCTCCACTGAGCGCGCCCCGGCGCTGGTTTCAGAGACCGGCGGGGCGCGGCGGCGCGGCCGCCGACGGGGGCGTGTTCATGGTGGTGAGCAGCTCGTTGTAGAAGGTCTCGGCCTTGGGGATTCGGTGGAGGACCTCCACGCCGTCGCGCCCGGCCGACTCGATCTCGATGTCGCCGGCGCCGATGAGACGGTCGCCGAACGGACGGTGGATCACCGTGTTCTGGATCCGGTCGAGCGGGATGGTCTCCGCGGTCCTCGAGAGGATGCCGCCCTCCATGACGATTCGCCGGTCGGTCAGGTGATAGGTGGCAAAGCGCCAGCGAAGGATCCGCAGCCCCGCCCAGAGCACTGACCCGACGATGAGCACCAGGGCGACGATGGTCTTGACCGTCGATATCGACACCGAACCGACTGTCGCCGGCAGCTTGGCGTTGAGGACGATCGCGACGATGATGACGACGATCGCACCCAGCACGTGGCCGGCGAGCACCGACCAGTGCTGGCGGACCAGTGCGATTGAACGTTCCCCCGGCATCAACTGCGTCGGCATTGCCTCACCTCAACGAACCTCTGGACTTCGTGCGGGTCACGGACCGAGGTACAGGATGAGCGCTGCGCCCGCACAGAGGAACGGACCATAGGGTATCGGGTCTTTGAGCCCACGAACGCGTGTGATCAGAAGAACGATCGCCGTCGCGCCGCCGATGAACACCCCGGCGATCACCGCATAGACCGCGCCGAGGTTCGCGCTCGTTGGGCCGGCACCGGTTACCGCGCCCACCAGCGCACCGAGCTTTGCGTCGCCGAGTCCGATGCTTCCGCGGGACACAAGGTTCTGCACGAGGAAGAATGCCGCCACCCCGACCGCACCGATGATCGCGCCGGTCACGGTGAGGCGCGGCGACCACTCGCTGAGGACCAGCGCGGCGAGGATGCTCGGGTAGGTGATGACGTTGAGGATGAGCCGGTGCTTCAGATCGAAATCGACGATGTGGACGAAGATCGCGAGCCACAGCATGTGGATCAGCAACCCGGTGCCGAACTGCTCGTGCGCGGCGAAGGCCCCGAATCCGACCGCTCCGAGGGCCGGCGAGAGCCAGCGTTCCAGCCAGGTCCTGCCATAACGTTCGCCGGCCCAGGGGCGCGCCGGCCCCGGCTCCTCCGCCGCCGCGGCGGCTCGGCTCAGCTCCTCGGTGATATCGCGTTCGTAATCGAGGCGCTCCTGGCGTTCCTCCTCCTCGAGCCTCTCGAACCTCTCGAGCGTCACGGCAAGCCAGCCCGAGCCCAGCCCGACGAGGCCTCCGGCAACCGTGACGCCGGCGATGACCAGCGGCGGATTCACGCCTCGACTGCCCGGACCAGGGCGCTCCGCACCGCGGCAGCAGGCGCGACCTTACCGGTCCAGATCTCGAAGCTCAGCAGGCCCTGCTGGAGAAGCATCTCCAGCCCATCGCTGGCGCGATGGCCGGTTTCGCGGGCGGCGGCCACCACGTCGATCGGACGCGGTCGATAGCGGAGGTCGACGACGCTGCACGCCGCTGGAACCGATCGCGGATCGAACGGCAGGGACTCCAGTCCGACCGGGGTCGCATTGACCACGATCGCCGAATGCCGGCTGGTCGCAGCGATGGCGCCGCGATCCCACGGGACGGTTGCGATGTCGCCGGATCCGCGGAGGCGATGGACCAGGTCGGCAGCAGCAGTTTCACGGCGAGCGGCGATCCGAAGGCGCAGCAGCGGGACCCGGGTGAGTGCCAGCGCGACCGCGGCGGCCGCCCCACCGGCACCGAGCACCAGCGCGGTTGCACCCTGACGTGGCCACATCGATTCCTCGCTCAGCGCCAGCTCGAAACCGTCGGCATCGGTGGTCACCCCGAGGAGCCGTCCTCCGCGAACCGTGATCGTGTTCACGACGCCAAGGGACTCGGCGTCGCCCTCGAGGTAGTCGCAGCGCGCGGCCATCACGGCCTTGTAGGGCGTGGTGACGTTGCACCCGGTGTAGTGCCCTTCGCGAAGCTCCGCCACGAACCCGTCGATGTCCGACGGTGCCAGGTCGCGAATGACGTACGTGCCCTCGACGCCCGATGCCTGCATCGCGGCCTGGTGCATGACCGGGCTCGGCGATTTCGAGATGCCGGATCCGACGAGGCAGAGCCGGAGCGGCAGGGTGCTCACCGCGCTGCGCGCGCCGCGGCAATCCGGCGGGCGTCGAGCCAGCTCTGGAGCAGGACCGCCGCGGCCACCGCGTCGATCACCTCCCGCCTGCGCTTGCGACGGACACCGCTTTCGATCAGGGAACGCTCGGCGATGGTGGTCGTGAAACGCTCATCCCACAGCTCGATCGGGATCGCGGTCCGCTCCCCAAGCTCGGCGGCGAACGTTCGCGCGTGCTCGGATGCATCGCCTTCATTCCCATCGAGACGACGGGGCAATCCGATCACCACACGGTCCACATCGCGATCTTCCATCTCGTGAGTGATGCGTGCCCACATCGTTCGCGAGTCGTTTGGAATCGTCGCAAGCGGAGTGGCCAGCGTGTACGTCTCGTCGGAGACGGCAAGTCCGACCCGGACCGTGCCGACGTCGATGCCGAGGACGCGTCTGCCACCGGTGCCGTCCCCGGTCGCGCTCACGGCGACTTGGTTGCCGGCGCTACGAAATTCTCGACGATATCGATCTGTGACGCGCGCAGCGGGAGATAGAACAGCTTGAAGGGCCACTCGGAGACGGTCACGCCCTGCACCTTGGCGACGCTGCCGTCAACGATCGCCTGGGCCTTGGACGGATTCCTCCCGGTGAGCTGGGCTTTCAGAGTATTGAGGTTGACCTGCGGCTGGCTGAACGCGGTCGCCGAACAGGCCAGGATGACTGTGCCGTTGACGTTTGCCTGCGTCACCGCGCAGGGTGGCGTGGTCAGACTCCCTTTGGCCAGCACGTCGCCGGGCTTGACCAGCTTGTCGAGGTCGGCGATGACGTCGTTGTGGACCGCGGCGACATCATAGATGGCGGCTTCAGCCGTGCCTTTCACCGTGATCTGCGCCGCGGCGAATTGGGCACCGACCGCGGGCGGAAACGGTTGAGGCGTTACAACGAACGCGATTGCCTCTCCATTGCCGGCCGGATCCTTGGCGATGGGCTTGCCGGCCGCGTGCGCCACCAACTCTGTCTGCATCTGGCTCGAGAGCTGAGCCTCGACGGTGGTCACCTGTGAGGTCCAGTTGGCGACGTCAGTCGCGCTTGCGGCTGTGACCTGCTTGGGGTCGGTCCCGCCCGAGGCCCCGGAGCCGTTGGTCACGCTGATGGTGGTGTTGGGAGTCGGCTGGCAGGCTACCCCCGGACAAGGATCACCCGACCAAAACGTCAGGGTGCCTGCGTCGACATTCCCGTTGGCCCCTGCGGTGACGTTCACGTAGTGCGCGGTGGCATTGTACGGGTGCGTCCCGCAGTCGGAGCTCGGCGGCGGCGGGTTGTCCGGGCCCATGCATATGACCGTTTTCCGAGCGGGCACGAACGTCACCGACTGGTCAGACGTTTGAACGGCCGTTTGGGTCGGTTGGTTCGGATCCAACGTGAATGAGATGTCGCTGGTGGCGTCGGTCGAGAAGGTCAATGTCACCTTCGCGGCCACCGCCGGTAGCGTCGTGGTTCCGGTCGGAGTTGCCGTGAACTGAGACGAACCGGAGCCGCTCACCACACCGGTGAGGACGTGGTCGGCCGCGGTGGCCGCGGCGGGATTGGTGGTTCCCTGAATCGTCGAGCTGACCGAGAGCGGGGTTGCGGCGATGGTGATGGTGACCTTCGCGGACGGAGCGAGCGCCATGAACAGCAGGATTCCGATGACCGCGATCGCGGCAGCGGCGATGTACAGGAACCGGCGGCGATCCAACCCGCGCGGCGGCCGCCCGGCCGGTGGAAGCTGCGTGATCACACGCCGTGGTTCCAGCCTGGAGGTCGCCGGCGCATGAGCCGGTGGGCTGAGCGGTGGCGGCGCCGGCGGCGGAGCGGGCGGTGGTTCCAGCACAGCGGCGGCCGCGATGCCTCCAGCGCCCGCGGTCACGCCGCGGCCGGCTCCCGAGACGCCCACGCGGGGTCCGGCCAGCTCGATGCCCCGCTCGAATGCGGGCACCGACCCGTAGACCGGGAGCCCGCTGGCCCGGGCCAGCTGCTGAAGGCGGGGATCCTCGGTGACGATCGACGTGCGGCGGCCGGACTGATTGCTGAACTGCGCGAGCAGCCGCACGTTGAGCGGGGTCTGCAGTGCTCGGCTCGAGCCCGGGACGACCAGCCCGTCATCCGGGTCGGCGGACGAACGGACCCGATCGATGAGATCAACGATCTCGTCGTCGGGCTTGGCGATCACAACAGCCGGCATCGGCGCCTATACCTTCATCGTCTTCAAAACGCGGCGCATGAGCCCTCCGAGGGGCTCGTCCGCGTCATCTTCCAGCGTCACGGCGTGTCGCGCAAGCCCCATCGGGGTGACATCCTGGCTGCCGACCAGGAGGCCGGTCGTGTCATACACACCGGTCACGTCACTCGGTCCGAGGACCTTGACGGTTGGTGGACGTGTGAACGGGACGGTATCCGACCAGTCGAGGATGCGAAGCTGCTCCGCGACCTCGGGGAGCGCGGCTCCTCCACCAGCGAGGCAGATGGACCCCGGAAGCGGGTCGGGACCGGCGAGCTCCTCGAGGGTGAGGGCGACGCCCTGGGCGAGGACTTCGGCGGTCGGGGTGAGGGCTCGACGAGCCATGGCGCTCTGCTCGGCGGCGAGGTGACCCTCGGAGTGGGCGACCTTGAAGCGCTCGGCCTCGTCGAGGTCCATCGAGAGATCGGTCGCGAGCCGCTTGGTGAACGAGCGTCCTCCGAGGGCGAACATACGCGTCGCCTCGATCCCGCCTCGCCGGACCACGGCGATGTCGGTGGTCCCGCCACCCACGTCCACGAAGATGGCGCCGAGCTCGTGCGACTCCGCCGAGGCGCAGCCACGGGCCAGCGCATACGGTTCGGCGACGGTGGCGACGAGCTCGAGGTCCAGCTCCTGGGCGATCGCCTGCCGGGCTCCGATATGGGTGAGCGGTGCGAACGTGTTGAACACCGTGATCTCGACGACGTGGCCCTGAAAGTCCACCGGGTTGCTCACGGCGTAGCCGTCGATGCGCACCGAGGTGATCGTGCTGTGGACCAACTTGACGTTGACCTCCTGGACGCCGAGGTCGTGCGACATCTGGCGCACGGCTTCACGGAGCGCGCGTCGCTGCACCGCCTGGAGTGCGGTGGCGAGGTCGGCCTGGGTGATGCGGGCCTGCGGTTGCGGCCTCGGCATGGTCATGGTCGTGCTGAAGCCGCGCACCTGCTCGCCGGCGATGCCGATGACCGCCTGTCCCGGGATGGTCTCGCACATGTCCTCGGCTTCGGTGAGCGCACGGTCGCAGTTGTCGATGACCGCCTGGAGGTCGGCGACGGCGCCCGCCTGCATGTGCGACTGCGCCTGGCGGACCTTGCCGACGCCGAGCACGATGCCCTTGTCGTTCTCGCGCTTGACGATCAGCGCCTTGACGAACTCCGTTCCGATGTCGAGGACGGTGAAGTGGCTCTGGAACTCTTCGCGGCGCTTGAGGAGTGCGAACTTTCGCTTGGGCATCAGGCGGCGTGCCCCATCGTCTCGGTGATCGCGGCGCGCAGCAGCGACACGGCCGCCTCGCGTTTCGCCGGGTCACCGACCTTGCCCCTGCCCAGGTCGGGACGTCCGCCGCCCTTGCCGCCGGTGACCTTCGCCGCGCCGGTGACCAGCGTCCCCGCGTGGACGCCCGCGTCGAGGGCCCGGCCGCCGACCTTGACGACCAGCGTGGCCGGACCGAGCACCGCGGCGACGCCGTCACCCTGGAGGCGATCGGCCAGGAGACGATCACCGGCCTGGGAGACGTCCTCGGCGTCGATGTCGCCGTCGAGCAGCAGGTGGGCGAAGGCCACGCCCCCGGCATCCTCGACGACGGCCGCGTCGGTGGCCACGGTCGACGGCGCGGCCTGGCGCACCTGGGTCACCTCCCGGCTCAGCTTGCGAACCTGGTCCTGGAGGGCCGCCACCCGTTCGGGGACCTCTTCCGGACGCGTCTTGAGCGCCCGGGCTGTGGTCACGAGCGCGGTCCCGATACGCCGCCAGCGCTCCTCCGCGCTCTCGCCGGAGACCATCTCGATACGACGGATGCCCTGGCCGATGCTGCTCTCGGAGACGAGGATCGCCGCACCCAGGTCACCGCTTCGGGTGACGTGCGTGCCGCCACACAACTCCCGTGACCAGCCTCCGAAATCGACCACCCGGACATCCGGCGAGTACGCCTCATCGATCAGCGCGATCGCGCCGCTGGCCCGTGCATTGGCGAGCGGCATGAGCGCGACGGTGCGCTCGAGATTGCGCCTGATGCCGTCATTGACGCGATGCTCGATGTCGGTGAGCTCATCGACGGTAAGCGCTCTCGGAAATGAGAAGTCGAAGGTCGCGTGCTCGGGGCCGACGAACGATCCGCGCTGGACGACCCCGTCGCCCAGGACCTCGCGGAGGGCGCGGTTGAGCAGGTGGGTGGCGCTGTGATGGCGAGCGATCCGGCCGCGTCGCTCGGCGTCGACCGTGGCATGGACCGCCTGGCCGGCCCGGAGCTCTCCCGATTGGACGAGCACGTCGTGCGCCCGGGCGTCGCTCCCCGCCACCGGCTGGGTGTCGCGGACGGCAGCGCTCCCGCCAGGCCAGGAGAGTGAACCGGTGTCGCCGACCTGGCCGCCGGCCTCCGCGTAGAACGGGGAGACATCGAGCAGCACGGGCCCGCTCTCCCCGGCGCCGAGCGCGTCGATCTCGCTGTCCAGGCCGATGCGCAGCACTGACGAGTCCGACTCCAGGAGGTCGTAGCCGACGAACCGCGTCGGCGGCAGCGCCTCGGCCCCGGCGAAACCGACGCGGCGCGCTGACGCCTGACCACGCTCACGCTGTTCCTGCATCGCCGCCTCGAAACCCTCGAGGTCGACGGTTGCCCCTCGCTCGGCTGCCATCTCGACCGTTAACTCGATTGGGAGCCCGAAGGTGTCATACAGGCGAAAGGCGTCGGCGCCGTCGATGCGGGTTGAGTTCGTCGAGAGCAGGGCGCTGAGGCGTTCCGTCCCGGCGTCGAGGGTTCGAGCGAAGGCCTCCTCCTCGATGCGCAGCGTCTCCTCGATCAGCCCGCGAAACTCGACGAGCTCCGGGTAGACCGGTCCCATGACGGTCACGAGGTCCGGGGTGCCGGCAGCGAGCCCGCCCCGAAGCGCGACGCGTCGAGCGTGCACCGCGGCGCGGCGGATGAGCCGGCGGAGCACGTAGCCGCGTCCCTCGTTGGCGGGGAGCACTCCTGCGGCGATCAGGAACCCGGCGCCACGGAGGTGGTCGGCGAGCACATAGAAGGACCGCTCGAGCGACGGATCGGCGGCGTCGGCCGCCGCCCGGGATTTGAAGTCGTTGACGATCGGCGCGAAGTGGTCTGTGCCGTACCCGGTCCGGTCGCCCTGCACGATCGCGACGATCCGGTCGAATCCAAGCCCGGTGTCGACGGTCGGATTGGGCAGCAGCGGCCTCGAGCCGTCGGGCTGCTGGTCGAACTCCATGAAGACCAGGTTCCAGAATTCCTCGAAGCGGTCTCCCCCACACTCATCCTCTGGGGTGCAGTCGGTCCGACCGCAGGAACAGGGGCCGCCCCAGTCGAAGTACAGCTCGCTGTCGTAGCCGCACGGACCCGTCGGGCCGGCCGCCCACCAGTTCTCGGTCAGACGCGAGATGCGTTCACGGGGAACGCCGATCCGCTCGACCCAGAGCCGCTCCGACTCGGTGTCATCCGGGTAGATGCTCGGCCAGAGACGCTCGGGGTCGAGCCCGAGCACCTCGGTGGAGAACTCCCACGCGTAATCGATCGCACCTTCTTTGAAGTAGTGGCCGATCGACCAGTTGCCGAGCATCTCAAAAAAGGTGTGATGTGTCGGGTCACCGACCGACGCCATGTCGTCATATTTCAGCCCGGCGCCACGAAAGCATTTCTGACACGACACGAGGTCGCGCGACGGTGGCGTGCGCTGTCCGGTGATCCACGGTTTCAGCGGCACCATGCCGGCCACAGTGAAGAGAAGCGACGGATCGTCGTGGGGAATGAGCGGAAAGCTCGCGAGCCGG
>Ga0182024_10021201_pt1 | contig 11808 bp, 11 predicted proteins | sample P32metaG_FD_120480 | JGI IMG/M metagenome (GOLD analysis project Ga0182024, IMG submission 120480) | Permafrost microbial communities from Stordalen Mire, Sweden - P3-2 metaG (Illumina Assembly) | ecosystem: Environmental > Terrestrial > Soil > Wetlands > Permafrost | place: Sweden: Stordalen... | reverse complement strand
TTCTCTGCTCCTGCACACCTGGTCGGACTAGACGCTGCAAGCGCGGCACCGCGTGGAAGAACGAATGCGATCCCATTGAAAGAGGACGCAGCGCGAAGTCACCCGCAACTTCAGCAAGGGACGGAGCCACCCGTTTCTAGTTCGGAAACGCTTTTGAAGATTGCCGAACCTCTGCGTAAGACCGAACTGCCCAGTCAAATCGCGTTCGCATCGACTACATCGTCGACCGAACGTCGGAGCCTGCCTCGTACGTCGGTCGAATCCCTCACCTACGTAAGTTTCGGCGAGGAAAACGGTGGAATCCTTCTCGACATCAATGAGGCCGGATTTTCTATGCAAACCGCACTGCCACTTGATGCGGCAAGTCCTGAACGGCGAGCCCGATTTTCCGGCAACGGAGATTTTGAAATTGATTGCTCTTTGGTGTGGGATAAGTCGGGCCAAGCCGGCTTTAAATTTTCCAATGTGTCCGATTTGCGCATGGGGTTAGAATCGTGGATCGCTGCAAACGGCATCCCTCCGTTGTCCATATCAATTACACCAAGCCCTGAACGAACCCAAATAGCTGCGACACTTGCGAAGTTGGACGAGTTACGCTGTATGCTATTGAACAGCAGACTAAGCAAAGAAGCGCCCTAGCGATAGTGCCAGCGCTGCTTCCGGCAAACTCCGATTCGGGGATACTTATCCTTAAGAATCTCAATTAGCATGATGAATTTCCCGCCTGGAGCGGCAATCACTTCAGGGCTTCTCTGCCCTCACGCATCCTAAATCCTCGACGAAATCGTCGAAGATCCTATCCAACGCGAATAGATGCGTGTCCTTGATGAGCAGAGGAGCACCAACTGCTCCGTTTGTTGGGTTCACGATCTTTGCCACAACTCACCTCTGAAGCTCTGTTCCAGTTATCTGAAGGTAGTACCACGGTCGGGTACTCTCAAACGAGAAACAGATTATTGGCGAACAAAAGGAGGAAGGCATACGCTGCCGCTATATACGAGGGCCGCATTAGCGCCATCGTCGCAGGTCACGTCGCCGGAACAGCGATCCTTCGACTCCGGCGGCCACTTCGCTTCGCGACGTGGCTGTGCCGCTCAGGATGACAATTGATTGGTTGGTCGGCTATTGGATGGTGACTGTCGCCTCTTTCTTCGAGCGGTGGTATTGATTGGTGGCGTACAAGGTGTAGGTGGTTGTCACGGTGGGATAGACCGTCACGGTATTGCCGCGTACGGCGCCAACTTGCGGGGACACGATGAAATAGGAAGCGCCGTTTGCAGTCCAGTTCAGAACTACAGGTTGTCCCGCGTGGCTGATGGGAGGGATCGCGGTGAAGCTAGTGATCTGGGGGGCTTTGCCTTGGGGAAGATTGCTGGGAGTGTAGATAGGGTCCATCAGGAGCACTTCGAAGGCCGAGGCCGGTACCTGCTTCAAGCTTCCGAGATCGTCGTTGTCCCAGCGACTGTCTGGATCGCCGCTCAGGTACATGGAGCTGCCATTGTCGGCCATAATCATGCCGTACTGTTTCAGCGCGGACAGAATCACCTTGGCTTGCGGCGGGAATGAAGAGATGTCATAGCTGGCTTTGAGGCGCAAGCGCATGCCCATGGGGGCGGCCAGAGAATTGGTAGAGTTGGGCGCCCAATGCGACGCGGGTGGCGTAAAAGCTTGGCGGCTGTATTGCAGAGTGAAGCGCAAGGCATGCTGGATTTGGCCGCTAGCAACCTCGTCGTGGCGGGCTAATCCAGGAAAGATGGGCAAGCCCGCGGCGTCGGCGGAAGTCCAGGTATAGGGACGCTGCTCATCGTTGAGCAGATCCCATACTGCGGCTGAATCGGCTTTCCAGCTTCCGTCTTTCTGGGGATAGGAATGGTACAGCTCGTAGAGCCAGCAGTTATCCCGGTCGAGCACTAAGACGTGGCGGTCACCATTGCCCGGGTGAGGATAGCCTTCAATCGGGGCGTTGTGGGGAATGGGCATTGGGCCGGGATCGCTCTCGCTGCCATAGGCGTTGAACTGAATGTTTACAAATAAAGAGCCGCTTCCCACAACGTAGGGAATGCCGATGGTCGAACCCTGATACAAACCTGCGCCGAAATCGGGATGCATGGGTGTGTTGGCGCCGATGAAGGTGATGATCGCGTCCGAGTTCGGATCGACGGTGGCGTTGGAGATGTCCAGGTTCCATGCATTATCAGCATGAAAGGGAATGAAGCCGTTCAGGCTTGCGCCTCGGCCCAGGCTTAAGCCGCTGCAGGAGCTTTGGGCATACAGCGGAGAAGAAAGCAGGACTGCGGAGAAGGCGAGGAGAAATCCAATGCGTCGCATAAAAAACCTCTGGGGGACCAATGGCGACACCAGCAGGTTAGCACAGGTTTCGGGGATGGACGGACACGGTAGTGCAGGAGAAGCGACGGAGAGGCGGTCGTGCCGCCGCTGGCCTCTGCCAGAAACCGTCCGCTTAACGCGATAGAGAAAACGGGCCGCTGGGCCCCTTGCTTGGAGCGTCTGGGGAAATCCGCTTAGATCAAACGGGGGAAGTTATCCGAGAAGCCTTTTCTTGCGTAAGCCCGCTGCTACGGCGAGCAGTCCAGTACCCAGTAGGGTTAGCGACGCCATTGTTTCGAGACCGAAGGGCTTGCCGAATCGGAGCGCTCCAGATGAAAACATTTTGCAGGCGTTTCGAGCGGGTGCGAGAGGAATCTTCAGTCGCCACGAGTCCGTCGAGTCGCTTTGCAAATGCGTCCGCAGCGTTCATGAGGGTCAGATCTGGGCGAACAGCCTGCAAATGTCATTCGCAGTAGAGGCGCTGGCGTCTTCTCCCACCGTCCGCGCTGTCGACGCCAACGGCTTGGATCTGTTGTCAAAGCGTGAGATGCAGGTCGTGAGCAGTCTTGCCGAGGGCCTCAGCAACCGCGAAATCGCCGAGCGTCTCGGCTTGAGCCAGCACACCATCAAGAATTACCTGTTTCGCGTCTTCGACAAGCTAGGAGTCTCCAGCCGGGTGGAGTTGCTGTTCATGACTCTAAGCCAAGCCAGTCCCGCGCAATCTCTGCTGGCCACTCTACTTGGTAACCCGGCGACCGGCGGTCGCCACGACGAAGCCACGCTGGCCATCTGTCAAAAAGCTGCGGAACAGGGTTTGCCCACCGCGCAACTTGCATTGGCGCAACTGTACTCCGCCCGGCGAGCGACGCCCAAGGATCTGGTGTTCGCCTACATGTGGTTCTTGATCGCCAGCGAACAAATCACTCGCGCCAAGAACCATGTCAACAAGAGCATGACCATGCAGCAACTGATCGAGGCCGAACAAAGAGCAGCCGAGTGGATGAGAAACACCAGAAGAATTCCACCCGCATCGATTGAAGATTCTGATGAGCCACAACCCAGGTGGGAAATAGGCGCAACGACCGCTTAATACCTTCACCCGTCAGCGGCAACGCGAAAAGTAGGCGCCGCATCCGGAGCATGGAAGCATGGGGGTAGCCCCGGGCGATGATTGCGGCTGCAACCGCGAGCAGTCTATGCTTTTCTCAGGGGCATCCGCGTGGAAGGATCAAAAAAAGCCGAAAGTCGCGTTACCGGCCTTCCCGTTCTTCCCGCCATATTTGCTCCATAACCTTATCGGAAACATTTCCCGGCGGATCTGGCCACGAGACCGACGCAGGCCGTCTCTTCAGCGGAGGCGTGAGAGCGCCGCGGGAAACCAATCGCTGCTCCTGCTCGGACTGGCCTTGTAGAGGGCAGGGAACGATCCGCGCCACAGGCTTGTTGCGGTCGCACACCAGCACCTCTTCGCCGTCCCGCACGAGCTGAATATGGGCGCTCAGCTGCGCCTTCAAATCGCTTATATTCACGGTTCTCATAATTCCATCCTAGCTAACATGACCATGTTGGTCATATTTTATTTTTCCCCCCAGGCTTATCGCCGGCTAGCTCGATTGCTTAAGAGCCTCTAACTAAGGAGAAGTGTAGTGCTGCTGCGCTTAGCTCGGTTGATCTCCCCGAAGCCCGTTTCTGGACAGTGCCGCGCCACAATTGCTCATCCCCGGGGAACACATTCTCCAATAGCAAGATGCTCCTTGAGTTGCGTTACAGTGCGCCCGGCTTCGGCACGAGGACCGTCGCCAACAGTCACTAAGCAACACCTTTTCGTGTTGGCCGTTGATCCACTTGCGACTGCGTTCAATGAAGGACTGTCCTGCATAGCGAACGACGTCGGCCACCTCCAGAGGAGGCCGGTTCATGCGCTCTGTGTCGGCTCTCCTTCTCCTCGGATGGGGAGGGCATCCAGCGGACTGCCAGTGGCGCTGAGATGCCGCCGGGAGAGGTGCAGATAGATCGTGGTTTCCTCCAGGTCGCGATGCCCCAGTAGCATCTGAATGGTGCGCAGGTCGGCACCGGCTTCGAGCAGATGCGTGGCAAAGCAGTGGCGCAGAGTATGGGGATGAATGTGCTTGTGTTCAAGGTCGGCGCGTTCGGCGGCCTGCTGACAGGCGCTCCAGAGAACCTTGGTGGAGACAGGATGACTCGCCGTATGCCATCGGTTGCCGGGGAACAGCCAGTCGGTGGGCTTGCGCCGAAGCCCGCGCCAGTACAGGCGCAGGGCATCGAGCAGCTTGGGGCTGAGCATGACATCGCGGTCCTTGCGTCCCTTGCCTCCCCGGATATGAATGACCATGCGTTGGCTGTCGATGTCGCTGATCTTGAGGTGCGCCACTTCTGCGCGACGTGCGCCCGTGGCATAGAGCGTCATCAGCAGGATGCGATGAAAGGGAAACTCTGCCGCGTCGATCAAACGCGCCACTTCCTCCTGGCTCAGCACCTGCGGTAAGTGCAAAACCTTCTTCGGATACGGCGTTTCGGCAACGCTCCAGCCTCGCTTCAACACCTGCACATAGAAGAAGCGCAAAGCTGCCAAGCGCTGGGTTACGGTGTTCGGAGCCAGCTTCCACCGCGTGAACAACGCGGCCTGATACTGGCGAATCTGCTCGGGACCAAGCTGATCGGGTGGGCGATGGAAGTGCTGACTGAAGTGCTCGACCGTGTGGATGTAAGTGTGGATGGTGGACTCGTGCTCTTGCTCATCTCAGCCGCGAAACCGTCCCCAAGAAATCACTGCAGCTTCGCGTATCTTGACTGGGGTTCTTGCACAAGAAAAGCCGCCCGAGGCCGAGCGGCAATTCTGTGCTGGTTGACTCACTGCGTTTACTTCGCCGCCACCAACGCAGGCTGAGCGTCGGCTACTTGCGCTTTCACCTCATGACTCCAATCTCGTGCTTGCCGGAGTCTTTTTCCGCAGCCTGCTAGGCTTTTAGTACTCGATCTGGACGCTGGTGAAATTGACCCCGTCGTTGTCCGGCACTACAACCACGACATAGTATTGGTTCTTCGAGTTATTAATGGTTGCATTCGTGATTTTCGTGGTCCTAAAACACTGCGTCTGGTTGCTGGCGCCGGTGCTTTGAATGCTCGCCATGGGGACCGCTGAGGGGAATCCCACCGCCGCCGTGAGAGGAATCCTGTCTAGCGTCGCGGTAATTGAGGAGCCCACCTCGTTGAACTGGCCGCACAGGGTGAGGGCCGTCACCACGGTCCGCCCGGGAAGGTCGACGTTGGCCACCCATGTTCCTTGGGCGTTCGCAATGAAGCCTAGAGCAGGATCGAATGTCGCTTGGGGGCAGCCCCCTTGCGCAGCATTCACACAAATGAACGCCGCTCCTGTGAGGTTCAACCTCTGCCCTGTGACCGGGGCGGCGGATGCAGTTTGAAGTGACAGAACCAACAACAAGAATCCAACTACTACACAACCGATGCGCTGCTTCATGGGAGTATCTCCTTTTGAAATTTGCGAACTTTGGTTGGGCCGCCATCTGATCTAAACTCGGCCTCTATCTAGTTAACGCGAAGAAACCACCGAAAAAGGTCCACATTTCTTTGATATAGGCCGGCGGCGGTTGGCGGTTTTCGGCGCCAGCAAGCTCCAAATTGCCGAAAACATAAGGAGTAAACCTCATTGGTTTAGCATTCGACTGGGTATATACTTCAGGACCGTAGAGATCGCGATTCTTCTGTGAATGGCAAACGTTCGCGAGCTCATGTCGGATCCTCCCTCGCTTTCATCTTTTTCTAGTTCTAAGTTCGAGTGGTTGCGACTGCGGTGTCAATTTACGCCCCGTTGGTTCCGGTCATCACGTTCGAGGTTCTTATGGATGCGCCAACAGATATAGCCACCCTCCTCGGGGAACTCGATGTCGGCAATGACAAGGCAGTAGCCGAGTTGGTGGTGCTGCTTTACTCGGAACTGCACAGTCTGGCGTCTCGCTACTTGCGGCGGGAGCGCAGTGATCACACCTTACAAACCACGGCCCTGGTGCATGAGGCCTATCTTCGCCTAGCCGATCAGAGAAAAATTCGTTGGAAAAACAGAGAGCAGTTCCTGGGCGTCGCCGCACAACTGATGCGCCATATTCTCGTTGACTACAGCCGTGGCCATGACGCGAAAAAGCGCGGCAACGACTTTGAGAAAGTTTTCCTGGAAGAAGCGGAAGTCGTTGCCAAGGGGAAGGCGGCCGATGTCATTGCATTGGATGAAGCGCTCACCCGACTGGCCGAATTCGATCCGCAGCAAGCCCAACTGGTGGAGTTGCGTTTTTTCGGTGGTTTAAGCATTGAGGAGGCTGCTGGAGTCCTTGGAGTTTCCGGCACGACGGTTAAGCGCAACTGGAACCTAGCCAAGGCATGGCTGGCGCGTGAGCTACGCAGAACCGACCAGAAAAATGCCTGAAAAGTGGGACCAAGTAAAAGAACTGTTCGCACTGGCCCTGGAGCGAGACCCCGAGGAGCGGAGTAGTTTTTTGCGTCAAGCCTGCGCTGGCGATGACTCCCTGCGCACCGAAATAGAGTCGCTGCTGTCGAGCTTCGATGGCACTGCCACCTTTCTTGAGGATTGTCCCGCCGCTGATCTGCTGTCCGCGCAGTCGGGTGCGATAGCGGGAAGAAGAATTGGGGCGTACCGAATCATCCGCGAGATTGGGCGGGGTGGCATGGCGGTGGTTTATTTGGGCGAGCGCGACGACCAGAACTATCGGAAGCAAGTTGCGATAAAAATGGTCAAGACCGGAATCGACACCGAACAAATCCTTCACCGTTTCCGCAATGAGCGACAGACACTCGCGGCACTGGACCATTCCAACATTGTGAAACTCCTCGACGGCGGCAGCAACGAAGATGGTTCCCCGTATCTGGTGATGGAGTATGTGGAAGGCCTGCCCATTGACCAGTATTGCGATCTTCACAAGCTCTCCATCGACGACCGTCTGCGGCTCTTTCGCGAGGTCTGTTCCGCGGTGCAGTACGCGCATGAAAATTTAGTGATTCATCGCGATCTCAAGCCTGGCAATATTCTGATCGCAAAAGGCGGCGTGCCTAGACTTCTGGACTTTGGCATCGCCAAGCTGCTGAATCCCGAGTGCTTCCAAACTCCGCTTGTCACTCGAACGGACTGGCGTCCAATGACCCCGCAATACGCGAGCCCAGAGCAGATGCGCGGACCCGCGATCACGGCCGCGACCGACGTCTATTCGTTGGGGGTAATGCTCTTTGAATTGCTAACCGGCCATCGGCCATATCGCTCTGCTGGCCAGTCTCCTTTGGAAATGGAGCGGCTGGTTTGCGAAAGCGAGCCCGAAAGGCCGAGCACTGTCATAAACCAGAAAGAAGAAAAGGTATCTCGCGATGGCGATGGAGGAACTGCAATTACTCCGGAGTCGGTGAGCACCCAGCGCGGCTTGCAGCCAGCTGAACTGCGGCGCCGGCTGCGCGGCGATCTCGACACAATCGTGATGAAGGCGCTGCGCAAAGAGCCCGAGCGCCGGTATGGTTCTGTCGAAGAGTTCTCGCGGGACATCGAGCGCTATCTGACAGGCATGCCTGTCAAGGCCCGCAGATCCACCATCGCCTATCGGAGCGGGCGATTCCTTCACAGGCACAAGGAATCATTGGCAGCGGCTTTGGTGGTTCTTGGCATCGTTGCGGGCATAGCCACCTGGGAACTGCACAGGGTCTCACGCCAAGATGCTACGGTGCCGGAATCCAAGAACGCTCAAGTCCCAGCGCGGCGGTCCGTAGCCATCTTGGGTTTCAAGAATCTTTCTGATCGCTCCGACACGAAGTGGGTGTCAACTGCTTTGTCCGAGATGTTGGCGACGGAACTTGCGGCCGGCGAAAAGTTGCGCACGGTTCCCGGAGAAACCGTTGCGCGCATGAAAATTGACCTCGGCCTTCCCGACACGGCCAGTCTCGCTCCCGAAGCCCTTGCGCCGGTCAGGAAAAATCTGGGCAGCGACTTTGTCGTTGTAGGTTCCTATTTTGACTTGGGAAAAGACTCCGGAGGCCAACTCCGGCTTGATGTTCGTCTTCAGGACACGGCAAGCGGAGAGACTGCCGCCGCTGTTTCGGAAACCAGTACCGAGGCGCAACTGCTGGATCTCGTCTCCCGCGTCGGAAGAAAGTTGCGAGAGGATTTGGGAATCGCAGAAGTTTCCCAGGTTGAATCAGTGGGAATACGGGCATCAGTACCTTCCAACCCGGACGCGATGCGGCTTTACTCCGAAGGCTTGGCGAAGCTGCGAACTTTTGATGCACTCGCCGCTCGGGACCTGCTGACTCGCGCCGTAAGCTCGGACCCTGCTTACCCTCTCGCTCACGCGGAACTGGCGAAAGCCTGGATGACCCTAGGCTACAACGCGATCGCACTCCAGGAAGCCAAGACAGCTTTGGAACTCTCCGGCAAGCTCTCCCGTGAAGATCACTCATTAGTCGAAGCGCGCTACTACGAGGTCAGCAAAGATTGGGACAAGGCGATTGATGTTTATCGAACGCTATCCAACTCCTCTCCCGATAGCGTCGAATATGGCCTTTTACTCGCCAATGCTCAGATTGAGGGAGAGCGAGGGAGCGACGCCTTGAACTCGATCGCCAGGCTGCGGGGACTGTCAGCGGAAGCGAAAGAGGATCCCCGTATCGATTTGGCGGAAGTGGAAGCCGCCTATTCATTATCAGACAATAAGGGGGTTGTGGCTGCAGCCGATTTGGCAATCCGAAAAGGAAGTGCATTAGGCGCAAGAATTCTGGTTGCTCGGGCGAGAATATTTCAGTGCCGGGCCCTGTCTAGTATTGGGCAACCACGACAGGCAACGGCCGATTGCGAAGAGAGTCGGCGGATCTTCCACGAAGCCGGAGACTTGGCTGGCGAGTCTCAAGCACTGCATGCCATGGCCGAGGTACCGATCAACCAAGGCGATTTGGAGCAAGCAAAAACATTGTATGAACAAGCGCTTACACTAGCCCGACAAACTGGCGACAAGAAAGCCACAGCTCGAGAACTCGGAAACATAGGTGTGATTTACATCCAACAAGGGGACTTCACAACTGGCAAGAAATTCTACCAGGAAGCCCTTGAAACCTTCCGCGATATCGGCGACAAGCACGGAATGGCCGTGGTCACAGGCAATACCGGCGACATCCTTCACGCAGAGGGAAGGCTGGGAGATGCCCTTGCAGAATATAAAGACGCGCTCGTATTGGCCCGCGAGGTCGGGCATAGGAGTTCAGAAGCCATTGACATTCAGCTCACAGGAGATGTGCTGGCAGACCAGGGTGATCTTAAGGGCGCAATGCAAATGTATCAAGAGGCCGTGATCATACAACGAGAAATTGACGACAAGAGCTATTACGCAGCTTCTCTTATGTCGATCGGAAGACTGCTGCGGCAGAGGGGAGACGGTGACGGGGCCAGGAAAAACTATGAAGAAGCCCTTGCCTTGCACCGGCAATCAGGAGAAAAAGGCTTAGCGGCCGAGGCGCAGGTGGCCTGGGGAGAACTGGATTGCGACTCTGGTCAAGCCTCTGAAGCGGAGACTCTGGCGCGGGCGGCCATACAGGAATTTCGAGCGGAACGGGAAGCAGACTCTGAAATCCAGTCTGAAGCCCTGCTGTCGAGGTCGCTTCTGCAACAGGGAAAGCTCGAAGATTCCCAAAAGGCGATGGCAAGAGCGCTGACCCTTTCCAAGAGGAGCAGTGATGTTACTATCCGCCTCCCACTCGCGATCCAAAATGCCTATACGCAAGCAGCAGCAAAAGACTTGGCTGACGCCGAGCGCCTTGCTCGAAATGCGCAAGTCGAAGCCAAGAAGTTGGGATTTGTTCGAATCGAGTTAGAGGCCTCACTCGCCATCGGCGAAATTCAACTGAAAGGAAAAAATCCTACCCTGGGTCGCAAACGGCTTGAGGAAACGGAAACAACCGCACGTTCAAAGGGTTTTGAGCTTATCGCGCGAAAGGCAAGTGCTGCGCAACAAGCAACCGACCAAATCCGACCAAAAAGCAGCGGCGGATGAGAAAGACAAACAGGATTCCACCTTCGTCGATTGAGGTTTCAACCGCGTGAAACAGGCGAGATCTTGAAAAGTGCTTTTGCAAAGCCTAAGTCGTTCTAGTCGGCGCTCGCCACCGACACTGGCCAGCATCATGCTGGTGCTCGACTCAGCCCAAGGAGCAGCAGGCGTATAGGCGTATTCGGGAATGATCTGCTTCATGCGAACGCGTATTGCGTCCTGGGCCTCGTTGCCAATCATCGTGCGGAGATTGATTGCGACCGTGCGCTCCAGCCTCGTATCCTTCGCACGGTATACCTCGCCCATCCCGCCGATGCCCAGCAGTTCGATAATTTTGTACGGCCCGAGTTTCGTGCCGGAGGCGAGGGCGCGCGGCGTGGCCAGTTGCAGAACTTCCGGAGCGGCTGCATCCAGAAACTGGGTTCCGGCCTCCTCGTGGGATGCGATCAAAGACTCGACTTCGCTGCGTAGAGACGCATCCGCCCCACAGGCCGCGTCAAGATAGGCTTGCCGTTCCTCCGGCGCCAGCCGCAAAGCTTGTTTCAAAATTTCCTTGGTCCGTTCCCAGAGGTCCGAACTCATGCCCTCGGTCTCCGGGAAATCTCCCTATGCAGCCAAGCACGGGCTGCGGTCCAGTCGCGCTGCACGGTCGCGGTCGCAATCCCCATCACCTCGGAGGTCTCCTCCAACGATAGGCCGGCAAAGAAACGCAACTCCACAACGCGGCTCTGCCGTTGATCGCTTCACCGAGGTCAAGCACTTCGGTGGCGGCTTCATAGCGCAGCTCAATGGGACCGGAGAGCACACGATTTCCGAATGTGCCGGCGGTTTTGGCAAGGTCGCGGTAGCCAGGACTCGACTCCTTCAAGGCAGCCAACTCGAAGTCACAGGTCTGTCACCGGGTGAACATCTTTTTCAGTGCTGCATCCATCCATGGATGCGCGTGAAAGTCGAGGTGAAATGACGGATGTCGCCGCCGAGGAGAACAGTTCGATCCTGGGTTTACCCAGGATCGAGCTTCCTCGCGGTTGACGCTCGAGCCACACCACCATAAACAAGAGATTTACGGCCGCGGAATTATCAACATGCTCTTACTTCGATTCTTCATAACCCCTCTACCGCTCTCGACCCGAGGATGTGCTCAGGCACGCGGACGCACGCGTTTGTCCACCTCCTCTCCACTACCTCGCAAGCAAATTTCCGCATGCGCTCTTGCTCATCTCAGCCGCCACTCCGACCATCCGGATGGCATTCCCACCACGCCTCGCCGCTCTCCCCAAGCTCCGTTCAGATCCAGGCTGCTGTTCAAATCCCATAGCGCACCGCGTCCGCCGCAAACGCCAGCGGCTTCCTCCTAGTCTCCTTATCGAAAACGCCTCGGATCGAGATCCCGCTCCGTCCCCTGCAGTCT
>Ga0182024_10021200_pt1 | contig 11808 bp, 13 predicted proteins | sample P32metaG_FD_120480 | JGI IMG/M metagenome (GOLD analysis project Ga0182024, IMG submission 120480) | Permafrost microbial communities from Stordalen Mire, Sweden - P3-2 metaG (Illumina Assembly) | ecosystem: Environmental > Terrestrial > Soil > Wetlands > Permafrost | place: Sweden: Stordalen... | reverse complement strand
GGGACCGATCGAGGGTGGCTATGGCGTGATCGACTTCTGGGAGTCGCGTGAGCACTTCGACCGCTTCGCGCAGGAGAAGATTGGACCGATCATGGGCCAGCTCGGTATCGAGGGAAGGCCTGATGTCAAGGAGTTCCCGGTTCACGAGTACTTCAAGCCGTGAGCCGCGGCGCCGGCGGGCGCGACCCCCGCATCGCGCTCGCCGACCGCCCATCGACGCTACGCCTGGCCCGTGACCATCGGTACCGGGAGCGGTCGTGCGCGCTGCCGCCGTGCCCGAGACGCCCCTCCGGCGGAAAGCGAGCGCCTAATCAAGAGGCGGGCGCGTTGCTCCTCGGCGCGAAACGGGGCTGCGTGACTAGTCGAGGATTCGTAGGTGCAGCATCGTGGTCGTGTCGATGAATCCGGCGCGCTGGTAGACGCGCGCGGTCTCGTCGTCGCCTGGGGTCAGGATCGCGAGTGTCGCGCCTGCCTCGAACGCGCCGCGGACCGCGGCGGCGGTCAGTGCGCCACCGATTCCCTTGCGGCGCATCGTCTCGATGACGCCAACACCGGCGATCTCTGTGATGCCGTCGATGATCGTGGTCCAGCTCGCGCCGCCAACGACCTGTCCATCAATGAGTGCCGCAACGCCGCGGCCTGGCCACGCGGCAATGTCGGCGTCGCTTGGAGGCCCGTCGCCGAATGCCGTGTTGGTCGCGCTCAGCGTGTCGGCGACGAGTGGCGAGCGGAGACCGACCTCGACCAGCTCCAAGCTGGCCGGGGCCTCCAACGGGTTGAGCGCCGTGCAGTTCATTAGCCGCAGTCGACCTTCACGGGTAAAGCCGGACGGCGCGAGCGCTTGCTCTACCGACGGGAAGCAGGTTCGATGTATTCGAGTCGCGGCACGAGGCCGCGCTCGCGGGCGGCGGCAACGAGCGCAGCGCCGTCGTCGATCGCTGCCCCATCCCCAGGAATCGCGTAGTTCGCGAACGGGTGTTCACTGTGGGGATGCACGTAGAGCACGAACGCGCCTGCTGCAACCGGCTCGCGCGTGCGCTCAACAACGGCGCGTAGGTAGCGCTGAATGCGATGGTTCATCACGAAGCCTCTCTGAACTAGAAGGACACGACACAGATGAGCGGCGCGCGAGGCGCCGCGGCAACGGCTAGGAGCCGGCTATCTGAGAAGGCGTGCCAGTCATAGGCTTCGCGCAAAAGCCTACCGCGACCCGCCGTTGTTGGGGCCGCTTCGTCGGAAAGCGAGCGCGGACCCGACAGTCCCGGGCGCGGCCCCTCGCGCGAAAGGCGATAACGCGCCGTTCTCGGCGTTACCCCTCGTGGGCGAAACCGTTCAAGCGGCACACGAGGCGTGTAAGTGAGGTACGCAGGTCGTCGTCCCGTAGTTCCGCGACGACGGAGGAAAGGTAGCCGAGCGTGCGGCTCCGGCCCGCAGCCGCTTCCGGTTGCCACGGAGCGGGATAGTCGGATAAGCCGGCCTCCTGAGCATGGTGGTTATCCGTCATGATCGGGCCTTGCCTGGGCGTCCACGAGAGGAGCAGCGGGTGAGAGTCCGTCCTCGCACGGCCGTCGCTCTAGTCGCGACGATCGCTGTGCTCGGCGCCGCTGATGCGGCGTTCGCCGCGACGACTGTCAACCCGCCAGCCGGGACGCCGAACCTCGCGCAGATGGTGCTCGCCCCGGCCGACCTCGCGAGCAGCGACGGCGTTGCCGCCACCGGCTACATCACGCCGCCGCAGGGCTTCAGCGCAGCCTATGCCGCGACGCTGTTTCTCTCGGTGACGAGCGACGGCGTCAAGTATGCCTCGGTCACCAGCGAGGTCGCGGTCGCCCCAGCGCTCAGCGACGCGACCGCGCACCTCGCCTACGAGTACTCGCACTACTACAGCCCCGGCGGCCGGCGCCGGTTCGTCCGCGCGGTCGTCAAGGTCAGCCCAAAGCACGGGCCCGATCACCTGACGGCGAGGAACTTCGCCTACTCCGGCGTCGGGCCGGCCGGAATCGGCGACGGCTCCTACATCGAGACGCTGACGCTGCACGAGCACCACCGCCGCGTGCAGCAGGTCTATCTGGTCTACGTCACCGGGATCTACTACATCTACGTCAACCTGGCAGGGACGGTGAACGAGGCCGTGCCGCAGCGCGACGCCGTCGCGCTCGGCCGCACCGTCGCGGCACACATCGTGACCGTGCTCGGGGGCGGCGGGACGACCGGCGCGAGCGGAACCGCGGGAGACGCGTGACTTCCGATTGTGTGGCCGGCCTGGCCTACGTGGGTACATAATGTGGCGCGATGCCTGCGCTGAGCAACAGCGTCGATCTCGGGGGCGGCCGCGTCGCGGCCTACGAGGTGGTCGGCCTCGGTGAGCCGTTGTTGTACTTCCAGGGAGGTCCCGGGTTCAGTGCGGCACTGCTGCGCGACGACGCGGAACTGCTGGCCGATCGTTTCGCCGTTCACCTGATCGACCCTCCGGGCTCGGGCGGGTCGACACCGCCGAGCGATCCGGCGCTTTACGACCACATCGGCCACGCTCGTTTCTACGAGGACGTCAGGCAGGCGCTAGGCGTCGGCACCGCGACGATTATGGGAATTTCATTCGGCGGAATCGTGGCGCTGACCTACGCCTCGTTGTTTCCGGACGCCACCACGCGCTGCATATCGGTGGCATCACGCGCGGTTGGCGCTGAGATCGAGAGTGATGAGGCCACCGCCGAGATGGAAGCGTTTCTCGACCGGCATTCGCACCAGCAGTGGTACCCGGCGGCTCGCAAGACCTGGGACGAGTGGACCGAGCGAGTGCTCGCTGCGCAAGACGCCCGCGAGGTCGACGAGATGATGGCGGAGGTGTTGCCTCTCTACACAGCGGACCCGGACCGTCCTGGCGTGCGATCGTTGATCGAGAAGTGGCGGCGGGACATGCACAGCGACCTCGCGGCGATCAAGGCGTGGGAATCGGGGCTCTGGCAGACGATCGACGTCCGGCCGCTGCTCGCGAAGATCGAGCGCCCGACGCTTGTCCTCGTTGGCGCCCTCGACCTGATCTGCGGACCGACACAAGGTCGTTTGATCGCACAGGCTGTTCCCGGCGCCCAACTAGTAGTCATCCCCGGCTCCGGCCACTTCATCGGAGCCGAGGCGCCGGAGCAGTTCCGCGCCGAGATCCTCCGCTTCTGCGCCTGAACAGAAACCTCAGCCGCAGTCGTGCGGGCCGAGCTGACGGCTCCGCTGACGGCTGAGGCTCAGGGGATGAGCCGGCTGACCACCCACCGACGCTTGCCGATCTGGTGGCTGCGCGTGAACCCGTGGCGCTCGAACATCGCTACCGTGCCGTTGTGGAGAAACGAGCCTGAGACCTTGCGGTCGCTGGTGTCCTCGGGATAGCTCTCCACGCTGCCACCGCCGAGCCGAGCGATCTCGGCGAGCCCGCCAGCGAGCGCGATACCGGCAACGCCGAGATGGCGATGCGTGCGTCCGACGAAGAAGCAAGTGATCCGCCAGTCGGGCAACTCGTGCAGACCCTGGCGGTAGGCCTTCTGATACTTGATGCGCGGGAGTTCCTCGGTCGGGCCGAACTGGCACCAGCCGACGCACGAGCGTCGTCGAATACGAGCGCGGCGTGTGCCCGGCCATCCCGCACCCGCGCCTGTTTCGGGGCGCGCCGCTGTTCCGCCGTGTATACGCCCGCGCGCCCCTCCTGGTGGAAGTTCAGGCACCAGCAGCCAGCCCACACGCCGTTGTGGTCCTCAGCGAGCTTCGCAAAGTCAGACCACGTGCTCAGGTCGAGCGGTCTGGTGGTGAACGTCATCGCCACAAGAGTATGAGAAGCAAGAACGCCGCCGCGCGCTCCGTCCGCCCCAGGATCACGCGCGGCCTGTCAGCGGGAACTGTCCATATTTTGCGACAGCGTTCCGTGACGACCTACCGCCACAACTGAGTGATCAAATCTCGCGTATTTCAGGTCAGCCGGCGCGGAAGAGACCGTGGCTGCCCTGCGGTCGGGCATTACAAACCGACACGGACTCGGCTCTTGGAGTGCGTCCCGGCTTTGCTGCCTACACAAACCGATCGTGGCTTACTCGTCCAGTTCGACCGGTGGCAGGTCTCCCACCTCACGTTTCGTAAGCGTGAGCCGCACACCGTCGTTGAGGTCCCTAACGGCTGTGATCGGGATGGCGACCTTCTTTTTGCCCCACAGATGGCCCTCGTCGAGGAGGATGTGAGTGACTTGGTGATCGGTGGGGTCGATCACGAATCCGTGGATCTGTCCGATCGCCCCGTCAGTCGCGTGTACGTGCTCGCCACGACGCACCTCCACCTCACCTTCGGGTACGCGGTCCTCGATCGTCGTTTGAGTGCCCATGCCCATGCCCATGCCCATGCCGCGCATGCCCATGCCGCCCATCCCGCCCATACCCATACCGCCCATACCGCCCATGCCCATACAGCCCATTCCGCGCATTCGCATGCCGAGCGCGAAGTAGGGCAACGAGAGCATTTGCCCTTGCCCGTAGCCCCACTGTCCAGGCGCTCCCTGCACGAGATGCTTTTCCTCCGCCTCCTCGAGCGCTTCAAACTCAGCCACCGAGCACCGTAGCCGGACCTCATGCGCCGCCGACTCGACGAGATCGATAGGCACGAGGCGACCTGTACCTTGCTGAAAGCTGTGCTCGACCACGAGATGTGTGAGCGCACGGGCGACGGGATTGACTACGACGCGCAACAGCTGACCACAGGCGCCGTCGCTACATACGACTTCGCTGCCAATCGTGAACTCCGCGGTTTCGCTCATGAAGTGCCCTCTCGTCCGGTCGCATTTTCGCCTGAGCGCACCTTTGGGCGCACCCGGCGAGCATTAGCCGCAGATCTGCTGGGCGCTCCCGGCTTCAAACATCGGCCCCGGAAGGCGGCTGATAGCGGCCAGCTAACCAGGTTACGCGCGTCGCATAAGGACTCGCACAAGGCCCGAATCCTCAACGCCACTTCGGAGCCAGGCTGCCCGACTAACCATCAACCACCGCCTACACAGTGAGACCGTCACCCTCGGCTGCATCCGCGTGAGCTTGCCGTCGCTGTGCCGGGGAGCGAGCAGCCGGCTTCTTCGTTGTTAGCGCGCTCGTCGTAGGCTTCGTTGCGTGGCCAACCGTGCGTCGCATGTGAATGGCGAGCTGGCTGAGCTGGGCTTGCTGCTTGCGTTGTTGCATCGGGCTGATGATCCGTTCTCGACGGTGGCGGTGGCTTATCGCGTGTGGCTTCATCGTGAGCGGTCGCTTGCCGCGTTCGGCGCCGAGACGGAGGCCAGGAAGGCGAGCGGATACGGGGCGGCGACGATTCGGACGGCGCGACGCTCAAACGCCGCCGGCGAGGATGAGCCGGCGGTGGAGAGCGAGGAGGTGGTGCGGATCTGGCGGGCGGAGGATCGCTACCGCCAGCAGCTTGAGGGCGGGCAGCGCGACGGCAGCTATCTGGTTCGCGACGGGAAGCTCTGGTGGAACTGGGACCGGGTGTCGGGGGCTCGCAGCAACGAGGATGACCCGGAGCATGGGCTTGGCGTCGGTGGTGAGGAGCTCGCGATCATGCTTGACCCGACGCCGCTGCTCGGGCTGCTGCGATTCCGCGTGACTGGTCGAGCGGTGATCGCCGGGCGGGCGGCGATCGTCGCGGAGGCGATGCCTCGACTGGGTCCATCTCGCGCCCAAGGGCGGTCGTTTCGGCTGCATTCGCTCGGCAGCGGTGCTGAGCGCTACGAACTTTCGGTTGACGAGCAGCTCGGTGTGCTGCTACGGGTCGTCGCGCTGCGCGATGACGAGCCGTTCCGCGAGGTCACGACGCTCGCGATCGCCTTCGACGAGCCGATCGCTGAGGAGCACTTCACGTTCGAGCCGCCGGCGGGCGAGACAATCCAACCAAGCCGGGAGCGCCAGCGTCCCGAGCAAGTCTCGGTGATCGAGGCCCAACAGCTTGCGTCGTTCACCGTCCTGATCCCGGACCGGATACCGGCGAACTGGCATCCCCACTGCATCTATATCGCTGCCTCCGAGCGCCCGCCGCGACCCGCGCAGGTCTCACTCAACTACCGGTCAGACGACGGCCACCAAAGCGTGTCGATCATCGAGATGGCAGCAGCCGACCGGCCAGCCCACTACGACCAGATGATCGCCGGCGACGGCTGGCAAGACGTACCTCACGACGACATCGTTGTCCGGGTGACCAAGGCTGGCAACCAGACGCAAGCACACGCCGAACGCGACGGCACGTTCGTGTTCCTCATGTCAGAGAACCTGGGCCGCGACGAACTCGCCACGATCGCCGCCCGCCTCAAACCAGCCCCCAACGCCGGCAGCATCTAGCCGCCACCGCGTCGCCGGCCTCAACCGAGTCGCGGCTTCAAGTCGCGCGACGCGGCCACGTCCCCCCGCCACGCGGAGACTGCTGCTCCCGCAAAACGCCGCAGCAACGGCTCCGGCGAACCTGCTGCGCGTGGGCCGACCCGCCCAGCAGTTCTCCCGGAGAAACGTGAATAGGGCAAGCGGAGCCGCTAGCTGCCGGAGCGGTCGCGGTGCTTGCACCCCGGCCAGCAGCAGGGCCGGCGCTGGCCTTCCTCGAGCTCCTCCTGGGTGCGCCGAATGCGGCGGCCTCGCGTGGTCTCCTGCTTGGCATCCTCGACCCAGCAGATGAACTCGTTGCGGGCTAAGGGCGTTTGTCCTTCCAGGCATCGAGTGCCGTGGCGTTGGTGATCAGCGCCCTACGCAGGTCCGCGGGGAGTTTGTGCACCACCCCACCGGGCACTCTCTGGCCGCTCACCGCTCGATCGTAGCGAGGCGGGGCAAGACCGCTTCACGCCCCGCCTGTAGGACGCTCTTTCGCCGCACGGTGCCGCGAGGCGCGTGGGTCAAGACGGGCCGCTTGATCGCATTTTATGGGAGCGATCGCTGTCCGCGCGAGGTTCTGGTGCGGGGATCGTCGATCGGGCGCGTCGCGTGGTTCGGGTAGTTTCGGGGATCGTGAAGGCCGCCGCCGTCCTCTACGTCAAAGACATCGATCGCGTGTCGGCGTTTTACGAGCGTTGCCTCGGATTGGTAGTTGCCGATGCCGCCGAGAGCTATCGCGTTCTCGAATCGGAGGCTTGGACGTTGTCGCTTGTGGCCGTTGCGGATGAGGTGGCGGCGACGATCGACATCGCGGTGCCTCCGCGCCGACGCGAGGATGTGCCGGTCAAGCTTGCGTTTGCGGTTCCGAGCATCGAAGACGTCCGGCATGTCGCGGCCAGTCTGGGCGGCGGGGTCGACCGTAAGGACGACGAGTGGGACTTCCGGGGCTGCCAGCATTGCGACGGCGTGGACCCAGAGGGGAACGTAATACAGCTGCGGGAGCCGCCGGCCAAATAAGCGTAACCGGCCCGGCGCACTCGAGTTCTGGATCACGAAAAATGCCGCGCTTATCGGTGCGATGATCTCCGCTCTCGTGAGCCCGGTGGCACGACAGCTGGGCGTGGTGGCCGCAGGGCATCCAGTCAGCGCCCGCGTGGGTGCTGACGTTCTGCGCGCTGGCGGCAATGCAGTTGATGCGGCGCTCGCCTCGATGCTCGCGTCGTTCGTCTGCGAGCCGCTGCTCACCGGCCTCGGCGCCGGCGGCTACATGCTCGTTGTGGCGCCCGGGCAGGCCCCGACATTGCTCGACTTCTTCATCGAGGCACCCGGAAGAGGGAGCGATGTGTCTCGCAGTGGCTCGCTGCTGCCCGTTCGCGTCTCCTTCGGCGACGCGGTGCAGACCTTCAACATCGGTGCCGCGTCGGTCGGAACCTTCGGCATGCCGGCTGGCGTGTGTGAGGCGGCACGCCGGTTCGGACGAGTTCCACTCGGGCAGCTCGTCGCTCCTGCGGCAGCGCTGGCCCGGGACGGCGTTGAGCTCAACCCGCAGCAGGCCTACGTCGTCGAGATCCTCGAGGCGACGATCAACTCCACCGCCGAGGCGGCAGCGCTGTTCGCTCCGGGCGGGCGACTCCTGCGCGCCGGGGACCGCCTGCGCCAGCCTGAGCTCGCAGACGCGCTCGAGCGGCTGGGAGCCGAGGGCGCGCGGCCGTTCTACGAGGGCGACATCGGAGCCGCGATCGTCGACTGGCTCTCAGACCGGGGCGGGCTGGTGAGCGCCGCCGACCTGCAGGCGTACGAGATCGTCGACCGCGAGCCACTCAGCGTGCCCTATCGCGAGCGGGAGGTGCTGACGAATCCGCCGCCGGCGGCGGGCGGGATCCTCATCGCCCTTGCCTTGGCGCTGCTCGACGAGAGCCGGTCGGCGCCCTCGCTGACGCAGATCGTCGACGTGATGGAGCGGACCCAGACCGAGCGCACACCAGAGTTCCTGGTCGGGCTCGGCGATCCGGAGTTCGCGCACGCTTTCATGCGCCGTGGGGCCGGGCCGCTCGGCTCCACGACCCACATCGCGGCGCTCGACGGGGAGGGCTGGGCCTGTTCGGTGACATCCTCGGCCGGCTCCGCCTCGGGCGTGATCGTGCCCGGCACCGGTATCCACCTCAACAACATGCTCGGCGAGCAGGACCTCAACCCGCTCGGCTTCGAGCGTCACCCTCCCGGCCGGCGGCTGCCGAGCATGATGGCCCCGACGATCGTGCTCGGCCACGGGATACCCGAACTTGCGGTCGGCAGCGCCGGCTCGAACCGGATCCGCTCCGCGATCCTTCAGACAATCATCCGCTGCATCGACGAAGGCATGCTCGCTCAGCAGGCGATCGACGCCCCTCGGGTGCATTTCGAGGACGGCGTCGTCTACACCGAACCCGGGATCGACACGACGGCACTCGAGAACGCCGGACGCACCCTCAGACGGTTCCGCGAGCGCAACCTCTTCTTCGGCGGGGCGCAGGCAGCGGCCCGCGACCCCGACGGGTCCTTCTCCGGCGGCGGCGATCCGCGCCGGGGCGGAGCGGCAATCGTCGTCGCGTAGCACTGAGCAGGTTGTCGGCGCTGCCGACGACTCGGGTACCCGCTCGGGGTCGCCTGGTGCCATGTCCATGATCCACCGGGCGTAGCATCAGTGAGCCCCATCCCCGAGTCCGCTAACGAGATGCCACTCCGCTCATGCGTCCCCGCCGTCACGTTCGGCTCGGCCGCGACTGTCGCGGTGATCGACGGCTACAACGCGACGACGCTGACCGTTACCGTGCCTGCGCTGGCGCCCGGATCTCAGCCGATCACTGTGACGAACCTCGATGGTAGCGCCACGACCGCGTTCACCGTGCCGCCGCCGGTCATCACGATCGACAGCTTCTCGGCCAAGGTGAAGAAGCGCAAGTTCACGGTCCAGCTCAGCTGCACCATCGACCCGTGCGCGGGTACGATTACGCTCAGCAAGTCGGAGCGCAAGAAGGTCAAGCACGGTAGGCACAAGGTGTGGAAGACCGAGACGGTGACGATCGCCCATAACGTCTACCAGTTGACTGCGGGAGCGCAGAGCACCCCCACCACGGGTCTCAGTAAGTCCGCCGACAAGGCGCTAAAGACGGCTAGCAAGAAGCATCCGCTGACACTCACCGTCACCGTCACCGTCACCGTCACCGGCAGTACCACGGAGACATTAACCGTCAAATAGGTGGGACTGCGCTTAACTGGCAAATAGGTGGGTGAGTGCGAACGCTCCGAGTCGACACGCATCGCAGGGACTACCTCGATGAATGAACCAGTGACGACATCGATACGCGATTCAGCGATCCGCACGCAGTCGCGGCGCCGTCGGACGAGACCGTCAGGTGCTCGAAACGGCCGAGTTGTTCTGGATCTCCAGAGTGCGGCCACCCGTGACGACGATCGTTGCTCTGGAGTGCGGCTAGCAGGAAGCGCCGTTTTACGCTTGTGGCGGCAGTAGGCTCTGCTCGAGGACTGCCGTGGGCCGAGGAAGAAACCAAGTCGCAGCTGGATTCGGGGCTCTTCGGGCCAACCTAGGTTTTGGCGCGGGCGCGCCCCAAGGGCAGGGTGAACCAGCCAGCACGGCGCCCCCGGGGACGATCGCAACGCTTCGGAACGGGACGCGGAAGATGGCGCTCGAGCTGACTTCGGGTGACATCGTCGTTGTTCGCGCCGGCGAGATCATCCCGTGCAACGGCACCGTGATCGAAGGCATGGCGATGGTCGAAGAGTCGGCGATCACAGGGGAGTCAGCGCCAGTGATCCGCGAATCCGGCAGCAGTGACCGCAGCGCCGTCACGGCTGGCGCCCGCGTCGTCTCCGAATCGATCGTCGTGGAAATCTCCTAAGTGGTGGATTCCACGGCCGGCGGTTGCCGACTGGACTCACCGTGGCGGCGCTCGAGCCGCCACGGCTCAGTCGGGCGTCTTCGCGGGAGCTGTCGCACAGAAAAGGATGGCGGTGGCAGCGCCGTCGCGAGCGCCGCCACCGCCGTCCATGACTCTCCCTCGACTCCGAGTCGACTTCAAACAGCCATGCGAACAGCGCATGGTGAGTCACGCTCACCACGCTGACAAGCAAGTTCGACGACCGGCTTAGACCCAACGGCCAGTCGCCCGAGCCGGTTCGGCTCGGGCGTTTGATCGACCCAGCGGACCGCGACGCTAAGCTGCGTTCGATGCCAACGAACGCCAACGGCGCGTCAACGTTCACGCCGAGCGACCGCGAGATTCACTCGTGGTTGATGGACATGGACGGCGTCCTGATCCATGAGGACCACGCGATTCCGGGCGCGGTCCAGTTCATCGAACGGCTGCGGGAGCACGAGCTGCCGTTCCTCGTCCTGACGAACAATTCAATCTATACGCCCCGCGACCTCGCCGCGCGCCTCGATGCAATCGGCTTGACCGTACCGGAGAAGTCGATCTGGACCTCGGCCCTCGCGACGGCCCGCTTCCTGCGCGACCAGCGCCCCGGCGGCTCGGCCTACGTAATCGGCGAATCCGGCCTGACCACCGCGCTCCACAACGTGGGCTATACGCTCAGCGATCGAGATCCCGACTACGTGATCCTCGGCGAAACCCGCACGTACAGCTTCGAGCGGATCACGAAGGCGATCCGCTTGATCGTTGACGGCGCGCGGTTCATCGCGACCAATCCCGACACGGTCGGTCCGACGCCCGATGGCCCGCTACCGGCGACCGGATCGGTCGCGGCCCTGGTCTCCCGCGCCACCGGCGTCGAGCCCTACTACGTCGGCAAGCCGAACCCGCTGATGATGCGCTCCGCCCTCAACGCGATCGAAGCCCACTCGGAGCACACGGCGATGATCGGCGATCGTATGGACACTGACATCGTCGCCGGCCTCGAGGCCGGCCTCCACACGATCCTCGTGCTCACCGGCGTCAGCACCCGCGAGACCGCAGAGCGGTTCCCCTACCGCCCCTCGGCAATCGCCGACTCGGTCGCCGACCTCACGAGCGAGCTGCACAAACCCGGCGACACAGCCCGAGCAAGAAGCAAAGCCAGGGCCTGACCGCCAAGCCACAGCAACCGAGCTCCGCGCGAGGACACCACCGCCTCCAGGCCATGCCCGGGCCGACGCGCGAGTAGGCCCACATCGCCAGCGGGCACTGCCCCGCCCCCTCAATTCTCGACTGTCACCAGCGTCCCGACCGGCGTGTATGGCCACACCTTCGCCGCCGCTGCGAGCGGTAGCTCGACGCAGCCGAGGCTCTGTGGCGTGCCGTATGAACCGCGCGGGAACTCGTGGATCGCGTCGCCGCCGTTGAAATAGCTGATGTAGCGGATGCCGGGGTCGTCGTAGTGCGAGCCGTCTGGGTTCGTTCCGCGCATCGTCCCGACAGGGATGTGTTCGAACACGGCAAAG
>Ga0182024_10021199_pt1 | contig 11810 bp, 16 predicted proteins | sample P32metaG_FD_120480 | JGI IMG/M metagenome (GOLD analysis project Ga0182024, IMG submission 120480) | Permafrost microbial communities from Stordalen Mire, Sweden - P3-2 metaG (Illumina Assembly) | ecosystem: Environmental > Terrestrial > Soil > Wetlands > Permafrost | place: Sweden: Stordalen... | reverse complement strand
CGAATCGCGGAACCACTCGCACATGGTCAGGGCCGAGAGGGCCACGCGCAAACGGGCACCCGGCGGCTCGTTCATCTGGCCGAACACCATGGCCGTCTGCGTGAGGACCGCTCGGCCGGTGGTGCCGATCTGCGTCTCCTGCATTTCCAGCCAAAGGTCGTTGCCTTCACGCGTCCGTTCGCCGACACCGGCAAACACCGAGTAGCCGCCGTGCTGGCTGGCGATGCGGGCGATCAACTCGGTGAGAATGACCGTCTTGCCCAGCCCGGCCCCGCCGAACAACCCCGCCTTGCCGCCGCGAACCAACGGCGTCAGCAAATCGATGACCTTGATGCCCGTCTCGAACAGCTCCGTTTTTGACGATAGATCTGCGAACGGCGGCGGCTCGGCGTGAATGGAGCGATACTCCGCCGCGTTGACCGGGCCGCGGCCATCGATCGGATCGCCCAGCAGATTGAACACCCGCCCCAGCGTCTCCTTGCCGACCGGCACCTGCACCGGGTTGCCGGTATCCGTCACCGACATGCCGCGCCTCAGGCCATCCGTCGAGCCAAGGGCGACGCACCGGACGCGATTGCCGCCCAGGTGCTGCTGCACCTCGCCGGTCAGGCGAATGTTCACGCCCTTGTAGCTATCTTCGATTTTGACGGCGTTGTAGATCTCCGGCAAATGGCCCTCGTCGAATTCGGCGTCGAACGTCGAGCCGATGACCTGGACGATATGACCAATCTTGTGTTCGGTGGCGGCAACCATGAATGCTCCTGATAGAATAACCCTGCAAAAATAGCCCTGTCGGTCCGAAGAACTTAGCTGATTTTACGAAGCCGACGCGACAAGAACAGTGGATTTCGAGAGGTAATCATGAAGAAAAACGTCAAACCAGCCGAATCGCGAAAAAAGATCACCGTGTCGATCGCCGCCCTGGAACGAATGATGAAGACCAAACTCAAGGAGACCGACAAGCTCCTGCGCAAGATCAAGAAAGAGCTGCCTTCGCTTGAAGAATTGTGCAAGAGCACGGGCGACTGCGAAGACTACATCTACCGTTTCTATCATCAGAGTTTCAAGGTCTACTGGATCCAGGAATACACGAAAAAGATCGTTCCCAAATTGCAGAAACTCGCGCCGCATTTGCCGCTCAACGACTCGTTCATGGAGATCGTTCGGCAAGGAACCGAAAGACAATTCGCGATGGAAGACAACCAGAATTGGACCGCGATTACCCGACCGATGCTTGAGGCGTACTGGCACGCCCGGTACTTCCTGGAAATGGTCTGCAAATACGGCAGAGAGCTGGAATCGGCTCCGAACACCTTGCCGAGCGGCTGGGCAGCCGTCCTGTACCTGTACAACATTCGGTGATGATCGGCGCGGGCGCGGATGAGTGTTCCCGAAACGAGTGAGCGGTCTAGTACAATTTGAGGGGCCGTCCGCTGCGAGCGTCTTCCAGGTACTCCATGATCTTGACGCCGCACCCGGAATCGATTTTCTCGGCCAGGCGGCGCAGCTTGGCCTGGTCGATCATGTCGTAATTCTCCTGGACGATATCCGTGAAGTCAGCTGCATCTAGGTGCTTCTTCTTGCTCGTTCGCTCTGGAGCAATCATGGCTGCGAACTTCGTGACCAGGGACATTTCCAGGTCCGGAATTCGGTACGTTCTGCCGGCGGGGACCGTGTTTCTGAAGACCGCCTGATATACCGCCGCGATCGGCTTCATCAGGTCGATGACGACGAACTTCTTTTCAGGATCATAAAAGCGAGTGACCGCGGGCAAATCACGGATTTCCAGTGTGGGAAATGCCTGCTGAACGACCTTGATCGCCTTGGCATGGTCGCGCTTCGTTATGAGAAAATCGACGTCGTCCGTCGAGCGAGGCTCCTCCTTCCAGGCGCCCACGCCGTGCGTTCCCATGACCACAAATTTCACGTTGGCGGCGTTGAGGATCGGAATAACTTCTTCGGGCGTCATGGCGGCGAGCCCCGGCCGATACATGCGATAAAAAGTCCGCGTGAGGGCACTGCTTCTTTGCAAAGCATCGAATCGCGGCCTGACTTCAGACAGGACAGCAGGAACCATATTTCATTGCCTCCACCGCGTCGTTCGACGGGCAACCTTATTCCGCTCCTTTTCCGCAATCGGGCGCCATGTGCCGCTCCATCAGCGCCTTCACGATCACCTCATCTTCCCGGGCCAGTTGCACGGCAATGCTCGACGCGGCAGCGAGAACATCGTCCAACTTTTCCGGGACGCGAGCGCTTATCTCAAAATAAGTCAGGCCAGTTTCAGCTCCGCCGATGTCACCGCAGATCAAGAATTCCATCAATTCTGGTTGCGGCGAAAAATTCAATCCGGCAACGACCTCTTCCAGGTCCGGCTCATTGGACCAACCGAACTGGCAGTAGGTAAACAGCGGAAAAGCTCGTGCGGAGGTTTTCCCCGCCGCGGCTCGAATGCCGGGCAGCTTTTGACGGATTCGCTCCCTAAGTGGCTCAAGTATGGACTGGACTCGCTCGTGCACGCGTTCCCAATCGGAAGGCGTGAGCTTTACGGCTTCGCTGACGGGCACAACGTTCATGATTTCGGTCCCTCTATTACGTCCACCACCGCGTCCAGCAAGATTTGCGTCAATAAATGGGACGGGGTGGTTCCTCGGGTTGCAGCCCACTCGTCGAGCAGTTCCTGATCGACCGCCCCGCTTGCGTCCACCGGGACAATAGCTACATGTCCCTGGGTTCCGCCCGCGTCAACGTCGTCACCGAACGCCCGCAACGGCGATTCAAGAAGTCCCAGATCGATGACCTGGGCCAACTCTCCCTTCCTCAATTTTGCGCTTTCGAGCGTGGACAGTCCAGGCGATTGTCCGGCGCGGCCGCCTGTGTCCTTGCCCGGCCGTGGAGTAAAGTTTTGCGGAACTCGCCGTCCTCTGCGAATCACGAGTCCCTGGTCTCGAGGTTGCACGGCCATTTGACAACCTGCCCCATGTCGTCCTCATCTTCGGTCGCTTACGCTCTTCGAGAGACATTACTTCAGCGCCTCCGCCCCGCCGATGACCTCGGCGATCTCCTTGGTGATCTGCGCCTGCCGGGCTCGGTTGTATTGCCGGGTCAGCGTCTTGATCATGTCCGCCGCGTTTTCCGTCGCCGCTTTCATCGCCACGCGACGGGCGATCTGCTCGCTTACGGCCGCGTCCAGAAAGCATTTGTAGAGCCGGACCTTGAACGACATCGGCAGGATCTCTTCCAGAATGTCCTTGGCGCTCGGCAGAAACTCATACTCGACCGGCGGGCCCGCGGGCCTGGCGTCCTTCGAAGCGTGCCGGCCGGGCTCGGGGGCGATGGTGCTCAAGGGGAGCAGCGTCTCGACCACGGCGGCCTGGCGGGCGGGGTTCAAGAACTTCATGTACGCCACTTCCACGCGATCGATCTTGCCGGCGATGTAGTCGGCGATGTAGCGATTGGCCAGCACTTCCACCTCGGCGAAGGTCGGCTTCTCCTCGAAGTGGGTATAGGTGGCGTCGGCGGCGACACCTTGATAGCGGTAGGACGCGATGGCCCGTTTGCCGGACAGCTCCAGGTGCAAGGCGGCGCCGCTCGTTTGAATATCGCGAACGCGGCGGTTGGCCTCGCGCAGGATGGAGCCGTTGTAACCGCCGCACAGGCCGCGATTGGAGCAGAGGACGAGCAGCAGGGTGCTCTTGACCTCCTCGCGCGTCTCGAGCAGCGGATGCTTGATGCTGCTGGTGGCGCTGAGGTCCGCGGCCAGCTCGCCGATCTTGCGCGTGAACGCCTCGGCCTCGGTGGCGCGGTCGAGGGCCTTCTTGAACCGGGCCGTGGCGATCAGCTCCATGGTCCGCGTGATCTTGCGGATGTTGCGAATCGCTTTGCGGCGTTTGACGATGGCACGGGTCTTGGCCATGATTTCTCTCTTGATTCGAACTCAAAATCTGATCTGAAAAACGTTGTAGAATTCCTCAGTCACGTTAGCGAACAACACGGCACAGCAAGCCAAGGCCGCCAAGGCTAGAACTGGGGCCAACGCTTTAAGGGCAATCTGAACCACGGTCCGCCAGTGTTATCACAAGACCACCTTCTCCCCCGCCCGCACTTTGCGGACAAGTTCGACAACCTCCGCTCCTCCATCCGCATAAACCAGCTCTCCCAACTCTCGAAGCTTTTTCAGGTCTATCTCGGCGTTCTTCTTCACCAGCAGGATGAAATCGTGGGCGTCCTGATGTTTGTCCTCATCCGCTCGGGTCAGGCTGATCATCGGGCGAAACTTCAGCACCAGGGCCATTTCCAGGGGCGGAATGCGATAGCGTTGCCCTTTGTCTTCCACCGTGACCGTGTTCTTGAAGATCTCGCGATGGGGTTGCTGAATCGGTTTCATGACGTCGATCAGCACGTCGTCGGAACCCCGGCGTTTCAAACGCGTGACGACCTCAAGATCCACTTCCTCCAGGTCGGGGAATGCCTCCAACAATACCTTGACCGCTTTTTTCACCTGCCGCACGGCGACGATCACGTCTACATCCATGGTCGCTCGGGATTCCCGCATCCAGCCGACGTAGCCGTGCAGGCCGACCAGAACGAAGGAGATCCGATGCTTGTTGAGGATGGAAATCACCTCGGAAGGAGAAATCATTTTTTCCTCAAGATACAGTCGAGACAAATAGGTCGAGGTATCTAGCTTTTGCTCCTGTATTTGCTGTATGGTCATGGCACGTTCTCCACGGGACGAGCCGAACCTATCAACCTCTAGCTTTTCCGCGTCTTCCGAGCCGAGCGAGCATCGAGCCAGCGCTTCAGCGACGCTTGACTCTCCCCCGACGGTTTGCCCAGCAGCAAGTTGCGAACGCTGATGTCCTCATCCAGGCTGGGCCAGTGAATGCCATTGCCTGCCTGCCCAATCAGACGCCAGTTGGCCCGCTCCTTGGCGGTGCCGTGCTTGAGCCGCGGATACCAAACAATCGGAACGATGATGGTGCGACCATCCACGAGATGAACAGTGAGTTCATTATTGCCAATCTCAACAGCGGTCGCCTGAACATTGTTCATGGTCAAAATTCCATTCTCAGGCTGCAAGTCGCCAATCACGCCGCCGATGACCGTCTCCTCACCGGCTTCTTGCTCGCCGGGCTCGTTCCTTTGCCCAATGGCTTTGCCGGCGTTGGATTCAAACCGTGCAACGCTTCAGGAGCGAAGTCGGCTCCATTTGGCCAACAGACTGTCCCGCACGTTGCGTCAAGCTTCACCTTCCGAAAATACTCCGCCTTCTTCAGCGGTTGAAAGATCGGTCCGCGAAGCAGGGTCTTCACGTTAACTCGCTTTCGTGTTCCGTCATTGAATGTCAAGTCGAGCGAAAACGGGCCGCATGCCTTCGCTTTCACGATTCGCAGGATCATAGCCTCCTCCTACGCCAGTGGCGGTATTTGATGCAATGGAACGCGATCTTCAGCCCGATCCCAATCCTCCAGCAATTCTTGCCGATGCAATCGCAGCCACTCTTTCACCAGCTTGAGAGCACGCCTTGGCAACGATCCTTGCAATACCTCGTCAGTCTGAATCCCGATAACCGCCTCGAACTCTCCATAGATCGCATGGAAGTGCGGAGGGGCATGGTCTTCATAATACATGTAGATCGCAATTCCATAATACTCTGAAATCCTTGGCATGGTCACGCCTTGAACTGCGGCTGGAAAAACTCCAGCGCCTTCTTGAGCTGCTCCTCCACCGCCGGCGTCAGCTTCTGCCCGCGCACCAGCTCGCTTCGCACCTCGGGCCGCTGCTCACGCATGAACTGCGTGAACTGCGTTTCCCACTTGGCGACGTTCTTCTGTTCGACCTTGTCCAGATAGCCCTTGGCCCCGGCGTAAATGATCATGACCTGATCGGCCACGTGCATCGGCTTGAATTGCGGCTGCTTCAGGATCTCGACCATGCGGTAGCCGCGATCGAGCTGGCTCTGCGTCGCCTTGTCCAGTTCGGTGCCGAGCTGGGCGAACGCTTCCAGTTCCCGAAACGCGGCCAAATCCAGACGCAAGCTGCCGGCGATCTGCTTCATCGCGGGAATCTGGGCCTTGCCGCCGACGCGCGACACGCTGATGCCGACATCGATGGCGGGCCGAATGCCGGCGAAAAACAAATCGGGCTGCAGATAAATCTGGCCATCGGTGATCGAGATCACGTTCGTCGGAATGTACGCCGACACTTCGCCTTCCTGCGTCTCGATGATCGGCAGGGCGGTCAGCGAGCCGCCGGTGTTGGCGACCTTCGCGACCTTGTGGCCCGGATGATTCTTGATATCGTGCTTTTCCGCATGCTCCTTTTCCAGCGGGCCGACGTAGACCACGGCGCTGCCGTCCGGCTTGCGGTTGACGCCCCAATCATCGGCGACCTTGGATGCGTCGGCGTCCTGCGGCACGATGACCCAGCGCTCGGCCAGCTTGGCGGACCGTTCCAGCAGACGCGAGTGAGCGTAGAAAATATCGCCGGGATAGGCTTCACGACCAGGCGGGCGACGCATGAGCAAGGAGAGCTGGCGATACGCGGCCGCCTGCTTGGTCAAGTCGTCGTAGACGCAGAGCGTGTCCTTGCCCTGCTCGTACATGAAATACTCAGCCATCGCGGTGCCAGCATAGGGGGCGATGTATTGGAGGGGAGCCGCGTCCGCCGCCGAGGAGACGACGACGATGGTGTAATCCATGGCCCGGTTCGCCCGCAGGTTTTCCACGACGCCGGCGACGGTCGATTCCTTCTGGCCAATGGCGACGTAGACGCAGATAACGTTCTCCTCGCGCTGGTTGATGATGGCGTCCACGGCAATGGCGGTCTTGCCCGTTTTGCGGTCGCCGATGATCAATTCGCGCTGGCCACGGCCGACCGGGGTCATCGAGTCGATAGCCTTGAGCCCGGTCTGCAGCGGCTGATTGACGGGTTGTCGGCCCGCGACGCCGGGAGCCACGGATTCGACCGCGCGTGACAGCTCGGTGACAATCGGCCCCTTGCCGTCGATCGGAATGCCGAGGGGATTGACCACCCGGCCGATCATCGCCTCGCCGACGGGAACGCGCAGCAGAGCGCCGGTCGAGCTGACCTCATCGCCCTCGATGATTCCAAGATAATCGCCCAGGATGATGACGCCGACCGAGTTTTCCTCAAGGTTGAACGCCATGCCGCGCACGCCGGTGCGGACGAACTCGACCATTTCGCCGGCCATGACGCCCGAAAGGCCGTAGACGCGGGCGATGCCGTCGCCCACTTCGAGCACACGGCCCACTTCCTTGACGTCGAGGCGGGTGCGGAACTGTTCAATTTCCGTCTGCAGAACTGAAACGATCTCGTCGGCTTTGAATCTCATGACTGCTTCTCTCAAAGAAATATTTCTTCATGTTGTCCAGGTAGTTGCTGACCGTGGCGTCCACCTGGCGATCCAGGACGCGAATCTTCAAACCGCCCAAAAGCTCGGGCCGAATCTTGGCGTCGAGCACCGGCTCCTTTTGATAAATTTGACGAATCCGCTCGATCAGCAAGCTGCGAATACCGTCAGGCAACGCCACCGCCGATAGCACTTGCACGCGCAGCCGGCCCTTGCGTTCGTCGTCGATCTCATGGGCGGCGTGGCGAATCGGCCGCAATAACTCGAGCCGTTCATGCCGGTTCAGCACGTGAAGGAAGGACAGAAACGTCTCGCTTGCTCGGCCGGCAAACGCTTTTTCGAGGGCGTCGCGGCGAACATACTGGCCGACGACCGCACTGGAAAGCAGAGTTTCGAACTGAGGATGGCCCTTGAACACGTCGTCGAGCAGCGAATCGAGTTCTTCGAGGACCGAATCTCCTTTTTGCTGTGCGGCGTTGAGCAGCGATTCGGCGTAGACGTGCGCGATGCGGCGGACGCTGACGTCCGCGCTGATGGATGCTTCCTGATCATGTTGCTCGTTCATCCGCACTCCCCAAGCCCGCATGCGAGGTACTCCGAGCATGCGGGGTTAGTATGGACGCTACGCCGCAAGCGGCGGGTTCTACGCCTTGACAAACCCATCGTGCTGCCCGGAGGATTGCAGCTCCTCCGCCGCCATTTGAAAAAGCCGCTGATGGTCGTCCGGCGTCAGCGTTCGGGCCAAAACACGCCCGGAGATCAAGGTTGCCAGCTCCGCCGTCCGGTCCCAAAGAGTCTGCAAAGCCTGATCGAGCTGGATTTGCATCTCGCGCCGCAGCCGTTCGCGCTCGGCCTGGATGTCCGCACTGGCCTTGGCAAGCTTGTCCTCGACCAGCTTGTCGGCGTTCTTGCGTGCTTCATCCATGAGCTGCGGAATCTTCGCGAAGGCCTGATCCATCTCCGCCTTGAACTGGGCCCGAATCCGTTCGGTCTCAGCCCGGGCATGCTGCGCTTCCTCAACGGCTGTGCGGATGTTGTCTTCGCGCTTGATCAGCGCTTCGAGCATCGGCTTCCATGCATACTTGTTGAGGACAAAGAGCAGCAGCAGGAAGACGATCAGCGTCCAGATGAACAGATCGACGGCCCAGCCGAAGATGCCGCCCTCGCCGTCATGACTGCCGCCGCCGCCGTGCGCGTCCTTCTTGGCCTCCTTGGCCTTTGCATCAGGTTTGTGGTCGTCCTTGACAGCGGGGCCCTTGGACGCTGGACCTTCTTCGTCCGCCCAGACGGCGGCGGGCCGAACGAGCAGAGTAATCGACAGAGCGACCATCGCTACCAAATAAGCGCGATGCATGACCACCTCACACATTGGCTAGGGGGGAAAATCGCAGGCAAGCTGCTGTCCACGCGGACCGGTTACAAACCGGTCCCCACATTACCAGTTTCCTGTGCCTGCCACCTGAATACAGACGATCAAGCTGAAGAACGTCGCCCCTTCGAGAAGAGCGGCGATGATCAGCATGGCGGTCTGGATCTTCCCGGCGACTTCCGGTTGGCGAGCCATGCTTTCCAGGGCCGCCGAGCCGATACGGCCGAAGCCGTAGCCGGCGCCGATGATGGTCAGGGCCGCACCGAGACCAGCGCCCACGGCCGCTCCGGAGAAAATCGGCATGTTCGGGCCGCCCACGTCGGTTGTCTTGCCGTCGGCGCTGGTCTTCGTGTATTTGTACCCTTGTTGTTGGGCAAACACCGGGCCACCAACCAGGATCACGATCGCCAAAGCTGTAAACGCCAGTTTCATCACTTTCATGGACCACTCCTCAAAAGGAAAAGTTACTTTGGTTAATGTTGCGGATAAAGCGCCATTCCCATAAACAGCGCCGTCAGGAATGTGAAAATATATGCTTGCAGGAACGCGACGAACAGCTCCAGCATGCTCAGGACCGCGACGCCCAGAACGCTGGCGAAGGTCACGCCGGCTCGCAAAGCAACGCCCTCATTGGCGCAGGCCACGATGAAAAACAGGATCGTCGCCAGCACCATGTGCCCGGCAAACATGTTGGCGAACAAACGCACGGCCAGGACGCCGCTCTTGATCACCGTGCCAAACAGTTCGATCGCGAAAATCGCCGGCTTGAGAAAGACGCCGATAACGAGCGGCACCTCGATGGCGGGCCAAAGCGATTTCAGGTAGTTGAAAAAGCCCATCTTGGCGATGGCGACGCCGTGCATCATCACGAAGCTGCACACGGCCAGGGCCCCCGTGACCCAGATGCTGGCCGTCGGCGATCCCATGAGCGGAATCATGCCCAGGAGATTGCAAAAGAGCACGAACAAAAACAGCGTCCACAGGAACGGGACGTATTTGTCGGCAGGGTTTCGTTCGTGGTGGTGATGTTCGTGACCATGGCCTTCATGGTCGTCATGAGCTTGATCGCCGCCGCTCAAATTGGGCCGGGCCACCTCGTCGCGGATAAAGGTGAGCAGGCTTTCGAAGGCATTCCACCAGGGCCCTTGCGGGACGGTGCTGCGGGCGGCTTTGCGGGCGATGGGCACGAAGATGGCGATGATCAACCCGGCCGCGATCAATTCCAGCAGCATAAACTTGGAAAGCTGGAAATGAAACCCGAAGATGTTGAGTTCGGGACCCAGAGGCAGGTTGAAGCCGCCAAAGATTTCCGTGAAGATGGTCCATTGACCGACTTCATCCTTTACGTGATCGACGGGGCCGTGAGCCATGTGCGGACAACCTTTCGCCAGCGATCAAGCTTCCTTGCGGCCGACCAGCAGGATCATTTCCAGGGCCAGCACGAACAGATAAAATAACAGCAACCAGATCCAGAACGTCTGCCGCCCAAAAAAAGCGACCTGACTGGACAGCATCCAGCCGACGCCAAGGACGAAAAACATGCGGATGCCGGTCCCGCCCAAAGCGGTGACCAGCTGCTGGTCGGGGGCGTTCATGGCGCTCCAGTGAATCCAAAGCATGGTGCCGGCGGCGGGAATCAGGCACAGCGCCAAAGCGGTCAAGCTGTAGCCGAGCGCGACTTCGCGCTGATTCTCCCAAAGCAAATAAGCCAGTCCAGCTGTGAGGCCCCAGAACAGCAAGGACCCGGCCAGCAGTATTCCCAAGCGGCGCATCGCCATGAGTCTCCGCGGGCGCTGGGCAGGGCAGGCGAAACGCCGGCAGCTGACGGTTAGTTTTTCTTGGATGTCTTGTCGTGGCTCTGGCTCAACACGACCAGGTGGGCCAGGCCGATCACCAGGCCAAAAACCGCTCCGCCAATCACACCCCAAGGTTGCCAATTCAGCGAACTATCCAACCAAATGCCCAGGGCGACCGGCACGACCATTTCCAGGCCGACCTGGCCCAGGGCGAACAAATAACCCAGCTCACGGGGATCTTGAGGGTCCTTGGCCGCCACCCTCCCCCCCTTGACCTCATGAGGCCGCTTGCGGCCTGGCGTGGGTTCACCCAGGCGAATTAAGCTCAAGACGAGGGGTATTGTCAGACCTTGCCGAAGAAAGTCAACCGGCAATTTGCGAAAGATTTCACGAAGTCGTAAACTCGGGGAGAAAATCTCAAGAAATCAGAAAATCCTGAGATTTTTTAGTTGACAACCGTCGCATAAGCAGTTTTTACCGTTGACAGCGCAAGTTGAATCTTTGTATCATCCCTTAAGAGTTGATGAACGCGAAAGACTCTCCAAGCTCCACCTGATGGCAGGACCCTCAAAAGTCCTGCATCCCGCAAAGTTCATTCAGCCTGCCTGCCTGGTTCGCATCGCTCCCCGAGACGGAATTCAGGGAGTCCACCACAAGGAAGTATCCCGAAGTCCTTTTCCTGTGCCTTCTTAGGGTGAGAGGCGCTCACGGAGTCGTGCTTTATGCCAAGGCTAAAGTTGGAGACTTACTCCAAGAAAGAACTCGTCGAAATGGCCCGCAAAAAAGGCGTGGCTCGCTATCAGTCCATGTCGAAGGAAGAGTTGATCGAGGCGTTGTCAGCTGTCGCGGGAAAAGCCGTCGCGGGTGGAAAAGTCGCCAAGCAGCCCGTTGCCGCCAAGGCCGAGAAGCAGCCGGCCAAGAAGATTCCGGCGAAGATCGCCCCCAGGTCCAGGCCGCAATTGGCCGCCGCTCGCAATACTAACGGCTCAGCTTCCGCTGAAGAACAAGTCGAACGCAGCAAGTACGACGTCGGCGTCCCCACGAAGGACCTGTCCGCCAAGGTGCCCAGGGACCTGCCCTCCGGCTACGGCAAGGATCGCATCGTTTGCATGGTTCGCGATCCCTACTGGCTGCACACCTACTGGGAACTCACCCGCAAGGCGATTCAACGAGCCGAGGCCGCTTTTGGCCAGGACTGGCATGGCTGCAAACCCATCCTGCGCCTGCTCGATGTCTCCAGTAATGACATGACGAACACCTCCGAGAGCGT
>Ga0182024_10021198_pt1 | contig 11810 bp, 10 predicted proteins | sample P32metaG_FD_120480 | JGI IMG/M metagenome (GOLD analysis project Ga0182024, IMG submission 120480) | Permafrost microbial communities from Stordalen Mire, Sweden - P3-2 metaG (Illumina Assembly) | ecosystem: Environmental > Terrestrial > Soil > Wetlands > Permafrost | place: Sweden: Stordalen... | reverse complement strand
CTACGCCTCAGGTCTACGCCTCATCGCGCTACCCGGCAGCCCCGTCAACTGTTTCGATCGTACGGCCACACGTCGGACAGAAATGCCAGTCGACCTCGAGCTCCGCACTGCAGGCCGGGCACTGCATGACCGTCATGTTCTGGCCGCAGTGCGGACAGAACGTGATCGCCCGGCCCGCGGGCAGGTCGCCGCCGCAAAACCGGCATCCGCCCTGCGCCACTACTGGTGGCACGGGATCGTGTTCTCCGAGCGTGCTATCGAGTTTGATACTCGTTCATCTTCCTGTCTGCGTCGTTCATAAATCGCTCGCGGTCCTTTCCGCCGACGCGTGCCACGATCCGCGCCACGATTGGTTTGTCGTAGTGCTGCGCATCGGTGAAGCCGTAGGAATAACCGGCGCAGACGCCGATCGCGAGGGCGAGGATATAGCGCATGATCCGTCGGGTCGATTGTCAGTAGACAGGTCCGGACATCGGTCGCCGGTGGGCTGGCTGCGGTCCGCCGTTCACTGGTCCCGACGCCCTGCCGCGGAGAGCGGTAACGCGTGTGTAGCGTCGGGGAGCGTGCGGGCGGGATTGAACGACTCGGCGGCCGGAAACGCATCCGCGGCGCGAAGCCCGGGCCGGCCGGCGCGCGAGGGCCGGGTCGCGAGCCAGGACTCGAATTGCGACGGGACGAAGCCGCCGGACGCGGTTTGCGACGACGCCGCGTCGGTGGCGAGGTGATTGGCGTACTCGTTCTGCGGGTGCCCATCGTGGCCCCGCACCCATCGCCAGTCACACCGGTGCCCGCCTGCCCGAATGACCGTCACCGCTTCGCGCCAGAGCGCGAGGTTCTCGATCGGGCCGCCTTTGCGAGTCCAGCCGCGGGCTGCCCACCCGTGTACCCAATCCCGAAAACCATCAATCAGGTATTTGGAGTCGCTCGTGAACATCACATCGAGCGGCGTGCCCTTGGCGGAGAGTCCGCGAAACGCCTCGATCACCGACGACAGCGCCATCCGGTTGTTGGTGGTGGCCGGCTCGGAGATCCAGAAGTCGCGACGCGTCACGGCGCCTGACTGCGGGTGCTGATATTCCACAACCCCGCCCGCGCCGCCTGGCGTGTCGCGATCCTGTCCGTTGCCCAGGCAGGATTCGTCGGCATAGACGGCAACGAGGGGCCGTGGCGACTCACGCTGGGGCACAGACTCTCGGGTCACGCGGGACTAGCGGCCGGGGATGGGATCGAGCCGGTCGAGCTCGTCGAGCACGAGGGTGAGGCTGTCACCGGTCGTCGGATGGCGTGCGTCCAGCACCTCGCGGCCCGTGACCGTACGAAGCTTGAGTGGCACCACGACGAACTCCGTGCCGCGCCGGGTGACGACGATCCGGCGGCCATCGGTAATGGCCCGCTCGAGGGCTTCGTATTGTTCGTGGGTCAGACAGGAATCCGGTGCGCGTGAGTCGGGCGGTTCCGGCATTCGGGATACGGTGCTCGGAATACGCTCTGCGTGGCGAATAAGTCTACCAGGCGGCGTGCCGGCGGACAGGACCGTTTTCGGAGCCGCTAGCAATTGAATACGGCTGGGCACGGCAGTTGCCCGAATACCTTATTATGGATGATACCGCGGACCCAGGGGCTCAGACCGTTGCGGCCGGTGTGCCCGGCACGTCCGTCCACCATCGCGTGCGCGACCGCGTCGGCGATCGCGTCCTCGATCACGATCATGAGGTCCATCTGACGGCGAGTGGCGCGGTAGGCATGCCGGCAAAAACGCGCGCGGGCAATCAATACGAGCGGCCGATCATCCTGCTGTCCAACCGCGAGCCATATGAGCATGTGGCCGTGCCGGACGAAGGGACGGCCGCCGTACGCAATCCATATGGTGGGCTGGTCACCGCGCTCGACCCCGCCCTCAAGGCGACACATGGGGTGTGGGTGGCGTGGGGGTCCGGCAGCGCGGACCGGGCAACGGCGGACGCACACGGGCGAGTCGAAGTGCCGCCTCCCCCGGACGATCCGCTCTACACCCTCCGTCGGGTGTGGCTCGACGAAGCCGACGTCGAAGGCTACTACCTCGGCTTCGCGAACTCCGTGTTGTGGCCGCTCTGCCATCTCCTGATCCATCACCTGCGATTCCGGGACGAGGACTGGGCCCGGTACCAGAGTGTCAATCAGCGGTTTGCCGATGCGGCCCTCGAGGAAGCGGCGCGCCTCAAGGGGGAGACGGGCCAGGAGCCGATCGCCTGGATCCAGGACTACCACCTCGCGCTGGTCGCAGACTCATTGCGGGCGGCCAGGCCGGAGTTGTTCATCCATCAGTTCCTGCACATCCCGTTTCCTCCGCCGGAGATCTTCCGGTTGCTGCCCTACGGCGTGTGCCAGGCGTTGCTCCGTGGATTGCTGGGCAACGATCTGCTGGAGTTTCATACCGAGCGCTACGCGGTGAACTTCGTAGACTGCGCGTCGCAGTTGCTCCCCGGCGCCGCTGGCGACCGTGACGCACTGACGGTGCGATACGCGGATCGCACCACCGAGCTCGGCGTCTTTCCGATCAGCATCGACGTCGAGCGATTCGAGACGATGGCGGCCGCGCCGGAGGCGGCGGCGCGGGCGGCCGAGCTCCGGCAGCGCTATGCGTGGGGCGACCGGCAATTGGGCGTGAGCGTGGACCGGATCGACTACACGAAGGGCATTCTGGAACGCCTCAGCGCACTCGAGGTGTTGTGGGCGAGCGCGCCGGAGCTGCGGGACCGGTTCACGATGCTGATCGTGACGGCACCGTCGCGGACCGAGTTGCGCCCTTACCGGGTATTGGAGCAGCAGATCGATGCGCGGGTGGCGGACATCAACGCCCGATTCGGCACCCCGACGTGGACGCCGGTCGTCGTGTTGTCCGAAGCCATGCCGGCGACCGAGCTCGCGGCTATCTATCGTGCCGCGGATCTCTGCCTCATCTCCTCGCTGCAGGACGGTATGAACCTCGTTGCAAAGGAATTCGTCGCTTGCCAGCTTGATGAACGGGGTGTGCTCGTGTTGAGCCGGTTTACCGGGGCCGCGGAGGAGATCGAGGGCGTCGTACTGATCAATCCATTCAATGTGGACGGTGTGGCCGCGGCGATCCGGGCCGCGCTGGCGATGCCGATGGCGGAGCGCGCGCGCCGGATGGGCGCCATGCGCCGCCGGCTGCGGCAGGCGACGGTATTCGACTGGCTCGATGGCGTGACGTCCCGGGTGGCGTCGATGGCGGGAGCGCCCGATGCGGGCGGCTCCCCCACCGGGTGAGCGCGCCCCCAGCACCGTCATCGCGGCCCGGAGCCGCGCAGGGTGCGTCCGGCCGGGACGTTCCGGCCGGCACATCCCCATACACCCCCATCTCCGACTACGGCATCATCGGCGACCTGCACACCGCAGCGCTGGTGAGCCTGACCGGAGCGGTGGACTGGTACTGCCCACGCGCGTTCGACGGGCCTTCGGTGTTCGCGGCGGTGCTCGACGCGGGCCGTGGCGGCTCGTGCCGGATCGAACCCCTCGGGGCTTTCACGACCGAGCAGCGATACCTCGGCCGGACAGCGGTCCTCGTCACGACGTTCCGGACGACGACCGGCGTACTCGAACTCACCGACTTCATGCCGACCGGCACCGGTGGCGGCCGTCGCTTCGCGGAGATCCATCGGCGAGTGGTGTGCCTGAGTGGTGAAGTCGAGTTTCGGGTCGAGTTCGCACCCCGCTTCGACTACGCGACCGGACAGACGGTGTTGTCTCCGCGCCGGCACGGGGTCCTCGCGACGGACGAAGAAGATGAGGTGCTGACCCTGGCATCGCCGCCCGAGATCTGGTGGGCGGTCGAGGGCAACCTGGCCAGTGCCACGCTGAAACTACGGGCTGCCGACGGAGGTGCCGCGGCGCGCACGGGCGGCGACAATGGAGAGCCCCCGCCGGCCGGCCCACCCACACGTGCTCCCGCTGTGCACGCGACCGGAAGTCCATCCGGCCACCAACGCAGCGGAGGCAAGCGCGGGAGCGGACCGCGCCGCCGCGTGAATGCGGCAGTGGCAATGGTCACGGGCGCGGTGGCTCGCGTGGCGGATGTGGTAAGCCGGATGGGTGGGATCGCCGATCGGCACGACGGGGCCGGCGATGCGACCGGTGACCACGCGTCCCCGCGAGGGGCCGACGACTGTGTGTGGTTCGTGCTGCGGTACGACGACGACGAAGTCCGCCCGCTGGCTGTGTACGAGTCGGACAAGCGACTGGCGGCTACCCTCGCGTTCTGGAAAACGTGGGTGAGTGCCATCCACTATGATGGTCCGTATCACGATGCTGTGATCCGGTCGGCGGTGACGCTCAAGCTGCTGTGCTACGAGCCCACTGGCGCGATCGTCGCGGCGCCGACGACATCGCTGCCCGAGGAAATTGGCGGCGTGCGCAACTGGGATTACCGGTATACGTGGATTCGCGACTCGGCGTTCGTGTTGTACTCGTTGAGCATCCTCGGTCATTCGGACGAGGCGGATCGATTCATGGAGTTCCTCAAGCGCGTGGCGCGCCGGACGAGCGACACGCATCTGCAGGTGATGTACGGCATCGACGGGCGCCGCCATCTCACCGAGCAGACGCTCCCCCAACTCGAGGGCTACCGGGGCTCTGCTCCGGTGCGGGTCGGGAATGCCGCATACGACCAGCTCCAGCTCGACGTGTACGGTGAGATGCTGGAGACCGCGTATCTGTGGAGCCGGACCCGCCCGCTGACCGAAGGCACATGGTCCACGCTCGCGCGCCTGGTTGGTTTTGTGGCCGACAACTGGCGCCGGCCGGACAGCGGGATCTGGGAAGTGCGAGCGGGGCTGCGCCACTACGTGCACAGCAAAGTGATGTGCTGGGTCGCGCTGGACCGCGGTGTTCGCATGGCGCGGGAGTTCGCGCTGCCGGCGCCACTCGACCGGTGGGAGGCGGAGCGTGCCGCCGTTCACGCCGACGTCCTGGCTAACGGATGGAGCGAGGAGAAGCAGAGCTTCGTACAGTACTACGGTACCGACGCACTCGACGCGTCCAACCTCGTGATTCCGATGGTCGGATTCCTGCCGCACAGCGACCCGCGCGTCACGGGCACTGTGCGGGCCACGCTCCGCGAGCTCACGAGCGAGGGCGAAGAGCTGGTGTACCGGTACCGCAACGAGGACGGCATTCGGGGCGGCGAAGGCGTCTTCTCGATTTGTACGTTCTGGCTGGCCGAGGCGCTCGCACTGTCGGGCGATCACGACTACGCCCAAAGGATCTTCGAGCGCATGATCGGCCACGCCAACCACCTGGGTCTCTACAGCGAGGAGCTCGACCCGGTCACCGGTGAGTTCCTCGGCAACTTCCCTCAGGCGTTCACACACATCGCATTGATCAATTGTGCGCACGTCATGGACGTCCTCCAATCCGCCAAGCGCGACGCACCGACAGAGCGGGAGCGCTGACGGTCACGCACCGCGGGCGCGGCTGAACGCGGACCATCCGAGCTCACGCACCGCGGTGCCGTGCTCGTCGAGGCGGGGAGGCGGGGAGCGAACAGTTCCGGGGAGCGAGGGTGCAACACCGGTGGCCGGAGACGCAGCCACGCTGCCGAGCGCCTCGCGCACGGAGCGCACCAAGCCCGCCGGGACCTCCGCGGCGCTGAGCACCGTCATCCACTCGGCCGCGGGCCGCTCGCGGAAGCGGGATGTGAGGTGGCTTACGACGTGCTCGCGGCGGGCGACGCGGCCGGCATTGGTGGCGAGCGACGGATCGTCCGCCAATTCGTGGAGACCGAGGGCGAGCGAGCAGGCTCGCCATTGCGCATCGGTTCCGACCGCCAGCGCGAGCGGCCGGTCGGCCGCGTCGAACAGTTGATAGGGCACGAGGTTCGGGTGCGCGTTGCCCCAGCGGCCGGCATCGTCGCCGCTCACGAGCACGTTCTGCGCGACGTTGACGAGGGCGGCGGTCGCGCTGTGAGCGAGCGAGATCGTGACGCGACGGTCCAAGAGCGCCATTGGGCCCCGGGCGCGCGCCGCGAGCAGGGCGAGAATGGCGATGACAGCGTCCTTGCCGGCGATGACATCCGCGAGCGCTACGCCAACCTTCAGCGGTGGCCCTCCGGGTTCACCCGTGATTGCCATCCAGCCCTGTTCGGCCTGGACCACGAAGTCGTAGCCGATTCTGGTGCTCTCATCGCCGAACCCCGTGATCGTGGCCCACAACAACCGCGGATGCCGGCCGAGTAGGACGGATGCACCGATCCCCCGTTTCTCCAGCATCCCGGGGCGAAAGTTCTCGACGACGACGTCGGCGTCAGCGGCGAGGGACGTAATGAGCTGCACATCGCCGGCTCGGTCGAGATCGGCGGCCACACTCCATTTGTTGCGGTTGATACTCAGGAAATACGCGCTCTCTCCCCGTTCGTCGAACGGTGGACCCCATCCCCGGCTGTCATCGCCGGAGCCAGGCCGTTCGATTTTGATGACATCCGCGCCTAAATCCCCCAAGGCCATTGTGCACAGTGGTCCGGCGAGGACTCGCGTGAGATCCAGCACTCTAACGCCGCTCAGGCTATCTTGTCGCATTTGTGGCGCTGTAATGGCGTGATAATCGTCGCACTTCGGAGGAGGCCCGAATGCGTGCGGGGGATCTGGGGTGGCTTGCATAGATGACGAAAAATCATATACTTACCCGCCGCGCGACCTGGTCTTTGCCGGAGCGATCGGTCGGACCTTGCCGGGTGAGGTTACGCCGCCACTATAAAGCCTTCCACACACTGCTCCCGGGGCTCGAGCCCCGGTACCGAGCACGGACGGAGCACGGACGCTATGGCTGACAAGGCCGAGACATTGGACGCCAAACCGGTGACGGACGGCACGCCGCCTGCACCGGCTGCGCCGAAGAGAAGTCCGGGCCATCGAGGCGCCGACGTGCGCGACACGGTGGCGGAGATGGCGGCGAAGGCGCAGGAAATCAGTTTGGAGGCGGGCAGTAAGATGGCCGCAGCCATGAAGGATGTCATCAGCGCGGCGGCCGGGTTGTCGGGATTTGCGATCGAGAGTGCGAGGGATCTCGTGCAGTACATGGTACGTCGCGGACAGATGACGCAAGATGAGGCCGACAAGCTGATTCGTGAGGCGGAGGAAGCGGATGGGAAGCGGAAGCCCCACCCGGTGCTTCCCCCATCGAAAGTGCCGAAACCGCCACCGCCGCCGATCCTCAAGGCGGATCCCATACCGTCATCGTTCGTCAGCACGACGATGGCCAAAGCTCCAGTGCGGAGCGAGCCTGTGCGTGTGGCAGCTCCGGCCGCAGCGCCGGCTCCCAAGAAGGCGCCGGTGAAAGCCGCCAAGAAGAAAGCGGTCGCGCGTCCGGTGCCCAAGGCGAAGGCGGCGGGGAAGAGTGCAGCCAAGAAAAAGCCAGCGGGGAGGCGGTAAGCGGTTGGGGCTTGTGAACTCGGGCCAGCGGTACAGGGCCGGCTGCGCAGCGCTTCAGCCGGCCTCGCCGTTTTCCCAGGGGGATTTGTGATTTCTGACCATTTGCTGCCGACGAGGGCAGCCGGGCGAGTGGCTGCCGAGCCGCCAACGCCTTGACTCGGCCTATTCACTGTCACGCAATTGGCCAGCAATGTTACTTCGTATGAACTCGTGTTACTCCCGTGCGGTGACATCGTCATGTCTGCGTAGCCGGAATGTCACGGGCCGAAACGCGGTGGTCGAGGTCTATACACCGCGCCAGAATCGGGTTATGCTAGCCCCGTGAAAACGACCGTGACACCGGCGCAGGCCGACCAGCTCGAGGCGGACCAGCAGATCATCGGACGGGTGTTGACTGGCCACCGCGAAGATTTCTCGTTGTTGATCATGCGGTACAGCGATGCGTTGTACCGGCACGCGTTGGGGATGACCGGCAGTCCTGATGTTGCGGAGGACATTCTTCAAATGTCCTTCATCAAAGCGTACCAACATCTTGCGGAGGTTCGCGGACGGTTCGACGCCTGGGTGTTCCGGATCGTGGCAAACGGATGTAAGGACTGGCTGAAGAACATCCGCCGGACGCACCTGAGCTATGACGAGGATGACCAACCGTCGGGGTATGCGACCCCGGCAGAAGATCTGGACCGGACTGAGTTACGGAGCGACCTCGACCGCGCACTGGCGGCACTCGCCCCGAGTTTGCGGGAAGCGTTCGTGATGAAGCACGTCGAGGGGCGGTCGTACGAAGAGATGGCTGATCTGTTGGGCACCACGGTTGGTGCTCTCAAAATGCGCGTTCATCGCGCTCGCGAAGCACTCCAAGTCCTTTTAGAGGAGAAATACGCGTGATGCATGACGATCTTTCAGCGCGCGACGGGCGCGAAGATGCGCGGTCCCGTGCGCCAGAGACACCCGAAGCTGGCGAGGAGCGTCCGGCGCGGGTTCGCGAGTCCGGAAAGCTGGCGGACCGAGAGGTTCCGATCGAGCTGACGCGGACCCCGGATCAGATTCACGCGTGGCTGGACGGCGAGCTGCCGGAGTCAAGCGTGCGCGGTGCGGAAGCCGTGCGGCACGTCGAGTTCTGGAAGCGGCTCGACCGCGACCTCGAGGTGAGCCGTCACGCCCATGCGCCCGTGGATCTCACCGAGCGCATCATGGCCGCGATTCCGGCGACCGTGCCGCAGGCGGCTTCGCCGTGGTGGACACGTTCCGTCGAGTTGAGCCCGGTGACCGTCGCGGCCGCGGCCGCGGGTCTGTTGACGATCGGCGCCGCCATCGGCGCGACCATCAAGCGGTAGTCTGCGCCTCCGGATGACAGAGCGGGGCCGGTCCATGGGACCGGCCCCGCTTTGCTGTTTTGGCTGGCTGGATCGGCCCGGGGGCCCAGTCACCCGTGGTGGTCTAGGCCAGGTTCCGCCGCAGAAACGACAGCGCGACGCCGTCGAGGAAGAAGTCACCGACGCGGGACTCCTCCGTGAACTTGCATTGGAGGAGGAGCGCCCGGCCCGCCGCGAGCTCGGGGGCATCCGGAAACTCGACGAGGACGAAGCGGGCGCCGCGCCGTTCGAGATCCGCCACGAACGCGTCGATGAGCGAGCGTGCGACGCCGAGGCGTTGCGAGTCGTGCGCGACCGCCATCCCGTGCATCTTGCCTGCCCCCACGGCGCCCGCCACCTCGCCGTAGACCGCCACCCCAGCAAGACGATCTCCTGAGATCGCGACGAGGCCGGCCGCTTCCGGGTCGCTGCGTCCAGCGGCGGTGGCGCCGAGAGCGGCGCGCAAGGCGCCGCGAGGCGCTTCCGCGTAGAGGGTGTTGCCGAACGCCGCTGTGAACAGACGCCGGCACGCCGGGCCATCGGCTGCCACCAGCGGGCGGATCGTCACGGCGGCGGCCTGGTCGTCCATCAGAAGTGGATCGCGCGCCCGAGAACGGCGAGCGCCGCTTCCTTGGTGGTTTCGGACAGCGTCGGATGCGCGTGGACGGTCTCGCCGATGTCGTCCGCGGTCGCGCGGTACTCGATCGCAAGCACGATTTCGCCGATGAGCTCCGAGGCATTGGGCCCGACGATGTGTGCGCCGAGGATCTCCCCGGACGTGGCGTCCGCGACGAATTTCACAAAACCCGACGTCTGGCCGAGTGTTCGCGCGCGCGTTGGCCGAATAGGGAAACTTGCCGACGGCAAACGGCCGGCCTTCGGCCTTGACCTCGTGCTCCGCCAAGCCGGCCACCGCGATCTCTGGCCATGTGTACACGATCGCCGGCATCGACCGATAGTGCATACGTGACGCGTGTCCCGCGATGACCTCGGTCGCGACGACGCCTTCCTCTTCGGCCTTGTGCGCGAGCAGCTTGCCGCCGACGGCGTCGCCGATCGCGTAGACGTGAGGCAGGTTCGTGCGCATCTGGTCGTCCACCAGAATCTCGCCGCGTGCACCAAGTCCCAGGCCCAGCGCGGCCGCGTCGATGCCTTGCAGGCTCGGACGGCGTCCGACGGCGACCAGCACGTGATCGGCGTCGATCCGCTCATCCGTGCCGCCATCTCGCTGGTACTCGACGGTGACGCGCTCTCCAGTGATCCGCGCGCCGGTGACCCGCACCCCGGTGCGCAGGTCGAGGCCCTGTTGCCGGAAGATTTTCTCCGACTCCTTGATCACATCGGCGTCGAACCCGGGCAGTATCGTGGGCGCGAGCTCCAGCACGGTCACCTGGGCACCGAGCCGCCGCCACACCGATCCGAGCTCGAGGCCGATCACGCCGGCGCCGATGACCACGAGACGGTCGGGGACCTTCGGGATCCGGAGCGCGCCGTCGTTGGACAGGACGCGCGACTCGTCGAATGGTAGAAACGGCAGCGATATCGGTACGGAGCCGGTGGCGATGATGACGTCGGTCGCGCGGATCGCCGTAGCGGCGCCGGCCGCGTCGGTGACCGTCACCGTGTTGCCCGCGCCGAGCACGCCGCGCCCCTTGGCCCACGTCACCTTGTTCTTGCGGAACAGGAACTCAATGCCTCTCGTGTTCTGCGCGACGACATCCAGCTTCCGCTGCATCATCCGCGGCAGGTCGAGCGTGAGCCCGGTGGCCTGAAATCCATGCTCCGCGGCGTGGAGCTTCGTGAACTCGAAGTATTCCGAGCTGGTGAGCAGGGCTTTCGACGGGATGCAGCCGATGTTGACGCAGGTACCGCCGAGTGTCTTGTCCTGCTCGACACACACCGTCCGCAGGCCGAGCTGCGCGGCGCGAATCGCGGCGACATAGCCGCCCGGGCCGCCGCCGATGATGACGACGTCGGCTTCAGCCGGGATCGGCGGCGCAGCAGTCACGGGTGGTGGCGTCACGCCACCAGCATGGCGGCCGGATCCTCGATCAACTCCTTGATGCGGACGAGGAACAATACCGCTTGCTGGCCGTCGACAATCCGGTGGTCGTATGACAACGCGATGTACATCATCGGCCGCACGACGACCGCCCCCCGCTCGGCGATCGGCCGGTCCTGGATCTTGTGCAGTCCGAGAATGCCGGATTGGGGATAGTTGAGGATCGGCGTCGACACGAGGGATCCGAAGACGCCGCCGTTGGTGATGGTGAACGTCCCACCGGTGAGGTCGTCGATGGCGAGCTTGCCGGCGCGCGCGCGGTTGGCGACGTCCGCGATCTCGCGGCTGATGCCGATGATGCCCTTCTGGTCCGCGTCCCGGATCACCGGCACCACCAGTCCCTGCTCGGACGCCACGGCGATGCCCATGTTGACGTAGTGCTTGTACACGATCGTGTCGCCATCGATCTGCGCGTTGACGACCGGGAACTGGCGGAGCGCGATACAGGCGGCCTTCACGAAGAAGGGCATGAAGGTGAGTTTGACACCCTGCTCCTGTTCAACGCGCTCGCGCATCCGGTTGCGGAGCGCGGTGACGGCCGACATGTCGATCTCATTGAACGTCGTCAGATGCGCCGTGGTGTGCTGCGCCTGGACGAGATTGTCGGCGATGCGCTTGCGGCGCGTCGTCATCTTTTCCCGGGTCTCGCGCGTCCCGGGCGCCGCCGGCGTGCGTGCGCCGTTCGGGCCGGTGGGCGGCGCGGGCGGCGCGGGCGGCGCGGGCGGCGGGCCTGCCGGAGCCGCCGTGGCCGGCGCTGCCGCGGCACGCGAGAGGTGATCCAGCACATCGGGCTTGCTGACGACGCCGCCGCGGCCAGTGCCTGGGACACCGGTGAGATCCACGCCTTCCTTGCCAGCGAGGCGCTGCGCGGCGGGCGACGCACGGACCGCACTCGCGGGAAGCGGCGCGGCAGCAGCGGCGGGTGGCGTCGCCGGGTGTGCGGTCGCCGGGTATGCGGTCGCGGGGTTTGCG
>Ga0182024_10021197_pt1 | contig 11811 bp, 11 predicted proteins | sample P32metaG_FD_120480 | JGI IMG/M metagenome (GOLD analysis project Ga0182024, IMG submission 120480) | Permafrost microbial communities from Stordalen Mire, Sweden - P3-2 metaG (Illumina Assembly) | ecosystem: Environmental > Terrestrial > Soil > Wetlands > Permafrost | place: Sweden: Stordalen... | reverse complement strand
GTTCGCCTGCGTGCCGTCGGGAGCATAGTCGACCAGGATAGGCAAACCGGAGGTATCGGTGGGATCGATCGCCAGCGTCAGGGTGTTCGAGGTGCCTCCGCCGGGGCCGGGAGTGACGACCTGCACCAGGGCGATCCCGCCGGCGCTCAAATCGCCGGGGCTTAAGATAATTACAGCCGATGTGTTGACGGCGCTGGTGGTGTGAGGAGCGCCATTCACGAGTACGACCGCGTCCGAGGCGATGCCGGTACCGGAGATGGAAAGGTTGGTGGCTGCTCCCCCTGCGGCTGTGGTGGCCGGACTCAGGGAAGTGATGCTCGGCACCGGGTTGTCGATATTGAACGAGAACGTGTTGGAGCTTCCTCCGCCCGGCGACGGGCTTGCGGGATTCACTACGGTAAGCTGAATCGTTCCGGCAGTGGCCAGATTGCTCCCCGGCACCGAGGCTCGCAGGAATGTGGGTCCCTCGTAGGCCGTTGACAGCGGAACGTTGCCCAGCATTACCACCGACTGCGCAACAAAGTTCGCACCCTGCACCTCGAGCGTGGTTGCCGCCGACCCGGCGAGGACAGAGGAGGGCGCAGTCGACGTAATGGTCGGCGTCCGGCTGACGTTTGGATTGATCGTGAACGTGAGCGGCGTCGTGATTCCTCCGCCGGGAGTGGGCGTCGAAACCGTTATGTTGGCCGTGCCGGGATTCTGGATCAGCGAAGCCGGCACCTGCACGGTGAGTGTGCTGGTACTCACAAAAATCGAGCTGAGGTTACCGCCATTCCAGCCCACCGAAGAAGAGGGCGTGAAATTGCCTCCTGTGACCGTGAGGACAAACGTCGGCTGGGCGGCCTGTATGCTTGTGGGGGAGATTGCCGTCAGCGTCGGCGTTGGAAAATTGATCGTCTGTTGACATCCAGGCAGAAGCAAGGCCAGAAACAGAACCAACCAAAAAGAGAGCCGGATTTTTCCCCGCAAATCACTCACCCCTGATTCAGTGCGTCGAAACGCTGGCGTTATGGCAATGGTAGAGACTACTAAAGATGTGCTATTCCGGCAATCGGGATGCCCGCCCGCACTTTTGCAAAAATTGCCATGGGAGGGGACATTTGCATTAGCGGAGGCGGTGAATGAATCTCACTTCAAATAGGTTCGCACGATCTCGATTACGTCGTCCGCGGCTTCCTCGGAGGATTTGGTGGTTCGCGGCATATGATGCCGGATGTGGTCCTCCAGAAGTTCGCCCATCAGGCTGTTGATCGCGCCGCGGGCGGCCGCCAGACGCTGGAGGACTTGCGCGCATCCGGCATCTTCCTCCAGGGCCCGCTGCACCGACTCGAGCTGGCCCACGACTTTCTTAGTGCGGTTCAGGAGATCGAGTTTTTCACGCGAAATGTGCGACATTCGTTTACTACCCTAGCGGGGTATACTATAAAGCTTCTGCCCGGACCAATCAATTTGTTTGACGAGACCGGGCTGCCAATACAATGCTGCCATCGGGTGTTGCTCCAATTCGCGGCAGGCCTATCCGGCCGCCGTCCCTTGTGACAGATGCGATCACTTTCTCGCAGGCTCAGCAGAAGAGCCGGCAGTTGTGGCGGCTGAACCCGCCTTAAGAGCCTCCCGGGCCTCGGGAGGAAGCTTATCGGCCCGCGCGAGAAAGGCACTCACGTCCCATTTCTGCTGGTCATTCAATATGGATGCAAAGCCTGGCATTCCGCTCAGCCGTATTCCGTTCTGCACCTTCCAGTAAGTCACCCCCACCGGATCGTCTGTCACCATGCCTTCGGGCGTCAGCAACTGGGGCGCTTGCGGAAACATCGACTTGGCGATTGCTGGAGCCGGTTGCGGCGGGAGTCCGTGGCACATGGAGCAGTTCTTCTTATATATGTCAGCCCCGACGGCGACGTCCTGGTTTGTAAAAATCGAGAGATCGCGCTGGGGTGCCTCACGGGAGATCCGGTTTTGCAGCGCGGTGCCCGCAAGGAACCGTTCAAACGGCATGGGGGGCGCCGTCGCTGCGGCAGGAGCGAGGCCCAGCATCAGGTATGCTAAAACCAGCATCGGGAGAATTACGATTCCGAGGATGAAGCCCACTAGAAGCTTTCCCATGCGCCCTCGCTTTCGGCCGCTGCTTTCAGTGGCTGCTTTCGGTAGTGGTTCTTCCACGCCCTCGTCGGCCACCGCGGCATTCTAGATAGTACAGCCACCCTGGCACTCGCCACGGTTTGCTTTGAGACGAAAGTGCGGCCGGCAGATTTTTGTAGCCCAGGAAAATGCAGCAGCGCAGTAGCTGTTTCCCGGCCCTCGAAGTACGCCCGATTTTTCTCGCCGCTATTTTTCCCGTTAGAAAATTGGGGGCCAGTTCCAAAAATATTTTCGCGCGGTTCCGAATTTTGTAATGTCGACGCGCCGACATCAATCCGCATTTTGACTCGGTAAACATTGCCGATATTCCGTAGTGCTCCATTGATACCAAAGTGTTTTCGAGGTTCATGCGCGTAGCCCGTCACGCTCGATGTAACTCCGGTGATCGCCTGAGGGCGCGCATAGTTCATTGATCGACCGACTTTCAAAATTTCCAGAATCGTAATACGTGTGAAACAATCCGTATGTCGATGATTCCTATATCAGTTTGAAGGGGCGCGTCCTCATCTTCCCGCTGTGCTGTAGACCGGGAGGTTATCGATAAGCTTATCGTATTACGGAATCTAGATCGATCAAGGTATTGACATACCGGCCCCGGATCGACAAAATGCGTCAGAGGTTTTTGCGATGGAGAAAGTCCGAGTGAAGGTCTCTCCTAAATTCCAAGTCGTTATCCCGAAACCGCTTCGCGACGAACTCAAGATCGAGCCCGGCCAGCAGCTTCTCATGTACGCTTTCGACGGTTCGCTCCATCTGGTCCCCTCGCGCTCCATCAAGGAGCTGCGGGGCATCGCTAAAGGGATGAGATGGAAAGACGAGTACCGTGACCACACGGAGCGCTTCTGAACTCTACGTCGTCGACTCGTCCGGCTGGCTCGAATATCTCTCGGAGGATTCCAAGGCCGCGGCCTTCGCCCATTACCTCGAAGGGGAAAGCGTTCTCCTTCCTGCGATCGTACTGTGCGAGGTCTACAAGCACCTCGCCAAGCAGCGCGGCCGGACCGTGGCGGACCGGTTCGTCTCGCAGGCGTTCCATCGCCGGGTGGTTCCCCTGGATGAAACCATCGCCCTCGCGGCCGGAAACCTCGCCGTGGAGCATCGCCTCAACACCGCGGATGCCATCGTCTATGCCACCGCGCGGATCTGCCAGGCACAGCTTGTGACTGCCGATACCCACTTCCGTGGGTTACCTGGCGTCATCATTCCTTAGCGGTGACCCCGAAAGCTTATCTCCGGTCTCGCGAGGGACCTGGCTTGACGTTGCTCGGCTGGCGTCACTAAGCTACGGCATGCTGATCGGTTACGTCATCCGATCCCTTTGGCTTGCCCTGCTGGTCTACTGGCTGATAAGTGCGTTTCGCATCAAGCGCGCAAAGCACATCGAGGGACACGCTTCGCGGCGTCTGCGAATGGCGCTAACCGTTCTCGTTTTTTTCCTTCTGTTCAGCCCCACGGCCAGAGTGGGGTGGTTGGGGGCGAGATTCGTCCCACCGAGTGAAATTATCGCCGTCGTGGGAGCAATTGCTACGGCTTTTGGCGTCGGACTTGCCGTATGGGCGCGCTACGTGCTCGGGAAGAACTGGTCCGCCGCCATCACGTTCAAGGAAAACCACGAACTCATCCGGACCGGTCCGTACGCGCGCATTCGTCACCCCATCTATTCCGGGATTATCCTCGGTCTGCTGGGTACCGCGCTTGCCATCGGGGAGTGGCGCGCGCTGGCGGGCACCGCGGTGATGTTCGCTTCCTACTTCATCAAGGCTCGCAGTGAAGAATCACTGCTCGCGCGCGAATTCGGTCCGGCTTTCCAGGATCACCTCTCGCGCACCGGAATGTTTTTGCCCCGCCTTTAAACAGCGGCGAACTTTTTGAAAATCCTTTCAACTCATTCCGGCTTTCTGCTAGGGTGGCGGGCATGAAGCGACTTCTAATGGCGGCTACGCTGATCGCGGCGTTGTGCGCGGTCGCAATGCACGCGGATTCGCGAGCGGAGACTGGCTCGGACGCCGGGGCGCGCGAGCTGATCCGCTTGCTGAACTTACGCGTGCTGCCTAAGGAATCCGGCTATCTTGGGGTTATCGGGCGCTCGGCGCAGATGGTCAGCATCGATGCCCGATCGCTCGCCGTGCAGCGCCAGAACTATTACATGCTCACGCGCGACCGGCCGATGAACTATCTGCACCGGCTCGTCCCGGACGATACGCACATCCTGATCGAAGGCGGCCCCGTGGACTATTTCATTTTTTCATCCCGATGGCCGCGCCGAGAAGGTGACTCTGGGGATGGACCTCGCCGCGGGCCAGCGCCCCGTGGTCGCGGTGCCGGGCGGCTGCTGGCATTGCGTTTACGCGACGGGGCGAGCTATGCCCTGATGGCCAACACGCTCTCTCCGGAATTTACACCCGACCGCGTACAGATCGGGGCCGGTGCGGCGTGGGTGAAGCGTTACACCGGAGCGGCGCCGTGGGCGAGCGCGCAGGTTCTGCGCGAACTCATCGGCCCGAATTGGATCGCGAAGTAAGAAGTGAGACTCGTGCCGGGGGTGGCACTCAGGAGTTGAATTGGATGGAATGCGGTTCAAACGCAGATGCGAAGGGACTACACGGGTCCGCGGAAGCTGCGCAAAGCGCTGGCTTCATCGCCTTGCACGTCGAACACGGTGTAAAGGCGAGTGATCTGAAGAATATCGTGCACGCGGCGGGTCAGATGAACCAGCTTGAGTTCTCCCTGCGCGTTGCGCACGGTAGTATAAGCCGCAACCATTTCTCCGATTCCGGAGCTGTCGATATAGTCGACGTCGCCCAGGTCGAGAAGAATCTTGCGGCGGCCGTTCTCGACCAACTCGCGGATCATCTTGCGCAGGATCGCGCTGCCTTCACCCAGAGTGATCTTGCCGCTAAAGTCCACTATGGCCACGTCGCCAACTTCCCGGCATGTACCTTGTAACGCCACAAGACCCTCGCAGGACGATTTACTTTGGCTGAGAGCTTCCGTTACTTGAGCCGCTGGAAGGCAGGTTCTTCACCATCACAAGTTCGGCTCCGCCTGAAAGGCTGCGCAGCACCTTGAAATCGTCCATAAACGCCCGCATCAGAAACAATCCCCGGCCGGACGTGCGGAGCAGATTTTCCTCCGCGAGACAGTCGGGAACTTCCGTGAGTTCGAAGCCAGGTCCTTCGTCCAGAATGCGAATGGTCATCTTTCCCGGATCGAATTCCACCGCGATCGAAATCTTCTTCGTCTGATCCTGCTGGTTGCCGTAATTGTACGCGTTTACGACGCCCTCGCGAACGGCCATCCCTATCTTATGCACGTCCTCGTTGCTGAAACCAGCCGACTCCGCCACGCCCACCACAATGTTCTCGGCAAGGTCGACGCTTTCCAGCAGCGTTTCCAGCGTGACCGCGAGGCGTTGGGTCTTGGAAATCATTCAGGGTCGAAGGAAAGCCATTTGCCAGGACAAGTTATCCGTACCATAGCGCTGTGAGACAAGTCAATGACGCCAGTGAATGGCGCCGGTAGACGATGTCCGCTGCCTTGGCTTCTCAGCCAGCCGGGACTATTTCATTGTCAGGAGCACCTTGCCGATATTCTTGCGCTCATGGATGTATTGGTGGGCTGCCGGGGCTTGAGCCAGGGGAAACGTCTTCCCGACCAGCGGCTTGATTTTGCCTGCGGCGTACAGCTGAAAAAGCTGTTCGATTTCACGCTGTAGAAGAGTGCCGCGGGAGATCAAGCCTCCCAGACTGACACCGATTACGGCTATGTTCTCGCTCATCAGCTTGAGGGGATGGAACCTGCGAGTCTGCGCGAGCGCCGAGAGGGCCTTCAGCAGGTTCCGCTTTCCATTCGGGCTGACGGCCGTTGAGAATCCATAGATCACCAGTCTTCCGGTGGGCCCGAGGCATTCATGGCTGCGTGAGAAGGACTTGCCGCCGGTCGCGTCCATCACCATTTCGATCCCATCGGGGGCAAACTTATGAACGGCCTCGACGAAGTCCGTCTTTTCGTGGTCGATTAGATGGTCGACTCCGAGCTTTCGCAGATACTCGTGCTTCGCGGCTCCGGCCGTGCCGTAAATCACCAGTCCGCGCGCCCGTGCCAGCTGAACGGCGGCGATCCCGACGCCTCCTCCCGCGCCATGAATCAGGATCCGGTCGCCCGGCTGCAGGTTGCCCATCGTGACGATCGAGTGGTAGGCCGTCAGGTAGTTCACCGGCATCGCAGCCGCATCCTCAAACGGCATGCCGGGGGGCAGGCGGTAGACCTGCTGCGCCGGTACGGCGATCCATTCCGCGTAGGCGTTCAGGCCTGATATCGCAGCCACGGCTTCGCCCGGCCGCAAGGGCGTGGCCGGGGTGGAGCGGCCGCCCTCGGCCGTCTTTTCCACCACGCCGGCAATTTCCATACCGGGAACGAATGGAGGCTTGGGTACGCCGGGATACACACCCATGCGCTGCATCAGATCGGCGAAATTGACGCCAATCGCTTTAACGCGAATGAGGACCTCGCCCGGCTTGGGCTGGGGATCGGGCATCTCCCGCGCCTCAAGAACTTCAGGCGGCCCATACCTCCGAACCACCATAGCGCGCATCTAACTCTCCTTTGCGGTCAGCCCCCGGATTCAGAGGGATGACGGCGTGTAGACAGGCCCTGCGGGGTTTTCGTTTGGTGATTCAAGAATCCTACTTTAAAGTGTTAGACTTTGTGCAACCATGAAAACACAACAAAAATATAAGGCAGTTTGGGCGATAGCCGGTGGTTTGCTCATCGCCTGCGCGTGTCCTGCGGCGAATGGCCCGGTGGCAAAGTCGGATCCGGGGCAGGCGATTCTCACCGCCATGCAGGACGAACTCACCCGCTCCATGACAGCTCTTTCCCAAGGCGACCCGACAGCCTATTTCATCAGCTACACGGTTGCGGACCGCCAGTACTCTTCGGTTTCCGGTTCCAATGGCGCGCTCCTGACCAGCAGCGACGACCGCGGTCGCTGGCTCGAAGTCCAGACGCGCACCGGGACCTATCAACTGGACGATACTCACAAGCTTGCCGACCGGCAGCCCAGCTGGACAAGTCCCGGCACGTCAACCGTGCTGGACGATGATATCCCGGTTCTTCGCCGGGAGATCTGGCGAGAGACGGACCGGCAGTATCGCGCCGCTTCGGAAGCCTTAATCAAGGTGAAGACGAGCCAGCAGGTGGAAGTGCAGACGGCGGAAGGCGCCGCGCCCGACTTCTCCAAAGAAGCCCCGCACACCTCCGTCGGGCCGCGCGTTGAAATCCAGGTGGACCGCAAACCCTGGGAGGAACGCGTGAGGAAATACAGCGCCGCGTTCAGCAAATCACCGGCGGTGCTGAATTCGATCGCCACCTTCTCAGCGCTGGGCATGAATCAGTATCAGGTGAACAGCGAAGGGACCAAACTGGCGTTCGGGCAGGTGCACTACCGCCTCGAGCTCTACGTGCAGAGCAAAGCGCCCGATGGAATGGACATCAACCGGTTCGCCAATTTTGACTGGCTCAATCCCAAGGACGCTCCCGACGATAAGACCGTCTTTGCCCGCATTCAGATAATGATCAAGGAAACCGAAGGCCTCGATAACGCCCCGCTGATCGATCCCTATGCCGGTCCCGCTCTTCTGACGGGCCGCGCCGCGGCGGTCTTCTTCCACGAGGTTTTCGGCCACCGCTCCGAGGGCTTCCGCCAGAAGGACATCAACGAGGGCCAGACGTTCACCAGCAAAGTGGGCGAGCAGATCCTGCCGGATTTTCTTTCCATCAAAGACGATCCCACCGAAGCTGCGCTGGGAAGCCAGATGCTTCTGGGCAATTACGCTTTCGATGACGAAGGCGTGCCGGCGCAGAATGTCCAATTAATCGACCACGGCGTGCTGAAGACATTTCTCATGGGCCGGTCTCCGCTGGTGAGTATTCCGCAGTCCAACGGGCACGGGCGCCGGCAGCTCGGCTACGTGCCGGTGGCGCGCCAGGGCAACCTGATCGTTTCAAGTTCGAAGACGATGACCAACGACCAACTGCGGCAAAAACTGATCGATCTGGTGAAGGAGCAGGGCAAGCCGTTTGGCCTTCTGATCGACGACATTGCTGGCGGCTTCACGTTTACGGGCCGGGGAAATCCCCAGGCGTTCCAGGTGCTGCCGCTGGTCGTTTACAAGGTTTTCCCGGACGGACGGCCCGACCAGCTTGTCCGCGGCGTGGATATCGTGGGGACGCCGCTTGTATCGCTCACGAAGATCGTCGCTACGGGAGACACGCCCGATATTTTCAACGGGTATTGCGGAGCGGAATCAGGCTCGGTGCCGGTTTCCGCCGTGGCGCCCGCGATCCTGATTTCCGAGATGGAGGTGCAGAAGAAGGAGACCTCCACCGACCGGCCGCCGATCCTGCCGCCCCCGGGACACGATACCGAGACAAAGGGAGAAGCACAGTGAAGAAAATCCCGGTCGTGTCTCTGCTGGTCGTGTCGCTCGGGATGCCGCTGATGGCTGCGCAGCCTCGCGGGAAAAACCCGGTGCCGCAAGCCGCGCCGATCCCGGCGGGGGAAAATGACAAGACCCTGCAAGCCATGCGCGACGAGCTGGAACGGTCGCGGACGCGTTTGCAACTCCCTGGCGTGGACAAACCGTTCTATATCGAATACCGCCTGCTGGATGTCGACGTGCGGAGCATCACGGCTTCTTTTGGCGCGCTGATGGCCAGCGATACCGAGCGCAGCCGCTTCATGAGCGTGGACGTGCGCGTCGGCAACTATCACCTCGATAGCTCCAACTTCATCAGCGAGGATGGCTTCCGCGGCTTTCTTGGATCCACCGGGCAGGTCGGCATCGACCGCGACTACAACTCGCTACGGCAGGATCTATGGCTCGCCACCGATCAGGCCTACAAAGCGGCTGTGACGCAGATGTCGCTCAAGAACGCGTTTCTGCGCAGCCTTACCAAGGCCCCTGAGATCGACGATTTCTCCCAAATCCCTGCCATTGTGAAGGTCGATCCGCGCATCGAGCCGGATTGGACGTCGCGCAACTGGGACAACGAGGCGCGCGACGCTTCCGCGGCGCTGAAAAACTTCGAGGAACTCGACGGAACCAGGGTGAACTATTACCTGATTTACGTGACTTCCTACCTGATGACGAGCGAAGGCACCACGATCCGCACCTCGAAGAGCGTTGCGGCGATCGAAGCCTCGATGGACACGCATGCGTCGGACGGAATGTCGCTTCACAATTATTATGCGACCTACGCGGCACACCCCGCCGACATTCCCGACCCGGCAACCGTGAGCAAAGGTCTCACCCAGGCTGCGACGACGCTTGTCGAGTTGCGCGCGAGCCCCTTGGTGACGGATATAACCGGCCCGGTGCTCTTCGATTCGCCCGCGGCGGCTTCCATGCTGGCGCAGGTGCTTCCCGCTTCGCTTTCCGGAGCCCGGCCGCCCTTATCCATGACGCCTCAATTCGATCAAATGATGGCGCGCGTGGGCGCGAATAGTGAATGGAGCGGGCGCGTCGGCTCGCGCGTTTTTCCCACAACCATGACTCTCGTCGATGATCCCACGCTCAAGGATTTTCAAGGCCAATCGCTGCTCGGCAGCTACGATGTGGACGATGAAGGCGCAAAAGCCCAGAAGATCACGGTGGTCGAGCATGGGATTTTGAGGGATTTGCTCATGTCCCGCAGGCCCGGGCCCGATTTTGAACCCTCCAACGGCCACGCCCGCTCGGCCGATCTCTCGGACACGAAGCCGTTGAGCAGCAACCTGCTGCTTCAATCGAGCGATCCGCTCAAGCCGGTCGATCTCATGAAGAAATTCCTCGATGCCTGCCGGGACGACGGGCATCAATGGTGCCTCGAAGTGAAGCGCATGGATAATCCGGCTCTGTCTTCAGTCCTTCAGGAAGACTTCTCCGATTTCATCGGCGGGCTGGCGGGCGGGATCTCGAGCGGCACGCGGATACCTCTGCTCGTCTACCGGGTGTACGTGGCGGACGGCCGCCAGGAACTTGTTCGCGGTACGATTATCGACGGGCTGACGCTGCGCTCGTTGCGCAATATTTCCGCCGCGGGTGACGACACGGCGGCGTTCACGTATATGCAGAATTCAGCCGGCGGCTTCGCTGGATCGGCGCTGGGGGCGTTCGGGTCTGCGCAGGGTGGTATCCCAAGCACGGTAATTACCCCGTCGCTGTTGCTCGATGAAGTGGATGTTCGCGGGTTCCACGGCGAGCCAAGGCGCGTTCCGCTGGTTTCCGCGCCGCCTCTTAAATAACAGGACCGCTCGCTGCACCGCATAAATACAGGGCTCCAGGCCAGGTTGCTTTCCCCTCGCGCTTTTTACCCGGCTTCGTGCCCGTTCGCGGCTCGCGTATAATCGCGCCCATATGCCCCAGGTGATTTCAGAGGCCTCTCGCGAGAAGCGGATGGCGGCCCTCGGCTCGGTTTTTTCGGCCGTGGCGCTCGTGTTCCTCAAGGTGTTCCTCGCGGTGGCCACCGGCAGCCTGGGCGTTTTGTCTGAAGCGCTGCATTCCATTCTGGATCTGGTTGCCGCGATCATCACCTTCCTCTCCGTGCGGGTTTCGGACAAACCTGCGGACGCGGAACACCTCTATGGCCACGGGAAGGTGGAGAGCTTTTCGGCGTTCGTCGAGACCGGCCTGCTGATTCTCACCGCGCTGTACATCATCTGGGAAGCCTTCCAAAGGCTGCTGTTTCACTCGGCAAAGATTCGCCCGAGTGTCACGGCCATCTTGATTCTGGTTCTCGCGATGGGGATCGATTTTGTCCGCTCGCGCGCCCTCAATCGCATCGCCCAAAAATACCCCAGCGAAGCCCTGGAAGCGGATGCGCTGCATTTCTCCACCGACGTGTGGAGCACGTTTGTGGTGATTATCGGCATCAGCGCGGCGTGGCTGGGGATGAAATTCGGTATCGCGTGGCTGGCGTCGCTCGATGCGGTGGCCGCGCTGGGCGTGGCGGGAGTGATCATCTGGGTGGGCTCGCGCCTGGGAAAGCGCACGCTGGACGCGCTGCTCGATGTGGCTCCGCATGGGCTTCGGGAAGACATTACCAGGGCGGTGAACGAAACCGAAGGCGTGCTGGACACCGAACGCGTGCGCGTGCGCCGCGCCGGCCAGCGGTATTTCGTGGACGTGACCATCAGCGTTCCGCGCACCGCCAGCCTGGAGCAGGCCCATGCCGCGAGCGATGCCGTGGAAAGCACGATCGGCCGCATGGTTCCAGCCGATGTGATGGTGCACGTGGAACCTCGCGCGCGCAGCAACGAGCATCTGTTTGAAACTATCCGCGCCATCGCGCAGAGGCGCGGGCTGGCGGTGCACGAGCTATCCGCGCATCAACTCGACGGCCGCCTGTTCGTGGAATTGCACCTGGAAGTCGATGAAAAGGCGAGCCTGCGCGAGGCGCATCACCGCGCCACGGAACTTGAAAGCGATATCCTCAGCGTGGCCGATCCGCGAGCACTCGTCAACATTCACATTGAGCCCCTGGGCGGTCGCATCCCCGGAGCTGCGGAAATGAAGGGCCTTTCCAAATCCGTCCAGGACTTCCTCAATTCACTACCGGCGGAATATCGCGAACTCACGAATTGTCATGCGGTGCACGTCCGCACGGTGGAGCACAAAATTCTCGTTTCGT
>Ga0182024_10021196_pt1 | contig 11811 bp, 5 predicted proteins | sample P32metaG_FD_120480 | JGI IMG/M metagenome (GOLD analysis project Ga0182024, IMG submission 120480) | Permafrost microbial communities from Stordalen Mire, Sweden - P3-2 metaG (Illumina Assembly) | ecosystem: Environmental > Terrestrial > Soil > Wetlands > Permafrost | place: Sweden: Stordalen... | reverse complement strand
TTCAAATGCGTCAGGATGGTGGAGGAGTTGGCGGCGATCAGGCCGCCGACCATGAGGCCGATCCAGCCGAGGGGGAGGAACTTGAGCATCGCCGGGTAGGCGATGTCGTGGTTGACCAGGGCGGGGTTGACGTGCGGGAATGCGGCGCGGATGTCGCTTAGCTCGGGGTAGACGATGATCGAGGCCAGGCCGGTGATGATCCACGGCCAGGGGCGCAGGACATAGTGGGCGATGTTGAAGAACAGCACGCCGCCCAGCGAGTCGCGTTCGCTTTTGCTGGCGAGCATGCGCTGGGCGATGTAGCTGCCGCCGCCCGGTTCGGCGCCGGGGTACCAGACGGCCCACCACTGCACGGCGATGGGCATGATGAAGACAGCCACGGCGATGTCCCAGTTGCTGTGGAAGTCGGGAAGGATGTTGAGGTAGTTGATCCCGTGGGGGCCCTTCTGATGGGAGAGTTTGTCGACCAGCCCGTGCAGCCCGCCGACCTGCGGCAGGCGCAGGGCGAAATACGCCGCGGCGATGACCGCGGACATCTTGATGAAGAACTGGATCATGTCGATGACCAGCACGCCCCAGAGTCCCGAGTGCGCGGCGAAGACGACGTTCAGCAGGCCAATCAACAGCAGCGTCTGCCAGCGGTCGAAGCCGAAGAGGATGTTAGCGATCTTGCAGGCGGCCAGGTTGACGGCGGCCATGATGAGGCAGTTAAAGAAGAAGCCGAGGTAGATGGCGCGGAAGCCGCGGACGACGCGTGCCGCGGCGCCGGAGTAGCGGATTTCGTAGAACTCCAGGTCGGTCATGACGCCGCTGCGGCGCCAGAGGCGGGCATAGAAGAAAACGGTGGCGACGCCGGTCAGGACGAAGGCCCACCATTGCCAGTTGCCGGCCACGCCCTGGGTGCGGACCAGGTTGGTCACGAAGTTGGGCGTGTCGCTGCTGAAGGTGGTGGCCACCATCGACAGCCCGGCCAGCCACCAGGGCACGGACCGGCCGGAAGCGAAGAACTCGGTCGTGCTCTTGCCCGAGCGCCGGCCGAACAGCAGGGCGGGGAAGAAGCAGATCAGCAGGGTGGCTGCGATAATGAGAAAGTCGAGCAGGTGCAGGTGGACCATATGTTCCCGCGGGGCGTAAATGACATTCCGCGCGGTTCGTCGCAATTCGTCGCGGAACAGCGCTTCGGACTGCGAAACCGCAAGCGGCGATCGGGCCCATCCAACGAAACGCGACCGTGCGAGGACGCTTGATGATGCGCCGGTCGCCAGGCCCTGTCTAAACCCAAGTCGCAGCCGTCCCTGCGCCGGTAATGAACGCGCCGACCGCTTCGTCGGAAAAACCTTTCGCGTCGCGGCGATAGGCGGCGAGCCAGCGATCGGCGAACGGCTGGGCGTCGGCCCGGGGGACCATGGCCCAGGCGCCGCCGCCGAAACCGGCGCCGAAGCAGCTTGCCGCGGTCGCTCCGCATTCCAGGGCGGCCCGCGACAGGGCGACGGTCTGCGGCGTCTGGTTGTGCAGCAGGTGCTCGGCCGCCGACTGGGACGCCGCCACGATCCGCCCGAAGCGGGACAGGTCGCCGGCCGACAGAGCGGCGAAGGCGTCGGGGATCAACTCCTCGCTTTCGAGGACGAATTGCTCCAGCCGAGCCGGGAGGAGCGGGTCGGTCGCTCCGGGGGACGCGCCCTGGGCCAGGGCAAGCAGGGCCTTGGTGGCGCCGCTGGAAGAGCGGACCACGTCCGCCAGGCAGGCGTCGCGGCGGCCGGTGTGGACGTTCCACATCTCCAGCAGTAAGGCGACCCGGCGGGAGATGGCGTTAAACGCCTCCATCGCACCGCCTGTCTTTTCCGCGACCACGCCGCTGTTGGCGACCACGAAGCAGTTGCCCAGCGGGAGCGCCACGGCACCTTCGCAGCGAGCCGGGCAGAATGAATACAGCGACATTTGGCCGGGTTTGCAGAGGAGTATGGCGGTGTGGTCTTCGCTGCCGCCGAAGGTGCCGACGCCTTTGTCGCCGGCGAGCGTCCCGAAGCCGCGGCCGTTTTCCACGGTCGCGAGGTAGGACGCCAGCTCGGCGTCTGAGCCGATCGCGACACGATAGGCGCTGTGGTCCTGGAGATTGTTGATGCGCGACAGCACCATGAAGGTGCCGACAATCAGCGCGCTGGAGCTGCTCAGCCCCGCGGCGGGCGGAAGGTCGCTGAGCATGACGATGTCGGCGCCGTAGAGTTCTCCCGCGAAATTCCGCGCCACCCGGCGGGCGACGGTCATCGGGTAGTTGGACCACTGCCCCGGCGGCGGCTTGAGGTCGGGCGACAACTCGAACTCGGCGGTCTCGTCGCGGTTCAGGGCCAGAAAGCGCACCTTCCGATCGGAACGCGGCGACGCCAGCAGGCACATGCCGCGTTCGATGGCGCACAGCAGGCTGCGCCCGCCGGCATAATCGGTGTGTTTGCCCAGGACCTCGATGCGGCCGGGGACGAACAAGCCGAATGTGCGGCCGCGATCGGCCCCGCGGCCCAAATCGTGGCACAACGCCGAATCGCACCGCTTGAACAGCCTCGCGCGGGAGGCGGCGGCTTCGGCCGACATGCCGGCGGCAATGAGGCGATCCGTCAGGGCCGCTTCGTCGTCGAAGCGGTCGGGCGGGGCGTGGGGAGCATCAAGGGTCGAGACTGTCATGCGATGGGCTCCGGGAACAAGCAGGCCATGTCGAGAGAGGTCCGTTTCGACACCCAATCAGCAGGTTCGAACACATTCCGTCGGCGGCGTCCGCCGTTTCTCCCTCTCCCGGTACTCCGGGAGAGGGCTGGGGTGAGGGGCCTTTTGCTGTTCACGGAGCGTACCGCGCAACAATCAAAGACCTTCACCCTGACCCTTTCCCGGAGTACCGGGAGAGGGGAAAAGAACTGCCCGACTACCACCCCGGCCGCCACAGGACGAAGCCTTCGATGGCCTCGTAATCGGACAGCCCGAGCTTGTGGTAGAGCCGGGCGGTCTGGCGATTGCGCTCCTCGGCGCGCTGCCAGAACTCGCGCTGGTCGGAGCCCGGGAACATCGCCTTGTCCTTCTGGCTCTGGTGCTTGAAGATGGCGCTGCGCTTGCGCATCAGCTCCTGCGGCGAAAGCGGGACAGCCATCTCGATCTTTTCCGGCTCCCATTCCTGCCAGGCGCCGCGATAGAGCCAGACGTCGCAGTCGCGGACCCATTCGCGGTCCTTGAGCCTTTCTATCGCTTTGAAGACGGCCGTCAGGCAGACGCGATGCGTACCGTGCGGGTCGGACAAGTCGCCGGCGGCATAGACCTGGTGGGGGCGGACTTTTTCCAGCAACTGGGTAACGATCCGCACGTCTTCTTCGCCGAGCGGTTTCTTGCGGATGGCGCCGGTATCGTAGAAGGGCAGGTCCAGGAAGTGCAGGTTTTCGTAGGGCACGCCGCAGTCGCGGCCGGCGGCGCGGGCCTCGCCGCGGCGGATCAGGCCCTTGATCTGCTGCACCTCCGTTGAGTCCACCTGGCCTGGCTTTTTGTTGCGGAGGAACTCCTCGATGTGCCGCTCCAACCGCGTCACCTGTCCGGGCGTCGCGCCGGGGGTGACGATGCCGAACAGGCGGTTGAAATCGGAAACGAAGTCGGCAAAGCGCAGGGCGTCGTGGTCGAAGACGGCGATGTTCCCGCTGGTCTGGTAGGCCACGTGCACTTCATGGCCCTGATCGACCAGACGGATGAGCGTCCCGCCCATGCTGATCACATCGTCGTCGGGGTGGGGCGAAAAGACGACCACGCGCTTGGGGAAGATGTTGTCGTGCGGGCGGGAGATGTCGCCGGGGCGCTTGGCCGAATCGGGCTTGCCGCCCGGCCAGCCGCTGATCGTCTCCTGGAGCGAGCGGAAGGCGTCGAGGTTGATGTCGTAAGCCGCGCCGTGGGCGGCCAGCAGGTCCTGCAGGCCGTTCTCGTTGTAGTCCTCGTCGGTGAGTTTGAGGAGCGGCTTGTCGACCTGCCCGGCGAGCCAGATGGCGGCCTTGCGGATCTGGGCCGGCTCCCAGGACACGGGCCCGAGCAGCCAGGGGCTCTTGAAGCGCCCAAGCTGGGCTGCCGCCGCCTCGTCGAGAATGACCTTGGCGTCGGCGTGGGTCTGCAAGAAGCTGGCGGCGACGGCCGGCGTGATCGGGCCTTCGATGGCCTTGGCCACGACCGGCGCCTTGCCCTCGCCAAACGCCATCATGATGACGCGGCGGGCCTGGAGGATCGTCCCGACGCCCATGGTGATGGCCCGGCGTGGGACATACTGTTCGCCGAAGAAGTCGGAGGCGGCGTCGCGCCGGGTGACGCCGTCGAGCGTGATCAGGCGGGTCCGGCTGTCGGCGCCGGAGCCGGGCTCATTGAACCCGATGTGGCCGGTCCGGCCGATGCCCAGGAGCTGCAGGTCGAGCCCGCCGGCTTCCTGGATGGCCCGCTCGTATTCGGCGCAGAATCCCGACACCTTGTCGATCGGCAGCGTGCCGTCGGGGACGTGCGTGTCGGCCTTGTTGATGTCGATGTGGTTGAACAGGTGCTCGTCCATGAACCGCCGATAGCTCTGCAGATCGTTCGGCTGCATGGGGAAGTATTCATCGAGGTTAAACGTGATCACGCCCTTGAAGCTCAAGCCTTCCTGCTCGTGCAGCCGAACCAGTTCAGCATAGACGCCGGTCGGCGTGGACCCGGTCGCCAGTCCCAGCACGCAGCGTTTGCCGGCGGTCTGGCGGGCGCGGACGAGAGCGGCGATCTCGCCGGCGACCGCGGCGCTGGCCTGCTCGGCCTGGGCGAAGACCTCGGTGGGGATCCGTTCTTTGGGGACGGTTACGGTGGACATGGTTGGTTTTCTCCAGACGGTGTTTTCAACAGCTCGCTGATTTCGACGACTCGCCGCTCGCGCCGGGCCAGCTCGGCGGCAAATGCTACCGCGTGCGTCCTGAGCGATTCGGCCGTCCCGGTCAGCACCAACCGGGGATCGCGAGTGCGGATGGCCTGGACCAGACTCCGCATCACGTTGGCATCCCCGCCGCCGTGGCCGCCTTCGACCTGCGGGACTTCAATGCACTGCGGCTTGTTGTAAACGCTCTCCACGCTTTCATATGGGTTTTCGGCGTCGCTTGCCGGTTCTTGAGAGCAACCCGTGCCCCAGAAGCGGTGCAGTTCGATGGCGTTGGGTTCGATGTCCGCCCGGATGAAGCCGTGTGTTCCATGAACGCGCAGCTTTCGCCCGGCGGGAGCGAATGCGGTCATCGTGAACGTGGCGGTCGCGCCGCCTGCGAACTCGAACGCGGCCACTTGGTGATCGACCACGTCATTGTCCAAGTCGTAGACACAGCGGCCATAGTTGCTGGTCCTTAGGAACTCCATTCGCTGTCCCGGCGACTGATGTTGAAGACCCAGGAACCGGGCGTAACCCTTGCCAGCGGCGTACAACGCGACGGCATTGTACGGACATTGATCTGATACAGGGCATCCATCCAGGCACCGCTCCGGCGCCCCGGCCGGCTTGTTGTCCCGGGTGAAGTGGCCCAGGGATCCGAACGAACTGACCCGTTGGCAATCGCTGCCCGCCAGGTAGCAGAGCATGTCCACGTCATGGCAGCTCTTGGCCAGCAGCATGAAGGTGCTGCGCGCTTCGTTGCCCCAGTTGCCGCGAACGAAGCTGTGGCTCTGGTGGCGCGGATCGACGCCTTCAAGCTGGTCTATGCTGATGACCCGGCCAACTGCTCCGCCGTCGATCAGCTCCTTCACCCTGGCGTAGCATGGATGATACCTCAAGGAATGACAGACGTTTACGATGCGCCCATGCCGGCGCCGGGCCGCGTCGATGGCCACGCAGTCGGCCAGGGTGACGGCCATCGGCTTCTCCAGCAGCATGTCGTAGCCGAGTTCCAGCGCCCGCAGTGCCGACGCCGCGTGCAGACGGTCCATCGTGGTATTGATCGCCGCATCGGCCAGCCTCGGCCGCGAAAGCAACGACTCCCAGTCGTTGAACCGGAGCTCGGCGGGTACGCCATGGCGGTCGCCCACTCGATCACGCCGCTCGCGTACCGGGTCGGCGACGGCCACGACTGTCGCCTGGCCCGGGTGCTCTTCGATCCACCGCGCAAACCCCTCCCCGCGCGACCCGCAGGCGAGGATCGCGAAAGTGACCGGGCGGGTGGATTGGCCCGATACAATCTCTGAACCTCTGAATTCGCCTTGAACCATGAGAGTAGTCCCGTTCGCGCTTCGAACGTCAGAAATCTAAGCGATGCTGCGGACGCTCGTCTTTAGCATGGTTTGCGAAGTATTTCGCAATTCTTGTCATGCGGGGATCGGGAATTTCATTCCAATTTGCCTCGTTGAGGAATCCTCCTCAATACCCGATGGCGGGACGTCTTTGTTTACTGGTGTTTAGCGGCCTCGCTTGCGAGGCGTGGAGCGGTGCTTATTGAGCGTCAAAAAATACTGTCAGTCATCCGTGGGTAGTGCCCAATTCCCTCTCCCGGTACTCCGGGAGAGGGTAAGGGTGAGGGTCTCATCTGGCGGTAGCGAAGGGAAGGACCCTCACCCCAGCCCTCTCCCGGTACTCCGGGAGAGGGTGAAATGCGAATCGGTCCGCGGTGCGAACCCTACGCGTCCGCTGTATTCGAAACAGCGCCGGCGGGAGGGCACGGAACCGGCGCCACGGCGTCCGTCGCCGGCGCTGCCGGCAGGCCGAAGGAGAACTCGCTGCCGCCTTGTTCCCTTGCGCGGTAGCGCACCCACCCGCCGTGGGCCTCGACGATCTCGCGGGCGATCGCCAGGCCCAGGCCGGCGCCCGGCGGGCCGTCCTGGTTGGGGAGTCGGAAGAACTTTTCAAAGATGCGTTCGGCGTACTGCGGCGGAATACCCGGGCCGGTATCGGACACCTTCCAAAGCGCGAAACCATCGGCCGAGTCGGCCGCGACACTCACTTCCCCGCCGCCCGGCGTGTATTTGAGGGCGTTGGTCAGGAGATTGGTCAACGCCAGGCCGATGCAGGACGGGTCGGCCGACACCTGCGGGAGGCCGGCCGGAACGTTGATGGCGAGCCGGATGTTCTTCTCCGCAAACCCGCGGCGCAGGGACTCGTCGGCCTGAGCTACGATCTCCTCCACGCTCATTCGCGCGAACTGGAAGCGGGGCGTCCCCGCTTCAATCCGGCTCATGTTCAGCAGGTTCTCGATGATCCGGTTCAAGCGGTCGCTGTCGTCCCGCACCGCCGCCAGCGACTGCTCCTGTTTGGAAGTCAGCGGCCCCAGCGTCCGGTCGGCCAGCATCAGGATCCCCATGCGGATCGACGTGAGCGGCGTCCGCAACTCGTGGGACACCGTCGAGACCAGGCCGCTCTTCAATTCGTCGGCGCGGCGCAGACGCGTTACATCGGCTAGGATCAGCGTCACCCCGATCATCGCGCCATGCTCGTCCTGCATGGGAACGGCCCGCGGCAGCAGGAACCGTTCCTCCCCATTCTCGAAAAGCTGGATGGCCGTCTTGTATTCGGCGGGTTCCACCGCCTGCTTCTGGCTGGTGACGGTGTTATAGGTGTCGGTGAGCCAGGCGAGGTGCAGGTCCGAGACACTGGCGCCGGGGTTGATGCCGAAGTAGGTCTGCGCGACCCGATTGGAGATCTCGATGACGCCGGACGGGCCGATGATACAGACGGCGTCGGGGAGGCTGTCGATGGCCAGTTGCGTGGTCCGCTGAGTGCGGACCAGGCGATGGTGGTCGAGGCGGCGGAACTCGCGGAGCCGGGAGGCCATGGAGTTGAAGGCCTGGCCCAACTGGCCGATCTCGTCGCGGGAGCGCACCTCGACCTGCAGGTCCAGGTCGCCGGCCTCGATCCGCCGGGCCGAGCCGGTGAGGGTGGCGATGGACCGGAGGATCGACGCGCCGACCCAGCCGACGAACGCCGCCGCCAGCGCCGACCCCGCGGTGACGAGGACGACCAGGAGGTCGCGTACCTTGGCGGCCGTCTGCTTAACGTCGCCGTCGAGGTTGGCCATATTGGCCATGTTCAGGTCGGCGATCTGCAGGGCCACGCGCTGAAGCTCGTCATATCGGCTTAGCAACTCGGTGCGATAGAGGTCGGCGGCGCCGCGGCTGTCGAGCCGGCTGTAGATCGCCTTGTACTGGGCCCACAAGTCGGCCAGCCGGTTGGTCAGCTCGGCTTCGCCGGGCAGCGTGACGTTGGCGATCTGCTTCTGAAGGTTGGAATCGAACGTTGCCATGAAGGGCGCCGGGTTGGCCGACGGCGCCGGCTCGCCCCAGGCGAGCCGCTGGGCGCGGGAATTGAGGGCCTCCAGGGCGGCCCTCATATTATCGCAATAGACGGCGCTTTCGTAGTTTTCGCGGAAGGTGCGGTGCAGGGCGTTGCTGTAGCGGTTGAGCACGACGATGCTGGTGACCGTCACGATCAGCAGGATCAGCAGGAGCCCGCCAAAGCCAAACCAGAGCTTAGTCCGCAAGCGGATCATGGGCTGCTCCCGGAGATTTGACGGGCGCCTGTTCCTGCTCCGCGGCGCCTCCCGTCCCGCCGCGGCGGAGGCGGCGCAGGATCGTGCCGGGATGGATCCCCAGGATCGAAGCCGCCGTGGCGATGGATTTGGTTGACGCAACCACCTTGCGGATGTGCAGGTTCTCGATGGCTTCCAGGGCGACCATGTCGCCGACGGCATAGGGGCTGGGTGCGTTGGACAGGTTCAGCGGCAGGTGCTCGACGCCGATCAAGTCCGACTTGCACAGCAGGACGGACCGCTCGATGACGTTGCGCAATTCGCGGACGTTGCCCGGCCAGGAATGCTTGTCGAGCAGCTCCAGGGCTGCCTCGGAGAAGCCCTGGATGGTGCGATGGTTCTCGCGGCCGAACCAGGCGAGATAGCGCGCCGCCATCAGGCGGACGTCCTCGGGCCGCTGCCGCAGCGGAGGGACGTCGATGCGGACGACTTCCAGGGCCAGCAACAGGTCGGCGCGCAACCGCCCGCGCTTCACCGCGCTTTGCAGATCGGTGCTGGTGGTGGCCAGCACGCGGACGTTGGCGGGCAGCGCCTTGAAGTCGTCGTGGCGTTCGTATTCGCGGTCGCGCAGGAGCCGCAGCAGCTTGGGTTGCAGGCTGGGCGGCAGTTCGCCGACCTCATCGAGCAGGAGGGTCCCGCCGTCGCAGAAGGGCACCCACCCGCGCGCGTTGTCGGCGTCGCGCGGCTCGCGCGCCGAGACCCCAAACAGGCTGGCATCCAGGAAATCGGCGGAAGCGGTCTGGCACAGCACCGACCCCAGCGGCATGCCGGACCGGTTGCTCCAGGCGTGGATGGCCCGCGCCAGCCGGCCCTTGCCGGTTCCCAATTCACCGCGGATCAGCACGGTGGCGCTGCTGCTGGCGACCTGCCGGGCCAGCTCCAGCGTCCGCGCCATCGCCGGGCTGGCGGTGGGAAGGTCGGCCTCGGGGTCGATCCCGCCCAGGGCGGCCTGCATCGCCTCGACTTTGCGTTCCAGCAGGCGCCGCTCCGCCACCTTCTGGGTCACCAGCCGGACCTGCGCTGGCGTGAATGGCTTGGCCAGGTAATCCGACGCGCCCCGCTTCATCGCTTCCACCGCGGTGTCCACCGACGCATATGCCGTGATGACGATCACTTTGGCCCAGGCGCTTTCGGCAAGCAGCCGGGGGATATAGTCCAGCCCGTTGTCCATCCCCAGGCGCAAATCCAGATAGATCAGGTCGAACACCTGCCAAGAGGCCTCGGCCATGGCATCGTGGATATTGCCGTGGGCGACGACATGGTGCCCGTCGGCTTCCAGGCAAAGCGCGAGTTGCAGCCGGATATTGGCCTCGTCGTCGATGATGAGGATGCGCAGCCGGCCAGGGGCGGCAGGGTCTTCAGCCATGGTGATTGGGGATTCTACTCCTCGGGGCGTCGCCGTCTCATGTTGGAATGGCGAATTCAACCGCTCCGCATACCGTGTGCCACAGGAAAAATGCCCTTCTCAAACCGGCCATCCGATTCTCTACGCCGACAGCTCGCCTAAAAAATAGGCGGCACCAGTGCAAACCACCCGCGCGTGCCTAGTTTATACAGGAGGGAATCCAGAATCACATCTGGAATTCAGCGCGCGATTTACATCTGCAAAATGCGCCGAATTCAGTTGGCAATGCCTGCATATTGATCGATACCGCGCATCGACAAGGCACTAACTGAGTCGGGGGATCGCCGCAATCGCAAATGGGTTGCCATCTCATTGCGATGCCGCCGGGGCATAAGGTCGGATAAGCCCTCGCCTCATCCAACTGAAAAACCCACGCATCGCCGCTGAAGCATATCTTATAGGTCTTCCAAGAGCGGTCGCGGACACTGGCCCGCAGCACTGGAACAGCAATTTACCACAAATTATTCCTTGAAGAATCGCCCGCCGCCGGGACCGCGCAGAGTTTGCGCGCTGCGGGCCCCAAATTCGGGGGCGATGCCTGAATTTCAGACCGTGTCGTCCGGTTGCCAATTCAGGGTCGGGCGGCGCCGCCTCTGCGCGAAAGACCGGCACTACCTTTGCCAAAGTGCATTTAACGTCGCGGGACCGCGGTTAGAGCAAGGCGCCTGCTTCAACCGCGCGATGTTTCCGCGGCCTCGTCACCTGGTATCGGGACTTCAACTTGGGGCACTGATGGTGGGTTCGGCTTACCCGCCGGCCATCGGTGCGCCCTCGGTCGCTTCAAACAACGGACAAAAGATCATGGCAGAAACCGCAACATCGCCGACGGCCCCCAAGCCCACGCTGGGCCTCACCGGCCTCACCTCCAACGCCATGGCGCTGATCGCGCCGGGCGCATTCTTGTGGCTTACCTTCGCACAGCAATCGGCTTATGGCGCCCCCATCGCCGGCTGCGCGATGTGGCTCGGAATTGTGTTTGCACTTGTATTGTGTTTGGCGACCGCCGTCTCGTACGCCGAACTCTCAAAGCTTTACCCGGGCGCCGGCTCCAGCTACTTCTTCGCGGAGCAGGCATTTCTCTCCAAGAAGCAGGCCTTCAAGTGGGCTCGAATTGCGAAGTTCATGGTCGGCTGGGCCAGTCACCTCTACTACTGGGTCTACCCCGGCGTGATGGTGGGCGTCACGGCGATCATTGCCGGCTATATGATCGGCCAAATCTTTCCGAACACGTTTAACCCAAGCCAGCCCAGCGCCCTGTTCATGACGCTGTTCTGCGTGGTGTTCGCCTTTGGCGTTTCGTACATCGCCTTCCGAGGCGTGGGGGGCACAACGGGTGTCAATGCAGGGATCAACGTTATTCAGATTATGGCCTTGATCATCTTCTCGATCATGGCGATCGGGCACCGCATCAAGGTCCATCAGGACGATGTGGCGTGGACGCTCGACTCCACGAATACGCCCACGCGCCTCGTCCAGGACACGATCCCCGACACCAGCAAAACCATCGATGACCCGGCGCACCCCGGTACGAAGATCCAGGATCCCAATGCCACCATCCCGAAGGTCGGCAAGGACGGAACGACGCCGGTTTGGGTGTACGTTGCAGTTGACGCCAAAGGGACGCCGATCAACGGTTCAGACGGTAAGCCGATCATTGTCCCGACTGATGCCGACGGCAAGCTCCTGCCGATGCCTGACGATGGGCGCAAACTTGGCTCGACGATGGCAGCCCCTCAATTCAACACCATCGACTACTCCAAGGAGAAGGGGTTCGTCACCGACCCGGCTACCAAGGCCACCACATTCAACTGGCATCCCAATGCCGCCTCGGTCATCTCTCCCCATGGCTTCAGCTTCGTGATCATTCAGGCGTGCATC
>Ga0182024_10021195_pt1 | contig 11811 bp, 7 predicted proteins | sample P32metaG_FD_120480 | JGI IMG/M metagenome (GOLD analysis project Ga0182024, IMG submission 120480) | Permafrost microbial communities from Stordalen Mire, Sweden - P3-2 metaG (Illumina Assembly) | ecosystem: Environmental > Terrestrial > Soil > Wetlands > Permafrost | place: Sweden: Stordalen... | reverse complement strand
GGTTTGGCTATAGACCCGGCTCTCCATCTCTGTGTTTCCGCACACAGGAGTGGACACGAATGTCATGTTGTCGCTGGTGTAGCCAAGTCCCGTGCCACCGCCAGCGATGGTATAGACAGGTGGTGACCCGGCGCTATAGGACTCAGTGCCACTAACCCCCGTATAGCCCAAATCGACCTGACTAAATGACACCGCTTGGGCGTAGGATGCAGAGCTAGCCTCCATAACAAGCGCTATCGCAATGATCGTTGCGCCAATAAATTTGAGCAGGAGCGGCAGAAATCTGCATTCCCGTGTCAACCTGGTTGTTCTCAAAATGTTCATCGCTCTTCCATCCACTGATAGTTGTGCTTGGGGAATTAATTGGTCGTCGGCGATCTTGTGCAGATCACATTGCGGCAGCTGGCAACACTGCTCATGGTTCTTCCATAACGTGCTTTCGGAACTTATGCCTTTCGTTACGTATGCTTTTGTACGTGTGCTTTTCGATCTTTATGCTTATGTCTCGCGCACATCCTTCATCACCACTGAGCAGTTGTTGCCGCGCCTCTATACACACTTCGTCCGCATTAGAATGCCATGGCACCGCAGCGAAGCAGTGGAAGCTCTTTGCTCAGGTAACCTAAACCTTCTTCAGCACACGTCGGGTGCGAAAGGGTTATAAACTCCTGAATCTGGCTTTTGCTTGCACAATTTATCTATGGCACCGGTCATGGTGCCGAGAATCAAGGGGAGTTCCTGAGTCCTAAGTCTCTTTCTGGAACTATCTATCTGTTTATCTATTATCTACTCAATAACACGTCCTTTGCACAATTCAATGTGCCGTCATCTTTCACTTGTATCGTCTTGTGAGCTCTGCAAGAGCTGGATCTTATTCAAATGCCTTCCTCTTTGAAGGTCTTACTGAGCTTTTTCGATCAATCCTTTTGCCGCTCACAATACATCTTCTCACAGGTTCTCTAGTTTGTCAAGTGGTGCCGAGTATCTGAGCCATTTTTCGCTAGGTGCAACAAATCTATCCCTCCGAGACTAAACGTATTGTCCAAAAATCGCTGGCTAGATTTGGATCCGTCAAATAGGCATAAGGCATCGTGAAATAGCCAGCCATACCCCAATCCGAGCCCCAGGAATTGCGCACCAAGAAGGTTTGCGCACTGTCATCGTATCCAACTGCCACCACTGCATGTCCACCGATGATCGATTCGTCCGGCCCCGGCATGGGCACCACTCCAGTGGTGGCAACTGCAGGCGACTCAAAGGAAGAATAAACAGAAAATCCATATACAAATGGAAAGCCCGATGCCAAACAGCCTCTCATCTGGTCGAGGTCTTGGGCAACACTCATATATTGCAAAGCTTTGTTGTTCAAAGCTTCTGTGTAATCCCCTGCCGGTGGCGTATCCGCGAAATTAGCGACTACGTATGGGTAGAGCGCTTCCGGGCACACTCCTTGCTGGGAAATGGTCTTTATTCCATCTCTGAGGGCTGCGCCGCTGTCTGTATTGAAAGTATTCTCAATCACTCGTTCGTTGTAATAGATGAAGAGTCGAGAGGGAACAAAGTCATTTAGATTTTCCAGAATCAGGTCAAATTCAAAGGCGCCCGCGATTGCGTTTGCCGTGCAGCTGCCCAGGTCGCCCTGGTCGTAAACAGGTGGGCAAGACGATCTAAGATCTGTGCTCGGCGGGGCAGCGGTCAAGTGACTTACCGGCGCCGAGTATCGCACGTCTCTTCGATCGGGAAGATCTGGTATCCAGCCGTATCGCCTTATCGATCTCTTTGTGCACGATCGTTTAGTTGCACATGGTATGTTGTCATCTTTCATTTGAAAATCCTCGACTTCATTAGGGCGCGCGCGAGCATCCTGAGCGGAGCGCACAAAGGTGACAGAACGTCGACCCGGCGAAACTCCGTGCTATTTGTGTTCGCAAGTGTTACATTGAAATTTTTTCTTTGCTCTATGCACCAGGCAAGAAAACTTACTTATGCACGAAGCGACAATTCACCATAAGCCAAATGAGCTGCTTCCAAGGTTTCACGGATGCTCCGATAAGGCTAATGGTGTGGTGGTCCCTGTAAAATCAAATTTAGTTTTATGAGAATCGTCAGCGCCAGAAGGCTCATTCAAGCATTCGACGACATTATAGCACGAAGCAGCTCATTTTGACTAGTGGAGGTCCGCTCAACCAGTGGTTCTAACTGATAGAATCAGATTGAATCCGCTCGCTCGTCATTGAGTTTCTTGACTAATCTAAGTTGTACACACCGGGGGCAGCCGCTCAAATGTTCGGCTCGGCTGTATGGAGACGTTCGCCACTCGTGAGAGCATTGAGAACACTTCCACCAATATTTTTTCCTGGATTTGACTGTTTCCTGATCAGGTCCGACTTTGCCGTTTTTCTTCGCATGCCACTCTTTTACCAGCTGTGGTGCCTGGGTTGAAATAGCATTCGTTACTGAAACCTTTTTGTTTGCACAGAATGGGCAGCCGCTCCCGCCATAGACGCGGTTGACAATCTTGGCTTGCCACTCATGATCTGGCCCGTTGATGCATTTCCACCAGGCTGTATAGCGATTTGTCGCCGTCACTTCTGTCGGTTTGATCAGACCGTTCTTTTCGGTATGCCACTGCTTAGCTAAATCAGGGTGCGATTTTTTCAAATTGTTATCTCTGGTCCCTGTTTTGACAAAGCAGAAGGGGCAGCGATTTGGTTTCATTGTTGGAGAGAACCGACCTTCCCAACTATGTTGTCGATTGAATCTGCAATTCCAGTAGAAATCAACTCCGACCGGCAAAGCATGTGGATTTACGCCCTTGTTCTTCGTTTTGTCGAACTCTTTTAGAGCGTTGGGATACCGTGACAAATCTATGGTAGCTTGCCCTCGATTCCTGCACTTTGGACAACCAGTACCATTGGTTGTGCGATGGAATACGCGTGCTTTCCACTGGTGCCCCTGGCGACACTTCCACCAGGCCATTTTGCTGGCGCCGAAAGAAATCTCATTCGGGCGACAACCGTTTTTCTCTACCAGCCATTCCTTCGCCAACTCCGGATATCTGGCGGCAAGACTGTTGGTAACAGACGTTTGCACTCCCCTGCAGAATCCACAACCCATACACCAACTCTTGTTTCTAATCGCCAAGCCCATGCTCGAGAGGCGGATTTGAAATAAGTGATCGGGCCCGCGTGGGCACTTGAACCAGGCATGCACCGCTGAACAGTGAGAAAAGTCCTTCGGGCTAAAGCCGCAATTTTTCTTGTAGGTCCACAGCTTTGCAGCCTGAGGATAGACTTGCGCAAACGAGCGCGAGCGGATCGGCGCTGGCTCGACAACGTCTTCAATGAGTAGTTTGGAGGTTTCAGTTCGAGTCGGGTGTTTCGTCATATCTCTATCTTAAGCTCGCTATGTCGATCTTGGAAACAGCTTGTAGAGATTTTGCCTTGATCAACGATCAAGCCTAGAATGAATGCTTCGTCGTGCAACGACGCAATAACGGAATCTTGTGAGGTGAGTCATGATTGTCAAGACGAGCGAACTGGATCAAAAGGAGATCTACAAACTTTTGATCGGTTCAGTGGTGCCCCGTCCGATTGCCTGGGTCTCGACCATAAATGCAGACAACATCACAAACCTGGCACCGTTTTCCTACTTCACCGTCGCCAGCTCGTATCCGCCTGTCCTCTGCTTTTCACCGGGATTAAAAGGGGACCTTAGAGATGGTGAAGTGGTTGCCGTGCCGAAAGACACGTTGCGGAATATAGAAGAAACCAAAGAGTTTGTCGTCAACATAGTGAGCGCTAATCTAGCTGAGCAAATGAATAACACCAGCGCTGAATATGCGCCTTCTGTGAGCGAGTTTGAAAGATCCGGATTGACTGAGGCCGCCTCCAGCATGGTGCGCCCACCCCGAGTGGGGGAAGCTCTGATCAGCATGGAGTGCCGCCTCAATCAAATCGTCAGACTCGGCACCGCGCCTGGCGCAGGCAACTTGGTGCTCGGAGATGTGCTGTGCTTTCACATCGACGATTCGATATACAAGGCGGGTCATATCGATATCCACGCTCTCAATCCGATTGGCAGACTGTCTGGAAATTCTTACTGCCGGGTGGTCGAGCAGATTTTCGAACTGCGGCGTCCCTCAGCCAATTGATCGCTGCCTGAGCGGCATTGCCACAAAATTCCGGCAAGCAATTCCTCCTGCCGTCAAAAATGGATTTCCTCTTTAGCCAAAATGCAAGCTGACGAGCATTGCTGGCCAAGACGGTTTTCAGCACATTCCATGCTGATCGATAGCAGAAATCCGGCTGTGCAATATGCTGCGCATAGCGTCTGGATGCCCTTGAATAGTGGAATGGCTGATTAAGTTTTCTTCCTCAAGTCGCCTTGACAATGCACTAAATCGTCATGGCTTCGCCATCCTAAGAGGATCGCCTTGTATATTCCGTCCGCCTATTCACATGTTCTCTTTAGCTAACTAAGGGTATACACTTATATCAATCGTTAAGGTTGTCTTTAGGTTGTTTGAAATCCGGTGAGCAAGCCAGTCACCGTGGTTTCGATTAAATTCATTTCCTCTTTTTCGAAGAAACAAATTCAATCCAAAAGGCTTCAACGTACTCATCACCCGATTTGGTTGGAGAAAAGAAGTGACCGCTCGCACCAAAATATTTATCGCCGAGTACGATTGCGCCAGGCTGATTTCGCTCATGCTGTGGCTGGAACAGTTCCCGGAATTTGAAATTACCGGCACAGCTCAATTCGGCACCGACCTTCTGAGAAGAATCAAGGATAGCCAACCCGATGTGGTGCTCCTGGACTTTAACCCAGAGACTATCGATTCCTTGCCCATAGTTCGAGCGATCAGAACATCGGCAACCTCAGCAGCCATTCTCGCCACTACCTCGGGTGAGACATGTGTGAAAGACTGCCTGAAAGCCAGTGAAGCAGATGAAGTAATCAATCCGTCTTCATCAATCAAGGATCTATGCGAATCTATTCGGCGCGTTGTCAACAAAAGACGGATGGCAGTGGCTGCTGCCAATGTGCCGATGACCAAAGCCGGCTAACTCCCTCAGAGCCACCAGGTGCGCGCCCCAAGCCACATCATCGCGGTGTTGCCTCGATCTCAATGCAGGCGGGACGCCTGCGCTCCCGGGTGTCGCATCGCTCGATATCACTTTTCGGAAAAGAATGACGTGTCTGCAACCGAACTGACCTTCTTCTTTTCGCTGATTGCTTCATTGGTCGCCTTGATGGCTGTGGCCAGGCACTCACTACGCGGCTTAATGCTCAGGCAACCGACAGACGCCGTTCTTTTGCCGGCGACGAAAGCACAAACCCATTTGCGCCCTGCTGAAATTGCTTATCTCAGCTCCCATGGAGATATCTCCCACGTGCTTCTGGTGATGGGTGCCGATCTGGTGCAGCGTGTGATCAAATCCGGACTTTCCGGACAGCCACCGCAACTTGAGTCTTACGAAGTAAACATGTGGGATGTGGCCAAAAACAGTGTCGGCGCCTGGGCCCAGGACAAGGTGGATCAGCATCTGCCCACGCAATTGCAAAAGGATCCAGTTGAGTATGTGCGCCGAATTTCTAAGCTCTACAATTTCTTTGCCCATACAGTGCGTGCGTTTGTCGTGCAGCTTCTGGCCGACCCAAGCCACATTCGCAAATACTTTCGCCTCACTGCAATAGCTTCCATAGTGGCAGACTTCTCCACTGCTGGTTATAAAGCTGCTTTTGAAGCTCAGTTCAGAGCCAACCTGGCAAGCAAAGGGTTGCTGGTGGCAAGAGAAGTGCGCGTGCGCTATTCAAATTACACCGTTCTCATCGGCATCGCCGGCGCCATATTGCTGAGCGTGCTGACGGTGCTCACCGTTCATCCCTGGCCCCTGGCACTGGTCATGATTGTGCTGGGATTCACAGGCGGCGGGCTTTTACGAGGAGTCTTGCTGGTCGTTCACCTCATTCCTTTATATACGGAAATTGCCGAGGTCATTCATCACCTGGAAAGGAAGAGTTGGCGACTGAAGATGCTTCGCCTTGTCATAAGCGCCATTTCACTTGTGTCAGTTGCTTTCATCGCGCTAGCCTTCCTGATCATAAATGGGCTGTTCGCCGCGATGCTCATGCTCATCTTCCACGACTATCAATACGTTTTGCTGCTTGTGTTCTCCAGTCTGATTCTTGCTTACATGGTCTGCTTCCAGCTTGTATTGGATTCCTGGAAACTGGCAGGCACAGAAATGCCAAGCCGAATTGGCGAGGCCGGGTTGAGCAACGTACGCCATCAGTTGAAAAATCAACGCCCCCTGGAAGTCTTCAAGGAAGTGCTGCTGACGAAAGACTATGAGCCGGCATTTTCCGAGATATTGGCCGTGTACGGTATCGAAACACTTCTGCTTCTGGCTTAGACGCCAGCTCCTTTCCTAGACTCGGGCATCACATACGGTGCGTCTGCTAATTCCTCATCGGAGAAGTGGTCGTCAGCGTCTCCACTGTTGAACGCCCGACTGCGTGCACAATCGCTGCCTGAGCCACGTTGAACTTGATGATGGCGTTAGCTTTGTCGATAAGCGCGGCCGTGTAATTGCGCTGCGCTGTAATCAGATCCAAATAAGTGGCGACACCATTCTTCAGCCGCACTTCCGAAACTCTAAGAGCTTCCTCTGCATAATTGACTGCATCTGTAGTTTCGACAATCAGCTGCTCTGCTTCCATACTCTGCAAATAAGAATCACGCACATCCTGATAAATCTTGGTCAACTCCCGATTGAATTCCAGCTGCGCCTTGCGCGCATCATAGCGAGCTGCTTCCACTTTAGCCAACTCTGTCCAGCCCAAACCACCGAGGTTATATTGCACATCCACGCCGATCACACCGAGCGTTTGAGCGGAGAATCTTCTCGGGGCACCGGTCGGTCCTGGTGCCAGGGGTAGTGCACCTGAAGATGCACTGCCTACACCCACGCCTGAACCACTCAACGGAGTTTGTTGACTGTTGCTAGTGGCGGTGAGAGAAGCCGCACGCGAGCCGGTGCCGATGATGTTGCCCACTCCAGCCACTGTAGGCAGCAATGCCGCACGCGCCACTTTGATCGCATCTTTGGCAGCTAATCTCAACTCTTCAAATCGTTTCAACTCAGGTCTGTGATCGATGGCGATACGAATCAAGTCGCCAGGCATCAGCTTTTCATCGACCAGTCTGGTTTTGCTTACATGTTTGGTGCCAATGACAAGATCGTTTGTCGGATTGAGATTCATAACCGTGGCCAGATTGACCGCCGCTTGCCGCCGCTTGATCTGCTGGCTGATTAACTGTTGCCGATCTTTGGACAATTCATATTTTGCTTGCAGTACATCAAGCTTTGTATTTGCTCCGTTGGCAAATTGATCTTCCTGCACGATCACGAAAGCCTTTGCTACTTCCACACTTTTGACTTGAATCTGCAGAAGCACATCGTTCAGCACGAGGTCGTAATAGAGTTTTGTCGTATCGTTCAAGATATCGTTGATGGTGCCCTTGCTCAGAGCAGTCGCCGCCCGGAACTGGTGCTTCGCCTCGGCGGCACCATAGATGACACTGCCACCCTTAAAGAAATATTGGGTGAAACCCGTCTGCATATCCAAAAACGGATTTCTAATCGGAATTATCAACCCACCAGGGCTGACATAATTACCATGAAGTCCCTCAAAGCTAATCTGATTGCCGATGTCGGGGAGGAATCCTCCCAGGGTGCTTTTGTAGAGCCAATGTTTGATGGTGGCCTCAGTGGCAGCAATCTTGATCGGCAGATTGCTCCCCAGTGATTCGACCAGAGCATCGTGCAGGTTGATCGGGCGTGCTGCTGTAGCGTCAAGCTGGAAGGGCGAGAAATTCTTGTTAATTGTGATGAGAGCGCTCAGAATGGGCGGATTGACAATGATCTGCTCGGCATCGCTAAAGATGGCGCCAGTCTTTTCCGATTCTTGAACCACCTTATTGAGCTGACTGCGGGAGCTCTCATCAGCAGGAGTAAGCCCATGCAAAGGCAGAGTGAGATCCGGCTGCCCCTGCGCGTCGGGCATGCCTGCCAAGCAAAGGCAGCCAGCGATGACAACTCCGCCGACAACTGCGCTGAGCCTGGTTTTGCCAATCGATTCCAAGTGGTGCCTGATTCTAGCCATTAAAACAAGTCAGTATAAGACAGCAAGCTGGACTAATAAACTTGATTTCTGCAACAATCCTCTAATTCAGTCATGGCGCGAGGGCCCAGAGTTATTTGTGGATTGTCGCATTAGCGCTACGTAAGCCGCACACCTTCATTGTGCTGGCTTTGACCATTGTTTTGTTTGGAATCATTTCGATCGCGCAAATGGCTATCGATATTTTTCCCTCCATCGACATCCCCATCGTCAGCTGTATATGGACCTACACAGGCATGTCTCCTTACTATATGGAGAACCTGGTCACAACCGTAACTGAGCGGGCGTTAACATCTACTGTCAACGGCATTTCGCATATCGAATCAGCATCGCTTAGCGGTATGAGCATTGTCAAAGTCTACTTGAATCAAGGCACTCCTATGGGCGCGTCGGTGGCAACCGTCACTTCCGTGGGCAACGCCATTTTGCGCACGCTTCCAAGAGGAATCAGCCCGCCCTTCGTCACAGCTTCAAGCGCCACCGATGTGCCGGTTTTGCAGCTGGCGATTAGAAGCGACAAATTATCTGAGTCAGTATTGTTCGACATAGCCAACAATCTGGTGCGCAGCCAGCTAGCCACTGTTCAAGGGGCAACCATTCCATTTCCTTATGGTGGCAAATATCGCCAGGTCATGGTCGACCTGGATCCAAAGGCGCTAAATGCCTATCGTCTGTCTGCTGCAGACATTGTCCAGATTATCAAAGATCAAAATGTAGTCAATCCCACAGGCACTGCTAAGTTTGGATCGATTGAGTATGTGGTGGCGCTCAATGACATGCCCGATGCCATTGAAAAATTGAATAGAATGCCAGTTAAAGTTGATAAGGGCGCGGTAGTCTTTCTCAAGGATGTAGCTCAGGTTCGCGACGGTTATCAACCGCAGACAAACATCGTCAACATAGACGGCAAACGGGCGGTTTTGTTCAACGTCTTGAAGAGCGGTAAAGCATCGACACTGTCTGTGGTGCAAGGCGTGAAGAATCTTTTGCCAAGATTGCGGCAAATTGTTCCGCTCACTTGCAAGATTGATATATTGACCGACCAATCGATTTTTGTGAAAGATTGCATCTTCGAAGTTGTGCGCGAAGCAGCAACCGCAGCCGGTTTGACGGCTTTGATGATGCTGGCGATTTTGGGCAGCTGGCGCAGCACTTTGATTGTGGCTACTTCTATTCCGCTGGCGATTTTGTGCGCCATGATCGGCTTGCATATCCTTGGTCAGACAGTAAACTCCATGACTCTTGGCGGTCTTGCCCTGGCAGTCGGCATGCTCGTGGATGACGCCACCGTTGAAATAGAAAACGTGCACCGCAATATGGCCATGGGCAAAGAGATCGTCACCGCCATCATGGATGGTGCGCAACAAGTGGCGATGCCGGCCCTGGTTTCGACTCTGTCAATTTGCATCGTTTTCATTCCGTTGCTGATGTTGACAGAACCTTCTCGCTCGCTCTTCGTGCCCCTGGGCATGTCAGTTGTAATCGCTATGCTTTCCTCTTATGGATTGTCGCGAACGGTTGTGCCGCTCATGTCCAAGGCACTGCTTGCGAAGGAGGATCATTCGCCTGGTGCGGTAAATTTGCCAGGTTTTCTTGGTTCCATTCATGTGTTTGTGGAAAACATATTTGAAGGAGCAAGAGAGCATTACAAAGAAGCGCTTGATTTTTGCCTTAATCATCACATGCTCGTCCTCATCGTGTTTGGCGTATTCTATGTTCTCTCCTTTGGCCTTCTGCCTTTCATCGGGCGCGAGTATTTCCCCACCATCGACTCGGGGCAGCTGCGATTGCATGTTGTCGCTTCCCCTGGCACTCGGGTTGAGGAGACTGAAAGGATCTTCAAGCTGATTGAAAAGGCGATCAGAAATGCATATCCGGCGGAAGTGGAAACCGTTGTCGATAACATCGGACTTCCAGTCAGCCCGATCAACTATGCCTATTCAGACAGCCAGACCATAAGCGAGGCTGACGGCGAAATTCTTGTCACTTTGTCGGAACATCGCAAGCACGCAACCGATTGGTACCAGGCACAAATACGCAAACTCGTAGGCACAGATTTTCCCCAGTGTTCTTTTTACTTCCAACCTGCCGACATCGTCACGCAAATTCTCAATGCCGGTCTTCCCGCACCGATAGATGTGCGCATCTTAGGCATGAAACGCAGTGAAAATTATGCCATCGCTCAGAATCTAAAAAGAGAATTGAGAAATGTGCCGGGAGCGCAAGACGTTTGCTTGCATCAAGTCGTTGACGCACCACATTTTCTCTGGACTGTCGATCGCACACGAAGCCGAGAGCTTGGACTGACGCAAGGGGACATTTCAAATTCATTCCTCACTTCTTTAAGTTCGAGTTTCCAGACATCCCCGAATTTCTGGCTCAATCAAAAGAGCGGCGTCAGCTACAATTTAGCCGTGCAAACTCCGCAGCGGTCGATTGCCACCTTACAAGATATGAACAACACTTCTGTCACCGATACTTTGTCACCAGGAAATGAGCAGGAAGAGCCTGGCACGCAGGCAGTTGCCAGGCAATACAATATGTTGATCAATGTGGCGGTGCCCACCCGAGTGCCGACCCCGGCTGTGGTCAACCACTTGAATGTGCAACCATCATTCGATATCTTTGCCGCCTGTCAAGGAAGAGACCTGGGCTCAGTCTCCCGAGACATGAAAAAGATTATTGACGTCTATCAACTAAAGCTGCCACGAGGCTCACGAATGTTTATGGGCGGTCAAGTAATGAGCATGAAACTGGCATTCATCGCCTTATTCACTGGTTTGGTACTGGCAGTGGTGCTGGTCTATCTGCTCCTGGTTGTAAATTTTCAATCGTGGACAGCTCCACTGATTATTCTTATGGCCATTCCTGGCGCCTTCTCCGGCATAATCTGGAGCTTGTTTGTCACCCAAACCGATTTAAGTATTCCCGCCCTCATGGGAGCAATCATGACCATCGGCGTGGCATCGGCCAACAGCATATTAATGATTACGTTTGCCAACGAAGAGCTAGCCACCGGCTTGACGGCTAAAGCAGCGGCGCTCAGTGCCGGTTATCAGCGGTTCCGTCCTGTGATTATGACGGCCACGGCCATGATTATCGGCATGATACCAATGGCAATCGGGTCCGGCGAAGGCGGCTCCCAAAACGCCCCGATCGGGCGGGCAGTAATTGGCGGCTTGCTCGTGGCCACGTTTTCCACCTTGCTTTTCGTGCCTCTGGTATTTTCCCTCTCTCATACTCGAACTGCATCCAGGAGTGCCGAATAGATGTGGATTGTCGAGTTAGCGCTCAATCGGCCGCACACATTCATCGTCATGGGTTTGTCTATCGTGCTGTTCGGCGTTATGTCGATCATGCAAATGGCAGTGGATATCTTTCCAAACATCGATGTGCCGATTGTCAGTTGCGTCTGGACGTACACGGGCATGTCTCCGTACAACATCGAAAACATGATCACTACCGTGACGGAGAGGTGGTTGACCTCTACCGTAAACGGCATCGATCACATCGAATCAATGTCGGTGAGCGGCTTGAGCGTGATCAAAGTGTACTTGCACAAAGGCACGGATATCGGCGAAGCCGTGGCTATGGTCACCGCGGTTGGTAGCGCTTGCCTTG
>Ga0182024_10021194_pt1 | contig 11812 bp, 14 predicted proteins | sample P32metaG_FD_120480 | JGI IMG/M metagenome (GOLD analysis project Ga0182024, IMG submission 120480) | Permafrost microbial communities from Stordalen Mire, Sweden - P3-2 metaG (Illumina Assembly) | ecosystem: Environmental > Terrestrial > Soil > Wetlands > Permafrost | place: Sweden: Stordalen... | reverse complement strand
CCTGGCTTTGCTCGCCTGGCTCGCTGTCCTGGCTTTGCTCGCCTGGCTCGCTGTCCTGGCTTTGCTCGCCTGGCTCGCTGTCCTGGCTTTGCTCGCCTGGCTCGCTGTCCTGGCTTTGCTCGCTTCGCTCGCGGGGCGCATCCTCGCGCCGCTGTGCGTCGGTCACCCGCGAAGCGTACAACCGGCCTCGCGAGTTGGTCCGCCCGCAGGCCAGGACACATTGGTACACTGCGAGTCAGAACTTGGAATGGAATGCGGCAACCCCCTGCCGCGTTCTCCTTACAGTGAGGCTCGTGGCCGGCCGGGCGCGCAGGCGCGCCGGAGCTGGCAGGACACGGCGTTGGCAGGACACAACGGCGAGACCGCCAGCTCAGCGCTGGCCGGATGCCTTACTGCACTGACGGGCGAGGCCCGCCGGTGGAGCCGATAGCCAGGTCCGCAGTGGCAAGGACACGCGTATAGGGCGTGCCCGGACAGCGGGCCACTGATGGAAGCTGATTCAACTGACAACTACACTGACATCGTCCGTAGCAGAACCGCCGGCCGAGGATAACCCGGCCGCAGGCTCTCCGGACGTAACGCAAACATTCCGTGACCTTGGCGTGGATGAGCAGATCTGTGCGGCCCTGGAGGTCGCCGGCATCACCATGCCCTTCCCCATCCAGAGCCTGGCCCTGCCCATCGGGCTGAGCGGGCACGACATCATCGGCCAGGCCCGCACTGGCACCGGCAAGACGCTCGCGTTCGGCATCCCGCTGCTGCAGCATGTGGCGGAGGCGCCGGCCACCCGGCCTTCCGCACCCGTGTCCCTGGTCGTGGTGCCGACCCGCGAACTCGCAGGCCAGGTCGCCGAGGACCTGCGCGTGGCAGGCAGGCTCGGGGGCGCCCGGGTGGCGACCGTCTACGGCGGCCGCGCCTACGAACCCCAGATCGACGCCCTGCGCAACGTCGTGGACATCGTGGTCGGCACCCCTGGCCGGCTGCTCGACCTGGCGGGCCAGCGGCACATGGACCTCTCCGGGCTGCGCTCTCTCGTCCTGGACGAGGCGGACAAGATGCTGGACCTCGGGTTCCTGCCCGACGTCGAGCGCATCCTGGAGCTCACCCCGCCGTCCCGGCAGACCATGCTGTTCTCGGCCACCATGCCGGGCGACGTGGTCCAGCTGGCCCGGCGGCACCTGCGCCAGCCGCTGCACGTCCGCGCCGAGCATGGCGACGAGCCTGACCTGGTCCCGCTGACCGTGCAGCACGTGTTCCGCGCCCATCAGATGGACAAGATCGAGATGCTGGCCCGGATCCTGCAGGCCAACGGCCGCGGCCTGAGCATGGTGTTCTGCCGGACCAAGCGGTCCGCGGACCAGGTGGCCGAGGCGCTGACCACCCGCGGCTTCGCGGCCGCAGCGGTGCACGGCGACCTGGGCCAGGGCCAGCGCGAACGGGCGATGCGCGCGTTCCGCAACGGCAAGATCGACGTGCTGGTGGCCACCGACGTCGCGTCCCGCGGGCTGGACGTGGACGACGTCACGCACGTGATCAACTACGAGTGCCCGGAAGACGATAAGGCGTACCTGCACCGCACCGGACGCACCGGCCGGTCCGGGCGGGACGGCATCGCCGTCACGTTCGTGGACTGGCGTGACATGCCCCGCTGGAAGCTCATCAACGAGTCCCTGGGCATGGGCATCCCGGAACCAGTCGAGACCTACTCCACCTCGGCGCATCTGTTCGAGGAGCTGGACATCCCGGCGGGCGTGAAGGGCAGCCTGCCCCGTGCTCAGCGCGGGCGGGCGGGCATCGACGCGGAAGAGCTCGAGGACGTGGGCGAGACCGGCAAGGCCCGCTCACCGAAGCGTCCCGCAGGCCGCGGCGACCAGGGCCCGCGCACGGCTCAGCCGCGGAAGGCCCGGGTGCGCAAGCGCACCCGGGGCGGGGTCACCGTGAGTGGCACCGACGCGGCCCCGTCCGGCCAGCCGGGCCAGCCAGCCTCGGCCCAGGCCGAGGGGTCCGCGGAGCAAGGCCAGCCACGCCGCCGCCGCCGCCGGTCGGGGCGCGGCCGCAAAGGCAGCACGGCTAGCTAGGTTTTTCACTCGCACTTCCAGGAATAGTAAAGACTGGGTAAGGGCGTATCCCGAGCATCCGTGGGTAGGCTGGCGGCCTGTGAGCACACCAAAAGCCCTGCAATTGCCCTCCGGGGTGCGGCGGCTGACCATCGAAACCAGCCGTGGCAAGTTCGCGGCTCTCGAAGCGCTCCCGCCCAGTGGCGTGCGCGAGCGCCAGCCCGCGCTCCTCGTGCCGGGTTACACGGGGAGCAAGGAAGACTTCCTGCTCATCCTGCAGGCCCTCGCGGCCGCAGGCCGCCAGGTGGTCGCGATCGACATGCGGGGGCAGTTCGAGACGCCGGGCGCGGACGACGCCGCCGACTACCAGCTGGACGCGCTGGCCGCCGACGTGGCCATGGTCGCCGACTGGCTCAGCGAGGGGCACGACAGCGCGAACGGCACAGGCAGCGGGAGTGGCGGCCGGGGAGTCCACCTGCTTGGCCACTCCCTCGGCGGGCTCGTGACCAGAGAGGTGCTGCTCTCCCAGGCCGCGCAGATCAGCTCGCTCACCCTGATGAGTTCCGGCCCGGGGGCGCTGTCCGGCCCGCGGGCCCGGACGCTGGAGAATCTGCTCGCCGAGCTGGGCGGGACCGGGCCAGCCGGCCTGGGCGCGGAGGTCGAGCGCATCTGGCGGACCCGGCTGCAGCCGGAGGCCGTGGCCGGCGGCGTGCCCCAGCCGATCATCGACTTCCTCGGCACCCGCCTGCTGAGCAGCTCCCCCACCGGGCTGCGGGCGATGGCCGAGACCCTGCTCACCTGCCCGGACCGGACCCCGGCCCTGGCCCGCCTCGGCGCAGTCCCGCTGATGGTCGTCTACGGCGAGAACGACGACGCGTGGGAACCTGCCGCCCAGGAGGACATGGCCGCCCGGCTGCGGGCCCAGCGGATCTGCATCCCGGCCGCCGCGCACTCCCCCGCAGTGGAGGCGCCGGAAACCACGGCGAGCACCCTGACCAGCTTCTGGAACGCTACCGAGTGCCAGCGGTCCCGCCCGTCCCGGACGGCCTGACCCGCGCCGGCCCTGATCAGTCCCCGGAAGCTTCCTCCAGGCCGTCCCAGGGCCGGCGGGCGGAGGTAGCGGCGGACCCTTCCGGGCACGCCGCGCGGAAATCGCACCATCCGCAGCCCGGGCCCGGGCTGGGCGGGAACACCTCGTCCTGGCCGCCGGGCGGCAGCCCGTCACGGTAACGCTGATCCGCGGCCGCGCACTCGGCCGCGATGTCCTCGGCCCGGCCCACGTGCCGGTCCAGCGTGGCCGGGGTGTGCTCCCAGGCGTGCACCGTCCCGGTGGGCAGGTGGTGCAGCTCCACCCGGTGGCAGGGCCGCCGCAGCACCCGCGCCGCGGCGACCGCGTACAGGGCCAGCGGCAGCGAGGACCGGGCGTCGTCGGTGCTGAGCGGGCGGCGGCCGGTCTTGTAGTCCACCACGACCAGCTCCCGGCCCCCGTCTGCGGACCGGCGGTCGTCCAGCCGGTCGATCCGGCCGGAGAACGTGATCTGGTCGGTCCGGGCGCCCACCGTCCGTTCCACCCCGGCCGGCTCGTCGGCCGGGTCCAGTCCCGCGACGTAGTTCTCGACCAGGCCGCGGGCCCGGTCCCGCGCGGCGGCGGACTGGGCATCGCTGGCGAATCCCTCGTTGATCCAGCCCCGCTCCAGTAACCCGGCGGCGGCGGGCACGGTCCGCTGCGCCTGCGGCAGCCGCCACCACCCGGCCAGCGCGTTGTGCACGCTGGCGCCGAGGCTGTTGTGCGCCCAGGGCGGGCCCTTGCGCGGTGGAGGCCGGTCCAGGTAGCTCATCCGGTACAGCCGCCGGCAGCCCAGCCAGGTACTCAGCCGGGTCGGGGTACACGCGTACAGGCGGCTGGGCATCCCGTCCAGCCCTAGCTGCTGTTCGCGGCGCATGGTCAGTCCGGGTCCGCGGGCAGGTGGACCGGGCCCGCGGTGACCCACGAGTCGAACTGCTTCTGGGCCGCGGACACGGTGGTCTCCTCCCCGTGCCCCGGCAGCACCCGGGTCGGACCGGGCAGGGTCAGCAGATGCTCCCCGATGGCACTGAGCTGCGCGGGGAAGTCGGGGTACTCGTGATGATGCGGAACCGGGCCGCTGGCCATCAGGACGTCGCCCGCGAACACCGCCTCGAGTTCCTCGCTGTAGAGGCACACCGAGCCCGGGCTGTGCCCCGGGGCGTGGAGCACTTCCAGCGAGACGTCGGAGACCTCGAAGGTGCCGCCGTCCTCCATCTCGATGTCCGGGTCGCCATCCCGGTGCGCTTCCCGCCACACCAGCCGGTCCCGTGGATGCAGCGCGACCGGCGCCTCGTCACGCGCCGCCACCTCAGGGGCCGCCGCAACGTGGGTGGCATGGCCGTGGGTGCAGATGACCGCGAGGATCTCCCGGTCGCCGACGGCGGCCAGCACTGCCCGGTCGTCGCGGCCCGGGTCGACCACGATCACCTCCTCGTCGTCGCCCACGATCCAGGCGTTGGCTTCGGGGGCGTCCGCGTCCCCTGGTGACGCCACCCGCTCTATCCGCGCCTCCATGGCCGGCCTTCCTTCCTCATCCTTGTTTCACGAACGCCCGGACGGGCTCCGCCACCAGCTGGACCGCGATCGCGGACAGCAGCAGGCCCGAGATCCAGGTGAGCAGCTCCACGCCGCTGTGGATCAGTGGCATGCGGCACCGCCTGAGGGCACATCGGGGGGCACTTCCCTCGTCTTCGACCCGCTGTTTACGCGGCCACCATATCGGCACCGCCGCCCAGCCAGGCGGAAGCGCCCAGCCAGGCCTGGCTGGTTCAGGCCTGGGCCTGGCATACGGCTGGGCCTGATGCCATCCTGGCGGCACCCCGGCAGGACACCACCACCGCCAGCGGCCACAGCGCCTGCCCGGCGCCGAAGACGCGCTCGGCCAGGCCGGCCTGCCCGCCCCCGGTGATCAGTTCCGCGCCGAACCAGGCCAGCAGGGCCAGCAGCACGACCACGGCGCCGGCGGATACCGCCGGCCGCAGGCCCCACGGCACCGAGGGGCCACGTCGCCATGCTCCCGCCGGCCAGGCCACCAGCGCGGCGCATCCGATGACGGCCCAGATCATGTGCGGCAGCGGAAAGTTGGTCCCAGGCTGCTCCGGGCTCGACGCGACGAGCAGGCCCGCCACGGCCCCGGCCATCAGGATCAGCCGCCCCGGCGCCCTGGCCGGCCGGAGCGCGAGCCCGGTGAGGAGATCGCAGGCGCCAACCACCACGAAAGCCAGCGTCATCATCCACCGGTCGGCAGCACCCGGCGCGGCCAGCGCGCTGACTGTCTGGGCAACGGGATCGAAGGAGTGCGGCTGCAGCCCGGCGGCCACCGTCCACCCGGTGACCATCAGCACCGGGGCCGCGGCCGACGAGACCACGCCCCACCACGGCACAACCCGCACAACCACCACCGTAGCCGTAGGCGCAGCAGAGCCCGGCAGCCGATGGCAGCTTCGTCAGCAAGCCCCCGGATCGCCCGTCAGCGCCCCGCGCCTGCCGGGCGGCCGCTGGTTCAGGCGACCTTGCGCAGCGTCACGTCCATCGATGCGGTCCAGTTCACGCCGTCGGCGCTGGACTCGTGCCGGGCGACCTGGGTCATGCCGTCGCCGGTCATCGTCACGGTGCAACGGGTCCGGTCTCCGATCCACCTGAGCACGTCGCCCTCGATCTCCAGTCGTGAGCGGTGGACGTTGCCGAAGCTGTCGTAGAACGTGGAGCAGTACGCCTCACCGTCAACGCCGATGATCTCGACGCCGCCGACGGCCGTCTCGCCGATCTTCCCGAAAGCCGAGTGCACGACGAAGAAACCGCCGGGCGCCCACTCGTAGACGTCGCTGGTGAGAATCGGAACCGACGGGATCTCCGCGGTCCCGGCCGTGCGGCCTTCGTTGATCCAGTTGCCGATGAGGACCGCAAGTGCCTGGTGGCGGCGGTCGCGGACGGGCGCTGCCCGGGCCGTGTCCTCAACCCCGGCAGCGACGTTGACCACGCGGGCGGACCCGGTCGTTGGATGGGACATCGGAACTCCTTCGAGGTGTGGCCGGAAACGATCCCACCACAGAGTCGGAGCCGTCACGGCCGTCTCGACATCCCGGCGGACGATCTGCCCGCCGCAGGTGATGACCTGCATGGGCTACCAGGCCACGGGGCCGCTGGCCGCGAAGTACCCGCCGGTGGGGCCGTCCGGGCCGGTCTGGGCCATCTTGACGATGATCCCGGCGCCCTCCTCCGCGGTCTGGGTGCCGGTGCCGCCGTTGAGGTCGGTGGCGGTGTAGCCGGGGTCGACGGCGTTGATCCTCATGGCGGGGAACGCCTTGGCGTACTGGACCGTGACGGTGTTGACCGCGGTCTTGGAGGCCGGGTAGGCGACCCCGGGGTAGAAATGCACCGGGCCGGCGGTGTTGGCCAGGTCGGCGGTCTTGGACAGGCCGCTGCTCAGGTTGACCACGACCGGGGCGGCGGAGCGCTGCAGCAGCGGCAGGAACGCGTGCAGCATCCGGACGATGCCGAACACGTTGGTGTCGAACAGGGCCTGCATGTGCCCGGCGGTCTCGTCCGCCGGGCCGATGACGGCGTTGCCGGGGGTGCGGCCTTCGACGCCCGCGTTGTTGACCAGGACGTCCAGCCCGCCGTCGGCCTCGATCACCTTGGCCGCCGCGGCGACGGAGGCGTCGTCGGTCACGTCGAGCTGGACGAACCGCGCGCCCAGCTGCTCGGCGGCCTGCCGGCCGCGCTCAGGATCGCGGGCCCCGGCGTAGACCGTGTGGCCCGCGGCGATCAGCTGGCGGGCGGTCTCGTAGCCCAGGCCCTTGTTCGATCCCGTGATCAGTGTCGTGGTCATGAATGCTTCTCCTGTCCTGGGGAGCCGGCCGTCCCCGTGCGGCGATCACGGCGCGGGCCCGGCGCCGGGGCCGCCGGGCGCCAAGACCCATGGCGCCAGTGGCGTCCCGGTCGCCGTCCACGGTCTGCCCGTCTTGTGTTCCTGCCGCTTCGGGCCCTCCGCTGCGGCAGCTCGGAGCTTGACTAACTAGTTACTTACTCTAAGAGTTGGATAACCGGTTAGTCAATTGTAGGCTGAGCACGTGAGTGCAGAGCAGACCAGGGCGCGCATCCTCGGCGCAGCCTTCCGGGAGTTCGCGGAGCACGGCGTGGCCGGCGCCCGCGTGGACCGCATCGCCAAGAACGCCGAGTGCAACAAGAACCTGATCTACGTCTACTTCCAGAGCAAGGAAGCCCTGTTCGCCACGGTGCTGGACCAGCACTTCTCCGACCTCTACGCCGGCATCCCCTTCACTCCCGAGGACCTCCCGGGCCTGGCCCGCCGCGTGTTCGACTTCGCCCAGGCCAACCCCGACGTCTACCGCCTGCTGGCGTGGGCGACACTCGAACGCACCGCCGCCATGCCGCCCGCGCGCGAACGTGAGCACCGCCGGGCGCTGCCGTTCATCCAGGCCGAGCAGGAATCGGGCGCCATCCGCACCGGTGCGCCGCCCGCGCTGATCCTGATGTCCGTTATGGCCCTGGCCACCGCGTGGTCCCCGGCGTTCCCCTTCGGCGCGACGGCCAACCCGGCCACCGGCCTGTCGCCTGACACCATCCGCGACACCATCGCAGACATGGTCGCCCGCATCGTCGGACCCAGATGACGGCAGCCGCGGACGCGGTACGCTTTCCGGCTGCCCGGGAAGGGAGCACAATGCTGGCTGCCCGCTTCCACGAGCCCGGGGATGTGCGGGTCGAGGAGGTACCCGATCCGGAGCCGGGACCAGGCGACGTGGTGATCCGCGTGCGCAATTGCTCTGTCTGCGGCGCCGACCGGAAGACGATCCTGCACGGGCACCACCGGCTCAGCCTGCCACGGGTGCTTGGCCACGAGATCGCCGGTGAGGTGGTCGGCACCGGTGCTGAGGTCACGGACTGGGCCGCCGGGGACAGCGTTCAGGTGATCGCCGCGATCCCGTGCGGGGCCTGCCGGGAGTGCCAGGCTGGCCACGCGACGGTGTGCACCAGCCGGGAGAACATGGGCTACCAGCATGACGGCGGCTTTGCCGAGTTCATGCTGGTCCCGGCCAAGGTCATCGCCGTGGGCGGATTGAACCGGATCCCGGACGGCACCGGGTCCGCCGAAGCGTCACTGGCCGAGCCGCTGGCCTGCGTGCTGAACGCGCAGGAGCGGTGCGGCGTGACCAGCGGCGATGAGGTGCTGATCATCGGCGATGGGCCGGCCGGCCGGCTGCACGCCCGGCTGGCCCGCGCGCGGGGCGCAGCCCGGGTGATCGTGGCAGGCCGCAGGGCGGCGCACCTGGCCCGGGTGGCGGAGCTGGTCGGGCCGGACGCAGTCATCTGCGCCCCCGATGGTGACCTCGCTGAGCAGGTCGCCAACGTGACGGGCGGGCGGGGCGCTGATGTGGTTATCGCGGCGGTCGGCTCCGGAACCGTGCAGCAGCAGGCCATCGGCTGCGCGGCGCCGGGCGGGCGGGTCAGCCTGTACGGCGGGCTGCCGCCAGGGACGCCACCGCCGGCGTTCGACACCAACCACGTCCACTACCACGAGCTAACGGTCTCCGGCACGAGCGGCGCCAGCCCGGCGCAGACCGCTCAGGCCCTCGGGCTCATCGCCTCCGGGGCGGTGCCAGTCACCGACCTCATCACGCACCACTTCCCGCTCGCTCAGTTCGCCAGCGCGCTGGCCACGATGACAAGCGGGCAGGCGATCAAGGTCACCATCGAGCCATGACCAGTGGCCTGGCTGCCGCGCCACGCCACCGCTAACGTCCCCGGTCCGGCACAGCGGTTCAGGGGGCGGGCGTGGCGAGCGCTTTGTCCACCCAGGCCCGCAAGGCAGGCAGGGGGACGGCGCCCGTCTGCCGGGCCGCCACCTGTCCGCCGCGCAGCACCAGCAGGGTCGGGATGGCCTGGGCCTCGAACCGCTGCGAGATCTGCGGCGAGACGTCGACGTTCACCTTGACCAGCTTCACCTGGCCTGCCAGGTCGCGGGCCAGCTGCTCAAGCGCGGGGCTGACCATCCGGCAGGGCCCGCACCAGGGTGCCCACAAATCGACGATGACGGGAATCTTGGCCGCCTCCGCGATCTCAGCGAAGGTGGTGTCGTCGGCGTCGGTGATCCACGGCAGCGGCTCATGGCACTTGCCGCAGCGGGGCGTCCCGGCCGCCGCAGCCGGGACCCGGTTCGCCTGGCCGCAGTGCTCGCAGCGAATTGGCCCGCTTGTCATGGCTTCATTATCCCCCGTCGGCACATCACGACGGTTTCGGGCCGGGCCGGCACCAGGCCGCCAGCCGGGACGTCGCCGTTTGACATATCGAACAGATCTGTCTACTTTCGTTCCATGGACCATCCATACAGATCGGTCTGTCTAGTACGTTGACCCGCACTCGCGGCCGGCAGTGCCGCGGGGAGAGCCCTTCCTCTGCATGCGGTCGAGGAGCAGCAAATGAGTGAGCGCGTGGTAGTGGTCACCGGGGCCCTGGCCGGTATCGGGCGGGCGACGGCGACGGCCTTCGCCCGCCAGGGCGCGGCCGTCGTCGTCTCCGGACGGCGCGACGAGGAAGGCAAGGCGTTCGCGGCCGAGCTCCGGGAGCTGGGCGCGGACGCCGAATACATCCGGGCTGACGTCAGCATCGAGGACGACGTCCGTGCCCTGGTCGACGGCACAGTCAAGACCTTCGGCCAGCTGGATGTCGCCGTCAACAACGCCGGTTTCACCGGCAGCCGCGGCCTGCTGACCACCCAGACCGTCGAGGCATATAACGCGGTCTTCGACACCAACGTCCGCGGCCTGTTCTTTTCCCTCAAGCATGAGCTGCGCGTGATGACCGGGCAGGGCTTCGGCAGCATCGTCAACCTCTCCTCGACCTTCGGCGAGCGGGGCGGCGCCGGCGCGGCGCTCTACAGCGCCAGCAAGCATGCGGTGAACGGCTTCACCAGGTCCGCGGCGCTCGAGGTGGCCGCCAAGGGCATCCGCGTCAACGCCGTCGCCCCCGGCCCGGTGGCCACCGGCGGCCTCGACCGCTTCACCGGCGGCGGTGAGGAGGGTGCGGCCGCCATGGCGGCGACAGTCCCGGCCGGCCGCCTCGGCCACGTCGACGAAATCGCGGATGTCATCAAGTTCCTCGCATCTGACGACGCGCGCTTCCTGACCGGCCAGATCGTCGCGGTGAACGGCGGCAAGACTGCGGCCTGAACCCTTCCGCATTCCCGCCGTGAAGGCGGCCGGAGATCTCTGAGGAGACTGATCCATGAGCAACACGATCATCGGCTTGAGCGTCGACGCGGCCGACGCGGCGGCCATCGCGGGCTTCTGGGCCGAGGCCCTGGGCGGGCAGGTCGCCGCGGGCGCCGACCAGGGATACGCGGTAGTGGCCATCGGCCCGGCCGCCGTATCGGTGCCGCGCCTGGTCTTCCACCAGGTCCCCGAGGGCAAGACCGTCAAGAACCGGCTGCACCTCGACCTGGCCGCCACCGACTGGGAGGCCGAAATCGGCAGGCTGACAGATCTGGGCGCCACCCGGATCCGCGACGTCCAGCAGAACGGCGCCCGCTGGATCACCCTGGCCGACCCGGAAGGCAGCGAGTTCGACCTCGTCCGCGGCCCTCGACCCAGCGGGCTAATGGCACGTTAATGGCATGAGGGCTCAAACGGCCCCCGAACCGATCAAGGCCCAGGCTGGAGATACATCCTCCGACCTGGGCCTTCTCATGGGAGCGGGTGACGGGAATCGAACCCGCACTATCAGCTTGGGAATGATCGTAACGGTCAGCCTTGACCTGCCCAAGCGCAGGTCAGCACGCATCCTGACTTCCCCGCGAGTGACCGTGAGTCCCCGCAATCGACCACCCTATCGGGCACGCAACGGGCACGCTTACGGCTCCGGAGGCCGCCGTTGCAGGCTGGCGAATTTGTGCGCTGGCCTCGCGAGACGCCGCTGTTGCCGTGCTGACAGCGAAGATCGTTCCGCATATGTTTCGGATCATGCTCACCGGGGTGCTGCCGCGCACTCCTGTTCTGCTGATCATCCCGGCGCGAGGGCAGGCCGGATGGCGGACTTGCCATCGATCTTTCAACGGTATATAACGTCTACATGGCCATGCGTGCGATGCAGGAAGCGACCTTCATGATCCTCACCGCGCTGGCCAACGGCAGCCAGCACGGGTACGGGATCATCGCCGACGTCCGGGACATCTCCGGCGGCCAGGTCCGGCTGCGCGCCGGGACCCTGTACACCGCCCTGGACCGGCTGCGCGCGGACGAGCTGATCGCGGTGGACCGGCAAGAGGTCGTGGACGGGCGGCTGCGCCGGTACTACCGGCTCACCCCCGCGGGCACCAGGCAGCTCGCGGATGAGGCGGCCCGGCTGCAGGCTCATGCCACTGTGGCGCTGAAGCGGCTGGACCTGGCCGGGGGGATGGCGACATGACCGATCAGGAGCACCTGGAGCGGGCCTACCGGCGATTGCTGGCCTGGTATCCCCGGAAGTTCCGGCACGAGAACGAGCAGGAGATCCTCGCGGTGCTGCTGGCCGGCGCCCCGCCCGGCCAGCGGCGGCCCGGCCTGGCCGAGGCCGCGGACCTGATCCGCAGCGGCCTGTGGCTGCGACTGTGGCCCAGCGTGCCACGCTCGGCGCGCACGGTGCGGGCCGCCGTCAAGCTCATGTACGCGGGCGCCGCGGTCAGCACCGT
>Ga0182024_10021193_pt1 | contig 11812 bp, 11 predicted proteins | sample P32metaG_FD_120480 | JGI IMG/M metagenome (GOLD analysis project Ga0182024, IMG submission 120480) | Permafrost microbial communities from Stordalen Mire, Sweden - P3-2 metaG (Illumina Assembly) | ecosystem: Environmental > Terrestrial > Soil > Wetlands > Permafrost | place: Sweden: Stordalen... | reverse complement strand
GCGGCGAGCGACACCAATTCGGGCGCGAAGACGGCGGTTGCGCCGACGGTGCATCCCTTCCCGGCAGCGATCAGCGAGGGGCTGGCCCCGCCTGCGGAGGCGCCGCCGCCCGCGATAGGCGCTGCGCCTCCTGTGCCGGTGACCGACACGCTGAGCTACAACGGAAATCCGTCTGCGAATGACGGCGCGGGGGACACGTCCGAGGCCGCAGCGCGGGCGAAAGCCTCGGCATCGGCGCAGGCGGCAGCGGAGGCAGAGGTGGCCAGCTGGGGACGCGGGCCGATGATCGCGAGCTCGGCTCCGGGGCAGGCATCGGCGACGGCGGCAATAGCGGCGATAGCGCCGATAGCGGCGAAGGGAAAGAAGGCGAAGGGAGCGAAGACATCTGCGGTGGCGAGTGGTGGCTCCGGGACGGTTGGGGCTACACCGGCTCTGGTGGCGCGGAACGGCGCAGCGCCCTTCCCCGAGCAGGCATCGGCCTCCAACGGCGGAGCGCATCCCAGTTCGGCGAGCGCTGCGAGAGAGTCTGAACCGACGAAGCGGGCGGACCCTAATCCGAATCGCGACCTGGTGCACATGATCGGGCACTTCTTCCACGCGATCTTTGGACATTAGGGCAGCGAGTCAGCGAGTCGGCAAGTCAACGAGTCAAGCCTATCCCGCCCATGCGCGCCCTGACGGTCACCCAGCCTTGGTAGGTGCGGGGCTACTCCGGCGGCAGGCGGAGGGCTGCGAGGTCGCGGCCGGTGATGAGGCAGAGCGCTTCGACGACGAGCGAGTGGTCCTCGCGCTGGGGCAGGCCGGAGACGGTGACTGCGCCGACGATGCCTGCGCCCTCGACGATGAGCGGGAAGCAGCCGCCGTGGGTGGCGTAATCCTCTTCCGGCAGGTTGTAGCGGGCGGAGAAGCTGAGGCCTGACTGCTCGAGCAGGCGGCCCACGTGGTACGAGCTCTTGTGGAAGCGGGCGACGGTGGCGATCTTGCGCGCGACCCAGCGCTGATTGTCCGGCGTGGTGCCGGCCATGGCGCAGTAGAAGAGCTGCTGGTGGGGCGCGCCGAAGCGGCGGACGTCGACCACCAGCGGCGTCTTGCGGGCGATGGCGAGGTCGCGGATGGTGGTGCCGATCTGCCAGGCGAGGTCGGGCGTGAAGCCGGGCAGGGTGAGGGTGGCTTCCTGCTTGACGAGGGCGGCGATGTCTTCCTGAAGCGGCATGGCGGGGACGGCTCCGGTCTGGATCTGGTTGAGTCAGGGAGGGTACCCCCTCCCCCATACCAAAAGTATCAAAGTCTTTGGGATCAGCGGTTTGGCGGGGGTGGTACAACGGCAAAGTCTTGCAAACAAAGAAGATAAGTCTGAAAGTCTTGAAAACAATTGAGTTAGCGAACAGCGGGCTTGCAAACAAAGAAGATAGGTCTGAAAGTCTTGCAAACAGGTCAGTTGGCGGAGAGTGGAGGGACCGGGCTGCCTGTCCGGACCCGCTTTTTGGTTTTCAACTCTAATTCCATTATAGGGGGCGGAGCATAACTACTATGCCAAGTTTCTTTCGCTGCTAACCCATTGCCGATACGTGGGTTAGCGGAAAAAGGTAGCGGCTGGGGGCTTGACAGCACTTCGTGCCGTTCTCGACGCACTCCGTGCGTGAAAGGCTCACACAGTCGCTGCGCGCTGCGCGCGCTCCGTCCGTCTGACAGGTATTCTCAGTCAAAAGGGGATTGCCCGCATGATTTCGAGCCGGATTCAGAGCTTTCTATCCACAGCGCTTCTCATCTGTGCAGTATCAGCGGCAGGACAGACGCCGCCTATTCCGCAATTGGCAGCGAGCGGCGCTACTGGAACGCCGGGCTCCACGCCGTCGGCCAAAGTGCCATCGCTGGATGTGATCTCGGTGAAGCCGAACAAGATTGGTGTCGACGGTGGAATGGGCTGGGGGCCGACACCGGATGGAGTGATGGGAAAGAATATTCCAGTGCACCTTATGCTTGTGAATGCCTACCTGCTGAACGACGATCAGCTGATCAACGAGCCGGAGTGGGCGAAGTCAGAGCGTTTCGACATTCAAGGCAAGGTGACGGGGCCGGATGCGACGCTTCTGGCGAGGTTTACCCCGGACCAGAGGCGCATGGCCTTTTTTGAACAGGTGCTGAAGGAGCGGTTCGGGCTGGTGGCGCACCACGAGACGCGCGAGCTGCCCGAGTATGCGCTGACGCCCGCCAAGGGTGGAGTGAAGCTGGAGGACGGCAAGCCCGATCCGCACGCATCGCGTGACATGAAGCCCAATGCGGGTTGGTTCCGAACAGGCTCCACGCCCGGTGGCGTGAAAAGGGTCGAATTTTCCGGCGTGCCCGTCGTTCGGCTGCTCCAGATTCTTTCCAGCGAGGCGGGCCGTACTGTGGTGGATAAGAGTGGGTTGACGGGAAAGTACAATTTCACACTGAGCTGGAGGCCGGCGCTGGAGCAGGCCGCGGCGGATGAGGCTGGTGATTCGGCTCCGGATCTTTTTACTGCCATTCAGGAGCAGCTTGGGCTGAAGCTGGAGCCGATCAGAGGGCCGGTGGATGTGCTGGTGATCGACCATATCGAGAGGCCAACGGAGAATTAGGGGTCTGTGGCTGCATCAGAAGCAGGTCCTCGAGTGCGGCCGCTGCGTGGTCTTCGCCCAGGATGGCAGGGCGAGATGAAGATGCGAGTCCAGAGCTTTAAGCTGAATGGCTCTAAGCTGACAGCTCCGCTCCCTTTCGCGATGAGAGAGGGTTTTCTTGACATAGGGCGGAGGGGTACGCGATGCTTAGAGGGCTGAGCTGGTTCGCAGGCTCAGGGCGGCGGGCTGTGCGGAAGTGAGGCGCGGCAAGATTGCCGCCGGAGCAGCTCTCCCGATCAAGACGCAGCTCTCCCGATCAAGACATCAAGTCTCCCGATCAACAAGGGCAGGTTCGATCGAGGTTCCGGGGTGTGCTCCGGCGAAGCAGCAGCGCGCGGTTGCGTTGCAGGGCCGCGAGAGGGCAAAGCTGGGCAACTGGAAAAGGGCAAAGGGCCGGGCAAGGGAAGGGATTGGATGGGTTCGATGGGAAGCTCCACGCAACTGCTGCTGCTGCCGATATTTTTTGTGGTGCTGTACTTCCTGATGATTGCGCCGAACCAGCGCAAGCAGAAGAAGTGGCAGGAGATGCTGAGCAGCCTGAAGAACGGCGACAAGGTGACCACCAACGGCGGCATTCGCGGAGTGGTGATCTCAGTGAAGGACGACGCGGTGCAACTGCGTGTCGCTCCGGACAATATCAAGCTGGAGTTTGCGAAGAATGCCATCGCTTCGGTGACTACGGCGGACGAGTAAATGCTAGGTGCTAGGTGCTAGGCGCTGGGTACTAGGGACTAGGTGCAAAGGAAGCAATGGGAAAGAATCTGAAGGGCAAGACGGCGGCGATCATCGTGATTCTGGTGATCTTCTGCTATGGGATTATCGGCATACCGCACGGCCTGTCGGGGACGGCGCTGAAGCAGGCGCTGCTGGGGCGCATTCATCTGGGGCTGGACCTGAAGGGCGGCACGCGGCTGGTGCTGAAGGTGCACGTGGCGGACGCGGTGAACTCGACCACGGACCGCGATGTGGAGCGGCTGCAGGACGATCTGTCCAAGGTGAGCATCAACGGCGCGCAGGTGCACAAACTCGATCCGGTGGGGTATCCCGGCGTGATCACGATCTCCGGCCTGCCGGCGAACAAGATCAGCGACGCGCGCGGCGTGGTGGAGGGCAACGACTACGCCAACTACGATGTGAGGTCGAACCCCGACGGCAGCCAGACGCTGACCCTGAAGCAGAGCGCGGTAAACGCGATCGAGAGCGGCGCGCTGCAGCAGTCGATCGAGACGATCAGCGACCGGGTGAATGCGCTGGGCGTGGCGGAGACCGAGGTGCAGCAGTACGGACTGGGCGACAACGAGATTGTGGTGGAGCTGCCCGGCGTCTCCGACCCGGGCGAGGTGGACGATGCGATCCACTCAACCTCCAAGCTGGCGGTGTATCCGGAGGTGCCAAACCAGGGGCCGTGGGACACGGAACAGGCTGCGCTGACGGCGCTGGGCGGCGTGGTGCCCCCGGACGACATGCTGGTGCACGGGGCCGCGACGCCGAACTCGCCGGACCAGGTTTTCCTGTTGCAGCGTGCGAGCGTGGTGGAGGGACTGGACTTCCGCGACGCGCAGCCCTCGACCGACCAGAATGGCAAGCCGAACATGACGTTCACGCTGACCACGGAGGCGGGCGACCGCTTCTACAAGTTTACCGATGCGCATAAGGAAGGCGGGCCGGCGCCGGAGTCGATCGCGATCGTGATGGGCAACACGGTGAAGGAGGTCGCGGGGATTGAGAATGGGATCCGCGACCGGGGCGAGATCCACGGCAGCTTCAGCCAGCAAGAGGTAGCGGGCCTCTCGCTGATGCTGCGCACCGGCGCGCTGCCGGCGCAGATCGACACCCTGGACACGTTTACCGTGGGGCCGAGCCTGGGGGCGGAGTCGATCCACCAGGGCGTGAAGGCGGCGGTGGCGGGCACGCTGGCGGTGATGTTCTTTCTGCTGATCTATTACAAGGGCGCGGGCGTGAATGCCGTGCTGGCGCTGACATTGAACCTGGTGATCCTGCTTGGCTTCTTCGGGCTGATGCCGGCCATCGGGCTACCGGCGCCGACGCTGACGCTGCCAGGGATCGCCGGCGTGATCCTGACCATCGGCATGGGCGTGGACTCAAACGTGCTGATCTTCGAGAGGATCCGCGAGGAGCTGCGCGCGGGCAAGATGGCGGCGGTGGCGGTCGAGCAGGGATTCGGGCACGCGTGGATCACGATTGTGGATACGCATGTGACGACCATCGTCTCGGCGGCAATCCTGTTTATCCTGGGGACCGGCCCAGTGAAGGGCTTTGCGGTGACGCTGACCTTCGGCCTGCTGGCCAATTTGTTTACGTCGGTATTTGTGTCGCGGGTAATCTTCGACACCATCCTGAGCCGGCGGGAGCGCGGCGCGGCGCTGTCGATCTAGGAAAATGCGGGGGTCCCTCGACTCGGCGCGATGCGCCTCGCTCGGGATGACGGCCGATTGAATGGAGCTGGAACGTGGAACTGTTTCGCGATGTGAATATCGACTGGCTGGGCAAGAAGTGGTACTTCCTCGGCTTCTCGCTGATCTTTTCCGTGGCCGGCGTGCTGAGCATGCTGTTCTGGCACGGCATCCCGCGCGGTGTGGACTTCAAGGGCGGCACGCAGATCACGGTGCCGTTCAATGCGGCGCCCAATGTGGATGACATTCGTGCGGCGCTGGACAAGGGCGGCGTGCAGGGGTTCACCACCCAGCGCGTGAATGCGGTAGGCGGCGAAGGCGGCAATGATGTGATCATCTCGCTGCCGGAGTCGTCGGCAAGCGACACCAACCACGACGCCGGGCGCATTGCGGTGGAGAACGCGCTTAAGAACTATTACAAGGATTCCGGCTACGGCAAGCCGAGTGTGCAGATCGTAGGCCCCACGGCGGGCAAGCAGTTACAGCGGCAGGCGGCGATGGCGACGGCGTATTCGCTGGCCGGGATGCTGATCTACCTGTGGGTCCGCTTCGAGCTGATCTACGGCGTGGCGGCGGTGGTGGCGGTGTTCCACGACACTTTGATTACGGTGGGCGCCTTCAGCCTGACCAACCAGGAGATCACGCTGACGGTGATTGCGGCGATCCTGACGCTGATCGGCTACTCCATGAACGACACCATCGTGGTCTTCGACCGTATCCGGGAGAACCTGGCGCTAAGCCGGCGGGAGACGCTGCCGGACGTGGTGAACCGGTCGATCAACCAGACACTGAGCCGGACAGTGCTGACCTCCGGGCTGACCTTCCTGACCGTGCTGTGCCTGCTGGTGTTTGGCGGGCCGGTGCTGCGCGGATTTTCCTTCGCGCTGACGGTAGGGGTGGTGATTGGGACGTACTCTTCGATCGCGGTGGCCGCGCCGATGCTGGTGGCCTACCAGGACTGGCGCAAGGCCCGGGGCAAGGCTGCGACGCTGCCGGCAAAGCGGGCGCGAGCATAGAATTGGGCAAACTTTTAGCGCTATGGAGCCAGGGATGGGGATTTTCGTATAAGATTTCCCCACGGCCGGCTCCGGCCGCCCAGGCTCCCCTATTTCAGGCGTAGTTGGCAGGACGGGTCTTCCGAGCTGCGGGAACAAAGAGCGGGAACAAAGAACAAGGGCGCGGTGTCTAAGAGGGGAAGAAGTCTTTTGCGAGGCTGTTCATGTTTGAAGACTCATTGATGGAATCCAGCGGCAAGATCAAGTCCAAGGCCAACCGTTGGATGATGCTGACGTTTATCTTCAATGCCAGTATTATCGCCGCTCTGATCATCTATCCGCTGCTGAATCCGGATGCACTTCCGGCGGCCGCGATGTCGGCGATGCTGGTGGCCCCTCCGCCTCCTCCGCCTCCGCCTCCGCCTCCTCCGCCGCAGGAGATCATCAAGCCGATTCACGTGGTTTCGGAGATTGACCAGGGCCTGCACGCGCCGACCAAGATCCCCAAGGACATTAAGGAAGTGAAGGACGAGGCCCCGCCGCCGTCGGCGATGGCTGGAGTGGCCGGCATGGGCGGCATGTCCGGCGGCACCGGCGCGCTGGGTGGCGTGATGGGCGGCCTGGGCACGGCCCCGACGATTGTCCATACCCCGCCGAAGCCGACCGGCCCGCAGCGTGTGTCGCAGGGCGTACTGAATGGCTATGCGATTTCGCGACCGGATCCGGTCTATCCGGCGATTGCCAAAGCGGCGCACGTGCAGGGCATCGTTGTGCTGCATGCCCTGATCTCCAAGGAAGGCACCATGGAGGATGTGAAGGTGATCAGCGGGCCGCCGATGCTGACCGGAGCTGCGATCGACGCGGTAAAGCGCTGGCGCTACAGGCCGTATCTTTTGAGCGGCACGCCGGTCGAAGTAGAGACGACCATCAACGTCAACTTTACGTTTGGAGGCTAGGCCCGGTGTCTTCCCGCAGTCCGGTTCGCAACTTAAAGCCGGGTTCGCGCGTCCGAATTGGTTGTAGATACAAGTTCGTTCCGTTTGCTTTTCGATCGATGCTGAATTTGTCGATCCGTTCCGCGTCCAACGTTTTTATCAATCAGGAGGAAAGATCCCAGTGATTCTCGCTCATCTCACAACTCTCGCTCACGCACCGCTTGCCATGTTCTTCCAGGATCAGCAGGTCAGCTTCACCGTGACTGGTCTCTGGCAAAATATGGGCATCCTGGCCAAGATCGTCGTCGGCATCCTGTTCATCATGTCCATCTGGTCGCTCGCGGTGATGATCGACCGCGCGCTGTACTTCGCGGCGGCACGCAAGCAGTCGCGTGAGTTCGCGCCCAAGGTGGCCGGCGCGCTGAAGGACGGCCGTCTGGACGAGGCGATCAAGCTGGGCGACCGCAGCAAGAAGTCGCACCTGGCTGAGGTAGTCACGGCCGGCCTGCAGGAGTTCCGCAGCTTCGGCTCGGGCGGCTCGATCACCACCGAACAGGTGGAGAGCTCGCAGCGCGCTCTGGAACGGTCGGAGGCCATCGTTCACGCCAAACTGAAGAGGGGCCTGGGCGGTCTGGCGACCATCGGGTCCACCGCGCCGTTTATCGGCCTGTTCGGCACCGTGGTCGGCATTCTGAACGCCTTCCAGGGCATCGCGACCCAGAAGTCCCCGGGCATCGGCGCAGTCGCCGGCGGTATCTCTGAGGCGCTGGTGACGACTGCGTTCGGCCTTCTGGTCGCCATCCCCGCCGTAATGACGTTCAACTACTTCACCAACAAGGTGGAGGCGTTCGACGTGGAGATGGACAACAGCTCCAGCGAGCTGGTGGACTACTTCATCAAGCAGAGCCACCAGTAACCGCGGTTGCCCGGCAAGGGCGGCTTCTAGCGGAGTACCTGGGATCACTGGCGCAGTACATGGCCTCCGGAGGCCGGGAGCGAACGGCCCCGGAGGCCGCGAGTCTCGCGGCAACAACGCACAGGAAAGCGGTCTTATGGGAATCAATAAACGCGAAGAAGGCAAGAAGGTCAACTCCAACATCAACGTGACACCCATGGTGGACGTGATGCTGGTGCTGCTGATCATCTTCATGGTGATTACGCCCCTGCTGAACAATAAGATCAACGTAACCCTGCCGCAGGAGACCCAGGCGATCCTAATGGAGAACGCCAGCAAGGAGGACGCGGTCACGGTTGCGGTAACAAAGGACGGCAACACCTACCTGGGCGCCGATTCGGTGAGCCTGGACGACCTGCCCGCGAAGATCGAGGCCAAGATGGAGAACAAGCCGGAGGGCGAGAAGGAGGTCTACCTGCGGGCGGACAACCGCGCCAACTACGGCAAGGTGATGGATGCGGTGGACCAGATCCGCGCGGCGGGCGTGAGCCAGCTTGGCCTGCTGACGGAGAGGCCCGACACGGACACCGACACGGGCAAGTAGGCGGCGGAAGAGCTGAAGCGGTAAAGAAGGGCGGCCGGCTAAGTCCGGCCAGAAGAACAAGGAGATTTTGCTATGGGAATGGGCGGCGGCGGCGGTACAGATAGGGCGATGTCGGAAATCAACGTGACGCCGATGATCGACGTGCTTCTGGTGCTTTTGATTATCTTTATGGTGATTGTGCCGACCGGGCTGCACGGGCTGGAGACGCTGATTCCGCAGCCGCCCAAAGACAAGACGCAGGAGCAGCCGAACGATCGCACGATTGTGGTGCAGATCCAGGCCAACGGCGCCGCGCCAACGACTTACAAGATCAACGAAGACGACTTCTCCAAGGCGGCGCTGGAGCCGAAGCTGGCGGAGATTTATGCCACGCGGACGGAGAAGGTGATGTTCATCAAGGGCAGCGACGACCTGGACTATGGCAAGGTGGCTGAGGTGGTGAACATGGGCGCCGAGGCCGGGGTTGACCATGTTGCGCTGATTACGCCGAAGATCGCTGCGGGCCAGTAAGGCCTGCTAAGAGGTTTTTCTCCAGTGCTCGCCCACCGGAAGACGGAGGGTAAGTCATGGACGGAAACTCAGGTACAGGCAAAGCTGTTTCGAGCATCAATGTAACCCCACTGATCGATGTGCTTCTGGTGCTGCTGATCCTCTTTATGGTGATCGTGCCGGTGACGCCGAAGGGGCTGGATACTCTGATTCCCCAGCCGGCGAAGGCCGATGCGCGCACGCCGGAGAGCACCATCGTGGTGCAGGTCCTGGCGAACGGCGGCGGCGAACCTAGCTACAAGATCAACAGCGCCTCGTTTGCGAAGTCGCAGATGCTGCCGGAGCTGGCGAGTCTCTTCGCGTCGCGGCATGACAGGACCATGTTCGTGAAGGGAGACACGGCGCTCGACTTCCGCAAGGTGGCCGAGGTGGTGAACATGGGAGCCGAGGCCGGGGTTGACCATATCGCGCTGATTACGCCGAAGATCACTGCGGGCCAGTAAGGCCGGATTTTCAGGTGGGCCGGGGAGACGCGTGCGGAACTCCGCGCGCATCCCCGGCCTGTTCGCGTCTGCGCCATCTTCTGCGGTATAGTGGCAGAATATGGGTGATCTGAGCCGCAGATCTCGCGCCGGGCGTTCGTGGAGAGTGCTCCTCGTGCTGGTGTGCGTGCTCCTGGTGGCGGTCTCCGGCACGGTGCAGGTAGCGCACACCCATGCTGACGGCGCTGACATCCATGCCAACTGCACGCTTTGCGTGGCGGCCCACGTCTCGGTGCATCCGGTGCATACTCCGGCGCCGGCCCCGGCGGCCACGGTCGCCGCATTGCTGGAGGCGGTCCCGCCATCGACGGCTGTCCATGGCACGCTGCATGCGTTTGCGCTGTTTACCCGGCCTCCGCCGGCGGACTCCCTGCCCGCCTGAGCATCTCCCGAACCTGCGTCTCCTGGATGTCACGCCGCATGACCTTTCCCTTACAGGGAAGGGCCGCCCGGCCTCTTACCTGATGGCGCTGCCTAGCCGGGGATGTTCCCGCCCCCCTTGCATACACAGGCAATTTACAGGGAGAACTCCATGCACACGTCTTCGAGTTCAGGACGCTCAATTCCGGCAGCCAGCTTCGTACTTCTCATATTTGGATTCGCCACCGTTGCTGCCCTCCACGCTCAAACCCCGCCGCAGCGGCGTGCGACCACGCCCGCACGGGTTCAGTCGGCGGGCAATGCGGGTACGGTGACAGGCACAGTGACCGATGCGACCGGCGCGGTGGTCACCAAGGCGACGGTGACGCTGGCCAATGCGGTCAGCGGCTTCTCGCGCAGCGCGACGACGGACAGTACCGGGACTTACACGATCCCGAATATACCGTTCAACACCTACCGGTTGACCACGACATCCAGCACGCTGGCGCCGGCGACGCAGACCGTCGATGTGCAGTCGTATGTGCCGGTGACGGCGAACGTGACGCTGCAGGTGGGCACGACGACCGAGACGGTGAACGTGACGGCCGACAGCGGCGACCTGATCGAAACCGACCCGGTGGAGCACACGGACATCGACCGCGGTCTGTTTGCGAAGATCCCGCTGGAGAGCATGTCGAGCTCGGTGAGCTCGCTGGTGACGGAGGCCTCGCCGGGCGTCTCGGCGGACTCGAACGGGCTGTTCCACGGCATGGGCGACCACGCGTCGAACTCGTTCTCGGTGGACGGGCAGCCGATCACCGACCAGCAGTCGAAGGTTTTCTCGAACCAGATTCCGCTGGACTCGGTGCAGTCGCTGGAGGTGATACCGGGCGCTCCGCCGGCGGAGTTCGGCGGCAAGACCTCGCTGGTGATTGTGGCTACGACGCGCTCGGGGCTGGACAATCCGCAACCGCACGGCGAGGTGACGGCGTCCTACGGCAGCTTCGGCTCGTCGAATATCGGCTTCAACCTGGCGGACGGCTCGGCGAAGGTGGGTAATTTTCTTTCGGCGAACGTGATGGACACTGGGCGCTTTCTCGATCCGCCGGAGTTCCACGCGATGCACGACAAGGGCAATGAGGAGAATGGATTTGACCGGTTTGACGACCAGTGGAGCGGGGCGGACTCGGCGCACATCGACTTTGGCTTCACACGCTCCTGGTTCCAGACGCCGAACTCTTACGATACCCAGTACGCGACGCAGTGGCCGACCAACTCAGCGGGGGTTGCGGTGGGGCCAAACGGCGCGCCGGTCGGGCCGGCCGACCAGCGCGCGCAGATCGAGACGGTGAACATCGCGCCGAGCTATACGCGAGTCGTGAGCCCGTCGATGGTGTTCACGACCGACTACTTCTTCCGCCGCGACCAGTTCCACTACTACCCGAGCAAGAACCCCTTTGCCGACCTGGGCGCGCCGAACCTGCAGCAGGAGTCGATTGCGCAGCAGCGCTCGCTGGCCAACACCGGGCTGGTGGCCGACGTGACTTACACGCGCGGCGGCAACAATGTGAAGGCGGGCGCCTCCTACGAGCAGACATTTCTGGACGAGAACTTCCAGCTTGGCATTGTGGCGCCGACGCTGCTGGACGGCCTGGGCTGCCTGACGGTTGCTCCCACGCCGGGAATTCCCGAGCCCGGGACGCCGTGCGCGACGCTCTATCCTTACGACCTGACGCGTGGCGGCAGCCTGTATCCGTTCCATGGGCATACGGATGTGAAGGAGTTTGCGGCGTATGCGCAGGACGCGTTTACCTTCGGCAACTGGACGGGCAACATGGGGCTGCGCTTCGACCAGTACAACGGGCTTGCAGTGGCAAACCAGGTGGAACCGCGGCTGGCGCTGAGCTACAACGTCAAGCGCACAGGCACGGTGCTGCAG
>Ga0182024_10021192_pt1 | contig 11812 bp, 9 predicted proteins | sample P32metaG_FD_120480 | JGI IMG/M metagenome (GOLD analysis project Ga0182024, IMG submission 120480) | Permafrost microbial communities from Stordalen Mire, Sweden - P3-2 metaG (Illumina Assembly) | ecosystem: Environmental > Terrestrial > Soil > Wetlands > Permafrost | place: Sweden: Stordalen... | reverse complement strand
CCCCGGGTGCGGCCACTGCGGGCACCGCGTTCTCGGTCACCGTCACGGCCGAGGACCAGTACAACAACGTCGCCACGAGTTACCTGGGCACCGCGCACTTCACCACCACCGACCTCGGCGCCGTAACGCTGCCGGCCAACTACACCTTCGTGGCCGGTGACGCTGGTGTGCACGTCTTCTCCAGCGCCTTCACCCTGGTCAGCTCCGGCAACCGCACCATCACCGCCACCGACACGGTCACCGGGTCGATTACCGGCACAAGCGGCACTATCGTCGTCAGCGCGGGTGTCGCCACGCACTTCGTGGTGTCGGCCCCCGCAACTGTCGTCCACGCCAATTCGTTCACGGTCACCGTCACGGCCGAGGACCAGTACAACAACGTCGCCACGGGCTATCGCGGCACGGTGAAGTACACCTCGACCGATGGCACCTTTACGAAGCCGGCCAACCACACCTTCAGCGCCGCTGACAACGGCGTGCACACCTTTAGCAACGCCTTCCAACTGGGCAACGCCGGCACCTGGACCATCACCGTCACTGACACGGTCACCTCCGCGATTACCGGGACCAGCGCCAATATCGTGGCCAGCTGATGATCAGTGGCGTCGACCTTGAATTTGCTAAAGCCAAGAGGGGAGCGGAGCAATGAGCAGGTCGATTGAACGAGCCTGGTTTCCCCGGGATTCGGACTCATCTCGAAAGGTACGTCCGTTGTGCCGTGCGGAAGTTGGTGGCAGTGGCGACCCTCGCGGAGAGGCTGGAGCGATCTTGATCCTGGCCCTCGTTTATATAATTGTGGTCGGTCTCGTCGTCGCCGCATTGACCACTTGGGCGAGCAGCGATTTGAACAGCACGACGGCATTCGATTCCACTAGTGCGCTCCATTACGCAGCGTCCAGCGCCACCGATGTGGCGATTCAGAGTATGCGATTTAAGCCCATTCCCCAAGCGACGCCCGGAGGTGGGGTAACTTCGCCGATTGGGCAGTGCTGGATTCCCCTGTCAGGGTCAACGTCAACACTTGTGGTTGACCAAGTCTCCGTGACCGTGTGGTGCACATCCACCGAGAATTTGAACAGTCCCAATACGCGGGTGGTGGATTTGTACACGTGCCTCAGCACCGTGACAAGCAGTAACTGCCAAAGTCACTCCGTGCTCGCCGCGGTAGTGGATTTCAATGATTATCCACAGGGGGGGCTACCAACGATGACCGTCCAGTGTAATTTCCTTTCGCCACAGACTTGTGGAAACGGGATCACGTTGGCTAGTTGGGATTGGAACACTTAAGCGGGCTTAATCAACTCTGTCTATGCGTGTTCTACTAAGGGTTTTCAGTCAGCGAGGCGTGTTGGTGGATGCGGCCGAGCAGATATCGGACGCGCTGCCTAGGGCTCCACTGGCGTCCCTTTCGACCCGAGGAGACCAGAAGATTGACCGGCCGAAGTCCAATCCGCCTTTTCACTCATTGCGGATCAATGAACCAAAAGGTTGTGAATCGTTTCGGGAATACGTGAATCTCAAACTCTTGCGGAGATCCTGACGCCCATGATTACTGGGAGCCTGATTTAGTTGAAGTACACAGTGACCGGCTCGCATCGGTCAGCTCCTCAAAATCAATCAACTTAGTTGCCACCAGTGATAGTTCAAAGACGCACGCGGGAACTGGAACCGTCGCGTACGCCAAGCCGAATGTGGAACACGTAGAGAACGGGACTCATAGCGGAGTGGCGTTTCGGTTGCGAGCCCCATAGTCTCCTTCGAGATAATGTCGATAGCCTCGCGAATTGAAAAGGACCCCAACCCTCGGAGATCCAGTTGGCGTTCTCAACAGTCGAGTGGGTTGGTGGCAGCGGTTTAGGCGGCTGGCTGCTGAAACCTTGATTGATCGTAAACCTCGTCGGGCGTGGCGTCGTCAAGCGAACTGTGCGGCCCGTCCACGCATTAGTGATCGAAGAACGTCTCGAGCCCGTCTTACAGGGCGTTGTCGCTCTCGGCGAACCTCCGTCAGAGGTGGTCGTATTTGGTCGAACGCAGCAGTCGCTCAATGAACACTGTCGATCGCTCGGCCGACGCCGTCCCTGGAGATGGTGACCCCTTTCCGAGCGGCACCGCGATGAACAGATTCGCGGTGAATTGAGAACCCTTGTCGGTATTGAAGACCGCGGCCTACTTTGAAGAATGGGGGCCTCATGGAGGGCGGCCACGCGGCAGTCGTCGGTCACGGCGCTGGTGAATTCGCCAGGTGAGCAATTTTCGCGAGCACCAGTCCGTCGTCGCCACCAGGTAATCCCTTTTGGAACGGACGTGGTTGATGTCGGCGAAGTCCATGCCAAGACAAGGGTCTTTATAGTTGTCGGGGTTCACGACGAAGGCCCATTGGGTTAATGAGTCGTTGGACCCGCTTGCTTTTGACCCCTTGGACTAGGCGCTTGAGCCGCCGCACAATCGTGCGCGAGCCGTTCTCGGGTTGAGCCAGGAAGAACAAGTCGATCAGGTCCATCAAGTCCATCAGGACCAGGTTCTCGGGAGTCTCATGGGCGCCCTCGTAGTTGGTGGAGCGGGCCAGAGAGAAGTGCCGACACTGCGTGGAGACGGAAAGCTCCAGCGTCGGGTCGATCAGTGATGGTCCGTGTTCGCGCGACCACAGATCTCGGGCCGTACCGCTAAAAAATCGCGCTCCATTTCAAGCCTTCCAATCGATGTCGACGGTCGGACTTGGCGGTGCGTTTTCCCTGGAACACGTTTCCCACCGACTCGAGGAGTTGGTTCTCCCGCCAATTTGCGCGCAGTACGCGCCAAAAATCCGGGCAAACTTGGCCGTTGACTTTGGGCTTCGAGTGCGACATTGGCGATGAAATCGGACGGAATGGGTTCCGACTGGTGCGAGCATTTCAACAAGCGTCAGTGACCAAACTTTAAGGCGCTGTCCAGGTTCTGAGGTCGACTTCATTGAGTCATGGGGGTGCCGTTTTTCAGCGCCCAATCGGTCATCTCCTGTCGATCAGTGTCGAGAAAGGACTGGAGGCAGCGTCGAATGTCGTCAGTTCTCGACAATAAGTTCGGACTTGGGTTGCAAAATGAAGAAATAATCACTCGAGATGTTCATTTCGCATGTCTGTACTTCGTCATTCTTCGAGGTTCTTGAAGTGAATGCGTACTCGCCACGGATTCTTTTGTGAACCGCGAGGGAATACTCTGAAAAAATCACGGTGTTCACCAGGAAAATTTGGAGTGAAAGATACCATCAGGATTTGTTGTTCAGTAGACCTTTGAAACAACAGACTTCATATATAATTTGCTCCAGCCGGGAGAAATATCTTCAATCGGTGCATAAATCGGGTAGTTCCGAGTGTCGGCAAACCCACTAACCATAAGGGAGTATGAATATGATTTCGACCTACCAACGGCTTAAGCGCCCGAGGGATGCTGAAGAGATCGACGGTTTCACCTTGATCGAGCTCCTCATCGTCATCGTTGTTCTCGGTATCTTGGCTGCGGTCGTGATCTTCGCTCTCGGTGGCATCACCGGTCAGAGCGCTAAGGCCGCCTGCCAGGCTGACGGAGCGACTGTTTCAACGGCTGCTGCTGCCTACTTTGCACAGCACCCGGGCAGTGCAGATACCGGAGCAACACTCCAGACGGACCTCACGGCCGTGACGACGACCTCCCCCGGCACTGGATCCGCCTACATTCAGTCATGGCCGAGTAACGCTCCTCACTACGTGTTCTCTTTCGTGGGTAAGAAGTTGAACGTAGCCATACCTGCTGTTGCCGCGGGCGTCGCTCAGCCGTACACCGGCCCAACGTCTTGCACCGGTGTCGTGTAAGCATTTTGGAGTAGTTTTTTGAAAGAGTAGATCGAAAGTGCCCGGCCGATGTGCCGGGCACTTTCGATTACATGAACCTGCGAAAGGATGCGTTACGATGAGCGATTCGAGGCCGCTTGAAATTGAACCTTGGCTGCAGTCTCTGTGGAGCCTCGGGGGCTCTGACCTTCTCCTCTCAGGGGGCTCTCCACCTCGGATCCGCGTTGATGGCAAACTGAATCCGATCGTCGACGCTCAGGTTCTCACGGGAGACCAAATCAGTGAGATTGCCCTGCCCCTGCTCACGGAAGGGCAAAAATTAATATTTGAGGAACAACTCGACGTTGACTTTGCCTTTTCGTGGGGTGATAAAGCTCGAATTCGTGGGAGCATATTCACCCAGCGCGGACAGACCGCCCTCGCTCTCAGAGTTATTCCCGCTCGTATTCCCACTTTCGAAGAACTCGGACTGCCGTACGCGGCAAGTTGGGTGGCCGAGCAGCCCCGAGGTTTCGTCCTCGTTACGGGTCCCACCGGCTCGGGAAAGTCCACGACGCTGGCTTCAATCGTCAATTCAATCAACGAAAACCGTGCCTGTCATATTCTGACCATTGAAGACCCGGTCGAGTACGTCCACCACCACAAGACCTCGGCCGTCAGCCAGCGCGAGGTCGGACTGGACAGCCCTTCCTTTGATCGAGCCCTTCGATCGGCTCTTCGTGAAGACCCCGATGTCCTCTTGATTGGCGAGATGCGCGATATCGACTCAATTCAAATCGCTCTGACGATGGCCGAAACCGGTCACCTTGTCTTTGGGACGTTGCACACGAATGATGCACCACAAGCCATTGACCGAATTATCGACGTTTTCCCGGCGTGGCGCCAGGAACAAACCCGGGTCCAGTTGGCCGCTTCACTGAGTGCGGTCATCGCCCAGCGGTTGGTTCCAAGAATCGGTGGTGGCATGGTGGCCGCGTTCGAGGTCCTAATCGCCACGAACCCCGTGCGCAACCTGATTCGCGAAGGACGCTCCAACCAACTCCAGAACGTCATGTTCACGAACACCAAAGAGGGTATGCAAACACTGGAAAACAGTCTGGCCGAGCTCATCGTCACCAACGTCGTCACTTACGAAGACGCGATGGCGATCACCGCTCACCCGAAAGAGCTGATCCGCACCCTGGAGCAGTTAGATAAGAGCCGCATTCCTGTTTAAATGTCTGAGTGAGTCCTCATCGCGGTCCCGACCTGCCGTACACCGTGGTCGCCGGCTGCACCCCCTTCCATGACCAATGGCTCGTGGCGAGTGCCAAAATGGCTGGTTCCACGTTCGCACCCGAGCCCCCGAAGGCCTACGACTCCTTTCTGGAGGTCCTAAGCGAACGTCCCTCTTTCGCAGTGGTCGTCGTCAACGTCCCAATTGGATTCCTCGACACCCCGGAGATGGGCGCCAGGACCTGTGACCGAGAAGCGCGGGCTCTCCTTAGGCGACGCGGCACGGCGGTGCACAACGCCCCGAGTCGCGCGGTCTTTGAAGGACGAGTTGAGCCCGGTGAGGATCGACTCGACGCCGTGACCCGGACGATGTTGCCGCGTTACCGTGAAGTCGCCGCCGAAATCTCACCGTATCGTCAGCGCGTCGTCTACGAGGGACACCCCGAACTCAGCTTCTTTCAACTGCACAAGGACATACCGCTGAAGAGTTCGAAGGTGGCCACGGAAGGCAAAGAGGAACGTCGGGTCGTGCTCGAAGAGCGGATTCGAGGCAGCGAGCGCTATCTCGACGCGAAGGCTTTAGGACTGCCGCAGAGACACCTCTACGACTCCTTCGCCCTCCTCTGGACGGCTCGACGAGTATTCGGTCACGCCGCCAAGCGCATCCCGGTTGATCCCGAGTGGGACGGCGAAGGTATCCGCATGGAAATCGTGTACTAGGCCAGCGAGAAGGGATATTGAGCGCCGACCTCATTGATCTCAAATAGTGGCAAAAGCTATATCTCAATTGGTTCCGCAGCGACTACGAAAGAGTGTCGGCCACTTCAATTGGGTGACGGGATTGGTGATTTCGAATTGCCACTCGCAATGACTGTGAAGCCAACATGAGTCCAGTCGGCACGAGGATTAACTGCCACAGCCAGTGAGGAGCAAATTGAGGCGTCCACGCTCTACCCCAAAGGGGTGGAAAGCAGGTGAGCGCCACAATGATGCTCGAGGCGATCAGATACCACCGGAATTGACGACGCCGTGCTCCGACAAAGAATGCGAATAAGACGATCGCTTCGAAGAGCAAGGGAGCTGCCATGAAGAGATTGAATCCTCTCGCCTCCCACCTCAGATAAAGCCACCAAGGGATCGGATTAAACGCCAACGTGACCATTCCCATCCAAACGAATACTCGTCCACTGAGCCGACCACGCAGCACCTCGATACACAGTAGGGACGCCGCTAGGGCCATGAAGTAGTAGCCAAAGAGGTTCTCTTCGAATACGAGCCTCAGGGAAAGGGAAGTGGCTACGAGTGAGAGGAGAGTTTCACTTTCGGTGACACCGGCGCCGAGTCGTCGCAACGCCCAGTACGCAATTGCGAAGGCACAAAGGATCGGAAGGACTCTAGAGACCATAAACAGTGCATCCCCCTGCAAATGTGTCGCGAACAGTACGGTCCCTCCCGACGCACGAGGGCTGCTTTTTCCAAATATTGTGAGACGGCTCGATCCAAAGATGAGAGTCCTCAGGGCCCTGCCAGACGTCAAAAAAATGAATGGTACGTCGATAGCCCCAATTGACAAAGCGATGCCGGCAAAGAGCGACAGTCGACCACTTCTTGGAACGATGACCGTTATTGGCGCGATCGCCAAGAGAGCGAACTGTTGGCCAGCAAACGCGAGTCCGAGTAGCACGCCAGCCAACATCCATCTTCCTCGAACTGCGTACGCCACCGCAATGAGGATGCAAGCCATCGTGACGAGATCCTGAGGATGAAAGTCCGATGCGACACTCATCCAAACAGGGGGGAGGATCGCCAACAACAACAGTGTGACGGCTTCCCATCCATTGTGGCCCCGTCCCGTTGATCGCAAGAGCACGACGACGCTCGCCATCAGCACAATCCAACCCAGGAACGCGATCTGGAGCGTCAGGTTCAATGCACCACTGTGAAGCGACCATCGGTAAATTGCACCGTACGCGTTCGAACAATGGAGTCCCAGCGCTGCGTTCGATGGAAATGCCACGCTATGGCCAATTCGAAGTATGGCCGACGCCACTCCTGAGATAATCGGATAAAGGGGAGCGACTGAGGCGTACGGCGTTGCGGCGTTCGGGAAATGCACGTGCGCTGCGGGAGGATACGCGCAGGCAAGATTGAGATGCGCAATAGACCACGTGGAGTACACAGACTCCGCGGAGTCACCCGAAATAACGCCCCCGAAAATCTGGACGACAAGAATAAAGAGTCCGGTTGATGCGAGCCAACTCATGACGCACCAGGGGCCAGACAGTGGTCGGTCCAGAAGGTCTTTAATGCCCGCGCGATAATCGTTGGCAGTGACGACTGGTGAGGGTTCTGACTTCAATGAAGTCTCTGAAAGGGAGCGAGGATCTCAGGACCTGCGTAGAGTGCCAATGCCGTACCGAGCGCCAAATAAACGCCGTAGGGCAGCGGTTGATCCCGCGTTCTCTTTTTGGTCGCGATCATGAAAAGGCCAATGATCGCCCCTAAGACGTTGCTCGCGAAGAATCCAAGTATCACATACCGGATTCCCAGCCAACCGAGGGCGAGGCCTAACAAGAGTGACAGTCTGACGTCTCCGAACCCGAGGAGACGCGGACCTGCCGCATTGATAATGAAGAAAACGATGAACCAAACGGCGGAACAGATAGTGGCGATGAGTAGCCGATGCCAAGATCCGGTTGTTGATGCGTCCAATACAAGCAACGCGAGCACTGTGATCAGTGCCGGATAAATAATCACTTTCGGCAGTAGAAGATGTTCCAGGTCAATGCATGAGAGCGCCAATAGTGTCGCGAACAATACGAGCGAGACCGACAGATACCAATTAAAGCCGAAGCGCGCAGCTGCACCAGCAAACAACGCTGCGCACGTTAACTCGACGATCGGGTATCGGGCCGATATTGAGGCATTACAGGAACGACATTTGCCTTTGAGGATAAGCCAAGAGAGCACGGGAATATTGTCTCGTTCGAGTATTGGGGCAGAGCACGTAGGGCATGAAGATCGAGGTGAGACGATTGATTTGTGAAGTGGCACTCGATAGATCACGACGTTGAGAAACGAACCAATTGCCAATCCCAAAAGTGCGCACAATCCAATCAAGAGCGCTAACACAATCCATCCTCGTGAAAGAACTTCAGGTTCCCCTCGGAATTACTTGGCATCCGCTGTTTTCGGCATAATCGCTCTGTCCAGTAGTTCATTGCCATACATAAGTTACTTTCTGGCTTGAACTTGAACGACGATACTGAATTCAATGCTCCTCTAAAATTGCACGGAGTTGACGACCCATTTCGCGAGGGTTACCTGAAATTACTCCAATGACGTCACCCTCGAGTTCGACGTCGTCTCCGGGGCCGTACATTGACACACGCATGCCGCGTCCCGCGCGTTCAGCGGTGATGACCCACGGCAGACCAACGTCACCAGTGTCCCGGGTCGCCATAATCTGACCGTTGCGGCCCTGTCCAATACTCCATTCGGGAGAACGGGCGGCATCGATAATGCGTTGGAGTTCACTGCCACTCGAGAAACCGGAAGATTTGGTGATACGTCTACCTTACGATGACTCTGTCACAACAGTACTTTCCTATCGACGATTCGATTCCATTTGGTTTGCCTCTTCGTAGTCGACCGCCTTCGCGCGTCCTGATCTGGACTTCAGTCGATGTCGTAATGCAATGATGAATCACGACCTCGCCCTACTGGTTTGAAGTCTCGCAGTGAATCTTTAACTTCTCGAGCGTCTGACGAATGGAATCCTTCGTGAATTCGAGGCGTACGAATCCGTCGCCGTCACCCTGCTTGCGAAGCAGCGCGTTACGTCGGTCAGTCCAGGTCTCAGTTACGCGACATCCGCCGGGGGAAACTTCAATGCTGTATTCCCATCGTGCAATCGGTACTCGATGCCACGAAACGTCGAAAATGAACGACTTCGGTGGGTCGTAGACCCTTACTTTCGCGACCGTCGTCCACTTATCACCCGCCCGAGCGTTGTCGCCCTTGAACTTCGCTCCCGCGTGCGGCCCAGTGGCCCCATCAAACCATTCGCCGCCATCGTTCTCGGGCGAGAATCTGCCCAGAGCGGGCAAGTCGGCAATGACGGCAAAGACCATTTCGGGGGTGGACTCGATGTCGATTGAATCTGAATAGCTCACGAAATCGAAGGCTATCGAAACTCGCAGTGCACGACAGTTTCGCTTACTGCCTCTTCGAGGCCAGAGAAGCGGTGACAGAAGAGACCCTGATGGCTCTATTGAACCCGAGAATCAATCTCGTTCGCGAACCGACGCCAGTGAACCGACCTCAACCTTGAGATCCCGAAACTCATTGCGGCTCATTTGGATCCACGGAGTTGTGCCGTCGCTCAACGAAACAGTGACTTGCACCTCAAACCCCAATTCCATGACGGACTGAACAATTCCCTCAATTGCGCCGTCGGACGGAGGAACGAGTTCGAGGTCGTGGGGCCTGACGGAGATGCCCTTGAACACGGTTGTCGGTCCGAGAAAGCCGTGGACGAACTCTGTCGCCGGGCGTTCGTACAGCTCCGTCGGCTCACCGGCCTGCTCGATGCGACCGTCGTGCATTATCAATAACTGGTCGGCCACCTCCATGGCCTCGTCCTGGTCGTGGGTGACGAGAATCGTCGTGACCTTGATCTGGCGATGGAGTTCCTTCACCCACTGGCGCAACTCAGTTCGTACTTGAGCGTCGAGTGCGCCGAAAGGTTCGTCGAGCAAGAGGACTCGAGGTTCAATCGCCAACGCTCTAGCCAGCGCCATTCGCTGGCGTTCGCCTCCGGAGAGCTGGGCCGGATAGGACCTCGCCTTCCCGTCGAGACGTACGAGTTCGATCAGTTCGGTGACCTTGGCGTCGATGACGTCCTTCGGTTGCTTGCGGACCCGCAATCCGAAGCCGATATTGCGCGCCACGTTCATGTGGCGAAATGGCGCGTAGTGCTGGAAACAAAATCCGATGTCGCGATTGCGCGGGTCGACGTCGGTGACGTCGTCGCCCTCGATGACGACGCGGCCTTCGTCAGGTCTCTCGAGACCGGCGATGAGTTTGAGCAGCGTCGATTTGCCGGAGCCCGAGGGACCCAGCACGGCAGTGAGCGAACCTTCCGGAATCTCGACGTTCACGTCGTCGACGACGGCGTCGTCGCCGTAACGCTTCGTGAGGTGGCTAAGCGAGATCGACATGCAACTTCCTCTCACGCGCACGAAGGGTTGAGAGAATTATAAGAGCGATGATGGAGACGGAGGCGAGCACGAGGGTTCCGGCGAACGCGCCGACCGTGTCGTAGTTTTGGTCCCAGGCGTCATAGATGTAGATGGGCAGCGTTTGGGTCTTGCCGGTGATGTTGCCCGAGACGACCAGGACCGCGCCGAACTCTCCCAAGGTGCGCGCGATCGTGAGGGTCACGCCGTAGAGGACACCCCAGCGGATGGCCGGCAGCGTCACCTGCCAGAAGGTCCGGAACGCCCCGGCCCCGAGGGTGCGCGCAGCGTCCTCTTGGTCCTTGCCGACCTCGATCAAGACCGGCAGCACCGAGCGCAGTACGTACGGTAGGGACACGGCCATCGTGGCCAACGCGATGCCAATCGGTGAGAACAGGATTTGGATGCCGTGGCTACTTAACCAACCGCCGAACCAGCCAATCCGCGAATAGGCCAGTACCAGGGCGACGCCAATGATTATGGGCGAAACCGCGACCGGGATGTCGAAGGCTAACGTGAGCGCCCGACTCCCGAAGAACTTGCGTCGCGCGAGTATCAACGCCGCGCCGATGCCCACGACGGTGTTGACGGGCACCGCGATGAGAGCGACTTCGGCCGAGAGCTTCAGGGCCGCGATGGCGTCGGGCTTGGTCACTTCGATCCAGAAGGAGTGAAAGCCGTTGCTGAAGGCCTTGATGAAGAGGTAGCCGACCGGGAGACCGACGAGGAGACCGAGGTAAAGGATTACGACGAGGCGCAGGGACCATTTCCTGGTGGTGTGATTCATGAAGCGAGCCGACGCTGGATGCGACGAGCGAAGACGTTGGTGGCGATGAGGATCAACAGGCTCAGTACGAGCAGCGCCGTTGAAACGGCCGCGGCGTTCGTCCAGAGGAATCCCTGGGTCAAGTTGTAGATATAGGACGAGGCCGTCGTCGTTCGACCGATGCCGCCGGCGATCAGCGAGATCGATCCGAATTCGCCGATAGCCCTCGCGAAGGCCAATCCGAAACCGCCGAGTACGGCCGGCCAGAGCGACGGAAAGACGACCCACAGGAACGTCCGAATGCCGCCGGCGCCGAGTGACTTCGCCGCCGCCTCCGATTCACCGTCGAGCGACGCCAGAACCGGTTGGACCGCGCGCACCGAGAACGGCAGCGTGACGAACAAGAGCGCGACCATCAGGCCCATCCAGGTCTCGAAGAGATCGATCTTGAGGGGGCTGGCGGTGCCGTAGAGGAAGAGCAGGACGACGCCGACGACGATGGTCGGCAGTGCGAAGGGGAGGTCGATGAAGGCCTCCAAGAACCACTTGCCGGGGAACTGGTCACGCACCAGCACCCAGGCGATGGCCACACCCATGACGGCGTTAATTGCCGCGACGGAGAGTGAGAGCCATAAGGAAAGCCGAATCGCGCTGATCGCCGCCGGCTGAGTGATGTCGTGCCAGAAGATCCCGAATCCCGCCGTGATGTGCCAGTGCCAGAACGCCGCGCCCCAGCCCCGGGTGTGGATGCTGAAGGAGAAACCGTGCGCCGCGACGGCCGCGAT
>Ga0182024_10021191_pt1 | contig 11812 bp, 10 predicted proteins | sample P32metaG_FD_120480 | JGI IMG/M metagenome (GOLD analysis project Ga0182024, IMG submission 120480) | Permafrost microbial communities from Stordalen Mire, Sweden - P3-2 metaG (Illumina Assembly) | ecosystem: Environmental > Terrestrial > Soil > Wetlands > Permafrost | place: Sweden: Stordalen... | reverse complement strand
GGCCTCAATCAATATCACGTGGCTAGCAACGGGACGCAGAGCACGCCAGCCACCGAGATCTACTCCGTCGGCCGGCAGGATGCCAATGGCAGTGTCGTTCGGCACTATAGCGGCGGAACTTGGAGCGACGTCGTCTTTGAGCCCACCCTATATTGGCAGGTGCATGTGATAGTCAAAGGTGCAGGAGAGCACGAGTACTACTACGCAGGGAAGCATGGGACATCCGGCGGGGTCGCCGGTACGGTGGACGGCGTCAGCTGGTCGTTGCAGAACGACGGGCTACCGCCCGCTGAGCAGCAGAACGTGAATTGGTTGACCATTTCGCCGGAAAGCAACACGCTGTTTATTACCTTCGACGCTGGCAGCCCTTACGCCGGCGAAGTTTGGATGCGTTGAACCTCCGTCTTGCGCATCGCCTGACTTCTGTGCTGTCGAAAATCGGTAAGAACGTGACCAGGGACCTGAACATCTTCGCTCGGCCACACGGAGCGCGGAGAACAGATTAGTCGAGCCGATTGTCGTAGCCGCGGCGCGGCCTCCGCTTCCGGTATGGGAACGGGTTGTCACCTCACCCGAATTATGTCTGCATCGACCGTCACAGCTCACGGAGGCATTACGAGACTTCAGCCACCAGTGTGAACCACCGCGCGTTATGTTCTGCGCCGTGCTGCCCGCATTGTTTGCTCGCCTTTCATAACGTGTTTCGCTACCAATTTCGGGCCTCTAACAACGTTATTGCCGCGCTGCCAGGGCAAGCTGTGGGACATCGCCAGAGGTCACGGACAGTGGATGAATCTGAAGTCAACAGACTCTGCGAGGAGCTGAATGCCCTGATCGCGCTCGAGGGAGGCGTCAATCCCGATGCGTTGAGCCGCGCGCGCTTGGCAATTGCGGCGCTCCAATCAACGGAATCCAGTGACTACATCGACAAGAAGCTCGTCGCATTAGCCGATGGGTTCGAACAGTGGTTCCGCATCGATAAATGGAACAGGCAGCACGACGGGGGCTCGCTCATCCAGCACTGCCTCGAAGACGATCTCATCTGCATTAGGGCAGCGATTTGGTGCAAATCGAACGATCAGAAGACATTCCGGTGGCGCATGGCCGACCGTAGCGAGTGGCCCGCGCCCAGGTCCATCCAGTAGTCCGTGGCCCATGCGACCGGGAGGTTCAGATGTTTAGATCTCTACTTGCCATATCACCGATACCTATAGTTACGTAGAAGGCGGCCGAGTAAGAGTCTTCATTGGATGCTGTCACCCAAAGGCAATCCAAGTATGGATAACCTGCCGACAATTTTTGACGCGATAAGAAATTGTCTCAAGGTCAGCCTCAAGGCGCAAACGGTGAACTTGCAGAAAGTGGCGTAGCGACCGTGGCGTTCGCTGAGATAGAGCTGGGGCGAGTGCGTATAGCGCTGGCCCTGATGCTCGTCTTTGTCATCTCGACATGCCCGTGTACGCAGCACCCACCGATTGTTCAATCGTAAGCCAGTCGGCGGCGAGGCCGGGGCCGTTCCACTCCGATAATCGCTGATTAATTCTGCCATTCTCGTGCCAGGTGGCGCGATGCCAGCAAGAACAACGCGGCGCTGATCAGGTAGAATCCCATGCCGGATAAAATCGCATGACGCAGTGCTTCGCTGCCGTATCGAATCGCAAAATGATCGGACAAACGGCCAATCAACAGCGCACCGAGTCCCAGGCCGATCAGATTGTTGATAAACAGAAACAGCGCCGAGGCGAGCGTGCGCATGTCAGGCAGGACCAGATGCTGGATTGCACAGATCGTCGGCCCGAGCCAAGCCAGGGCCAGCGCCGTGGGCAGCAGGAACAGCGGCAGCGACCAGAGGGCAGGGGGCGCCAGTACGCCCAGCACATACAGCGGCGCCGTGAGCAGGAACGCGCCCGCGGGCACCAGCGCATAGGCAGAGCGGCTGTAGCGTGCCAGGCGATCGGCGAGCCACCCGCCCAGCCAGATTCCCGAGACTCCGCCGACGAAGGTCAATGCGCCCAGATACCAGGAGATCTGTGCCAGCGATAGATGATAGGTGCGCACAAAAAACGATGGCAACCAGAAAAACATTCCGTATCCCATGAGCGAGCTGATGCCGCCACCCAGCGAAAGACTCCAGAAGGAGACCTTCCCCGCCAGGAGTCTGACGACGGCCGCCAGACTCGGCGTGCGGCGCTGCGGCGCGGCTGCGTCCAGTCTGCCGCGTATCGGTTCGCGTACGGACCAGCGAAACAACGGCGCCAGGATAAGTCCGAGGCCGCCCACAACCATGAATGCCACGCGCCAATTCACTCTCGAGGCAATCAGGCCGCCAAACAGAAGCCCCGCGGCACTGCCGATCGGAATGCCAAAGGAATAGATCGCCAGTGCCCGCGCACGCCGCGCGGGCGGGAAGTAGTCGCTGATCAGGGAATAGGCCGGAGCCACGCCGCCGGCTTCGCCGATGCCAACTCCGAGGCGCGCCAGGAACAGCTGACCGAAATTCTGTGCCAGGCCGCTACCGGCCGCGAACGCACTCCACACCGCGAGCGAGATCGCCATGATCCAGACGCGATTGATCCGATCGGCGAGCCAACCGATGGGGATGCCGAGCACCGTATAGAACAGCGCAAACGCCGTACCGCCCAGCAGCCCGAGCTCGGTATCGGTGAGGTGCAGCTCAACCTTGATCGGCGGCACCAGGATGCCCAGGATGATCCGGTCGATAAAATTGAATGCGTACACCAGCAGCAGCATGCCGAGCGTGTAGCGCGCAACGGCCGCTGAACTGGATTGCGACCGCACCGCGCGATCCTAGCGCTCGGCCGGCGATTCGCGCCGACGCGCCAGAGCGCGCAAGCCGGCCGCGACGTACGGGCCCAGCCTCGCCTTAAGCGCTGCCACGTCATTTGAGCGGCACACGCCATCCGAGAGCTCATCGAGGCGCCCGGTTTCCGCGAGCGAGAGCGTCAGGGCGCCGGTCAGAAAGTTGTAGCCCCAGAAAATATCCTCGGGTGACGCGCCCGGCAGCGACTCCATCACCGCCTGAATGAACTCGCGCACGGTGGCGTCGAAGGTCTTGCCCATCATTTTGCGGCCCCACTCTGGCGAGTTGTTCACATAGGCGATGAGCGCGAAGTAGCTGTGCCAACCTGGCCCGGCGTGCGCCAGGCGATCCAGGATCGGATCCAGAAACGCCCCGACAATCGCCTCGGTTGCGGGCGCGCCCGGTGCCGCGCCGACTCGCACTTCGGCCAGCCGCCGCAGCCGTTCCTCATTCAGCACCTGGCCGCGTCGCTCGAGCACCTCGGCGAGCAGCTGTTTCTTGCTGCCGAAGTGGTAGTTCACCAGCGCCAAATCCACGCCGGCAGCCCCGGTGATGTCACGCAGCGACGTGCCGTGAAAGCCCCTGCGGGCGAACAGCTTTTCCGCCGCATCCATGAGCTTGTCCTTGGTGGTGCGCTTTGTTCGAGGCATGCAACTAACCGGGCAAACCACGATTCTAGCCTGCCGTGGTGCCGGTTGCGCACCCATCCCGCCGTCGTGCATCGCTCGCCCCCCGTTAGCCGTCCACGCCAATTTGATTTTATACGATCGTTGAAATATTATTCAACGATCGTTCAATAAAACGAAGTGAACGGCATCATACATAACGATCGGGGGGTCGGCCATGATTCGCAGGTACTGCACCGCGTTGATCTCGTCTTTGTTGATGGCGGCGGGGTTCGCGGCCGCGGCGGAACCGGATGCGAACGCCAGCGCGCCCATGACCAGCGCTGACGCCAGTACCCTGCAGGAGGTGGTGGTCACGGCGCGGCGCCGGTCGGAGGATCTGCAGAACGTGCCGATCGCGGTGACGGCGCTCAACGCCGAGCAGCTGCAGACGCAGAACGTCCAAAGTCTCACCGACGTGACCGCGGTCGCGCCGAACATCGAGGTCAATGCGGGGCGCGCGACCAGCAGCACCGTTAACGTCTACATCCGCGGCGTCGGCCAGAGCGATCCGCTGTGGGGTTTTGAGCCGGGTGTTGGCATTTACCTGGATGATGTCTATATCGCGCGTCCGCAGGGAGCGCTGCTCGACCTGTACGACGTTGACCGCATCGAAGTACTGCGCGGCCCGCAGGGCACGCTGTACGGAAAGAACACCATTGGCGGGGCGATCAAGTACATCACTCGGGACATCGTCTCTGACGAACCGTATTTCAAGGCCTCGGTCACCGGAGGCAGCTACGACGAGCGTGACGTCAAGCTCGCCGCGTCGGCACCGATCGTGCCGAGCCACGTCTATTTCGGCGTTGCAGCGGCGTACCTGCGCCATGATGGCTGGGGCCAGATCGAGGACGATGGTCTGCCACGGCCGTACAACCGCGTCGGCCAGGACGTGGACGACAAGAACGTGATCTCGGCCCGCGCCAACCTCACCTTCGTGTGGGGGGAGAGCTCGAAACTCAAACTGCTGGCCGACACCATGGACGACAGGTCCAACGCGGCCGCCGGACAGCGCCTGGCCGCGAATCCGTATCTCGAGACACCGCTCGACAGCCGTTATGACACCTACACCGATATGCCGGTGAACCAGAATAGGTTCGCATTCTTCGGCTATTCGGGAACCTACACCCAGGAGCTGAGCGATGCCTGGTCGTTCAAGGCGGTCGCGGCCTATCGGCAGGGCCAGGCGCACCAGTTCATCAATTTCAGCGAGCTGGATGCCCCGCTGTTTGAGGTGCCGGGGGAGTACGCTGATCACGAGACCACCGGTGAGATGCAGGTCACCTACAGCGGCTCGGGATGGAAGGGGGTCGGCGGACTCTATTACTTCAACGGTACGGCGGCCGGCTCCTACAACGCCGTGCTGAGTCTGGGCGGCGCCGCCCTTGCGCCCGGTCTTCCCCCCGGCGTCACCCAGTTGACCCAGGGCAGCGTCATCACCAACAGCGTGGCCGCCTATTTCGACACCACCTGGAACCTGACGTCGCGCCTGAACATGGATGTCGGTGCACGGTGGAACGAGGATCAGAAGAAGGCGAACGTGTACGTTTCGGAGCTATATGCGGGCACGCTCGCACCCAATGCCACCTTCTTCAATCCGAACAACCCGCCATCGGGATTCTTCCCGCTCGGCGTCCCGGAGACCAACTACACCAACACCCGCCGTTTCGCCAACGTCTCGCCGCGCTTCGGGTTCGACTACCACATCAGCGACGACATCATGGGCTACGTCAGCTACAGCCGCGGATTCAAGAGCGGCGGCTTCGACATGCGCGGTAATGCGGCGGCAGACCCCTCGACGGAAAACGGTTTCGCCTCTGAAACCGCCGACAGCTACGAAGCCGGCGTGAAATCGACACTGTTGGACAAGCGGCTGACCCTGAACCTGACGCTGTTCTACTCGCCCTATAAAGACGTGCAGATCACGACCCAGCAGTTCGAGCTGGTCGAGGGTGCTCCCACCAACGTGACCGCCGTGCTCAATGCTGGCAAGCAGTTGAACCAGGGTGTCGAATTCGAGTCGGCATGGCGGCCGATTCAACCGCTGACTTTCACCGTTAACGTCGGTTACCTTGACTCGTACTTCGAGGACTTTCTCGGCAGCTGCCCGACACCCGCGCCCGGCTGCGTTGTCAACGCCTCATCGACCAACACACCGGTCGATGCGCCGCGCTGGACAAGCTCACTGGCCGGGGTCTACGTCTGGCGTGTCGGCAGCGGTGATCTGAGCGCGCATTCGACCTTCCGCTATCAAAGCTTTACCAGGGTCGCCTCCAACACGGCTAGCATCACCGACGAGGGTGGTTACTCGGTGCTGGATGCCGGCCTGGCGTATGCGCTGGACAGGCACTGGCGCTTTGCTGTGGAGGGCAAGAACATCCTGGACAAGTGGTACCGCGTCGCCGGCTATGAATTCGGCGGTTTTGGCAGTGGGCTCGAAGGTGGTTTGAGCCAGATCGGTTTCTACGGTCCGCCGCGCACGATATTGGCGAGCGTGAATTACCAGTTCTGATCGCGCGCGGCACACCAGCGCTGCCACCGGCCACGGTCAGCCGCGATCATGTCGTGGTTCCAAGCACCGGCGCCCCTCGTGCCGAGCCTGATTGCCCAGAACGGACGCTGGCTCGCGGACCGGCCGGCGCTGATCGACGGTGCACTCAGGCTGACGTGGGAGGAATTCGCGGCTGACACCGCTCGCGTCGCCAACGGTCTTGCGGCGCTGGGGGTGCGGCCGCATGAACGGGTCGCGGTGCTGATGGACAGCCGGTACGAGACTGTGCTGGTGCTGTTCGGCATCGTTCGCGCCGGCGCGGTCGCGGTACCACTCAATGTCTCGATCACCGACGCAGCTGTCGCGGCCATGTGCGCCGATGCCGGCTGCGTTGCCGTGTTCGCCTCCGGGCATTACTGCCAGCGGATCGATGCACTGCGCGGCGGCGGTGCGCTGCGGGTGCGCCATTGCGTTGGCTGCGATGCGCCGGCGGAGGGCTGGCTCGATCTGCGCTCGCTGATGGCGGGGCAGAGCGCGACGGCTCCGGCGGTGGCGATCTCCCCGGACGACGAGTGCAACCTAATCTACAGCTCCGGGACCACGGCGCTGCCGAAAGGCATTGTGCATACTCATGCGTGCCGGGTGAGTTGGGCCTACGATGCCGCGATCGCTTTGCGCTACCGCAGCGGTTGCCGCACGCTGTGCTCGCTTGGCCTGTTCTCTAACATCAGTTGGGTCACGATGCTGGCGACGATACTCGTAGGGGGCACGATCGTGCTGCTGAGAACCTTCCGCCCCAGGGACGCGCTCGCGCTGATCGAGGCCGAGCGCATCACGCATGGCGCGTTCGTGCCGGTGCAGCTCGAGCGGCTACTGGGCTATCCGGAGCGCCACGGGTTTCGCAGCGACAGCCTCGAGACGCTGATGTGCTGCGGCTCACCGCTGTCCGCGCAGGTGAAAGTCGCTTTCGCCCGCGAGTTCGACTGCGATCTGATTGAACTCTATGGGCTCACTGAAGGGCTGATCACGATCCTTGAGCCGGAGGACTTCGAGCGCAAGCTGCACTCGGTCGGCAAACCGATACTGGGTTCCGACATCCGGATCATCGGAGATGACGAGCGCGAACTCGGACCGGGCGAGATCGGCGAAATCGTTGGCCGCGGACGGCTGATCATGGCCGGCTACCATGCCCGGGACGAGGCGAACCGGGAGGCGACCTGGATCGATTCGGCGGGTCGTCAGTGGCTGCGGACCGGAGACCTTGGGCGGCTCGACGCCGAGGGTTTCCTCTACATAGTGGACCGCAAGAAGGACATGATCCTCTCAGGTGGACAGAACATCTACCCGGCGGATATCGAGATCGTGATGCGGGAGCACCCGGCGGTCGCCGAGGTCGCCGTGGTGGGCGTGCCCAGCGAGCACTGGGGAGAAACACCGCTGGCCGTGGTGGTGCTGCGCGACGGCCACGGGTTGACGGTGACCGAGCTGATCGAATGGACTAACGCGCGGGTCGGCAAGCAGCAGCGGGTCAGCCGCATCGTCTGGCGGGAGAGCTTGCCCCGAAATCCCAACGGCAAGGTTCTCAAGCGCGAACTTCGGCAGCATTACTCGTCGCGCAGCGACAGCGCGGGAGAAACAACGTGAAAGCCGCGCCCACCGAATACTTCTTCAGCAGTACCGATGGTCTGCGTCTGTACTGTGGCCTGTATGCCGCACGTCGGCCGGGCGGTCTGCCGGTACTGTGCCTGCCGGGCCTGACGCGCAATAGCCGTGATTTTGCCGCGCTCGCCGCGCACCTGAGCGAGCGGCACGACGTGCTGGCCGCAGACCTGCGCGGCCGCGGCCGATCGGCCTGGGATCCGGATCCGACCCGCTATCTCCTGATGACGTACGTCGCCGATGCGTGGTCGCTGCTCGATTCCCGCCAGGTGAGCCGTGTGCTGGTGGCGGGCACGTCGCTCGGCGCGCTGATGGGAATGGCAATGGCGGCGATGAAGCCCGACCGAATTGCCGGCGTGGTACTCAACGATGCCGGTCCGGAGATCGATCCGGCCGGATTGCGTCGCATCGCCGGCTACGCCGGCAAGCTGCCGCCGGTGTCCTCCTGGGCTGAAGCGGCCGCGCAGGCCAAAAGCGTCTATGGAATCGCGCTGCCCGGGCTGAGCGATGCGGACTGGATGGACTATGCGCACCGCGGCTACCGCGAGAATGCGGCCGGCGTCCCGGTGCCGGACATGGATCCGAGAATCAGCGACGCATTCAAGAATCCTCCGGCGGCCGCCCCTGACCTGTGGCCGCTCTATGCACAGATAAAGGGCGTGCCGATGCTGGTCATCCGCGGGGCCCTGTCCGATCTGCTGAGCGCTGCCACCGTCGCGCGCATGGCGCGCGAGAAGCCGGACCTGCAGCACATCGTAGTCGCGAACCGCGGACACACGCCCTTGCTCAATGAGCCTGAGTGCCTGGCGGCGATCGATGCCTTCATCGCGCAGCACGGTCGCGATGCGCGAGCGACGGACCGTGAAGCATAGATCGGGGCTTAATCGAGTCGTGGGCCGCGTTGCCACACAGTGTCCTTGCTTGAAGGCGGGATTGCGGAAATGCAGCGACCGTAAAAAGTCTGCGGCACTTTTGCGGGACTCAGTGCTGCTTCGTCCTGCTCAGTGGTGCCATTTGCAACGGACGTCGCGCGGTAAGTTGTTGAAATCCAAGGTATCAAAAACTAACAACCGCTCTCATAATGCCGAGATCGTGAGCTCGAGTCTCACCCTAGCCACCAATCGATCAAGCACTTGCGAACCCCTGCTGAACTCGGACGACGGATAGTGCGGGAGTATTGCGGGACCCCAGCTCACACACCCGCTCCGACGCCTCGAGCAGCATCCCGATCTCGGGCGCGGAGTGGTGGCGACCCGAAGCCCATGCCCGTAGGTGTGCATCAGGTGGTGCACACGCACGGCCGGAAACCCCGCCGGGCGAGCCGCGCCGAGGTTCAGGATTGGCCGTACGACCGCCAGATCGCGGTTGATGTAAATGGCGCCGCCAATACTGATCAGGTCGCTCGGATCTTAGGGACATTGCGACATCGAATAAGGCGGCCCGCATATCTCCCCTAGGAGTGGAGTACGCCCTGCGATGCAATTTACCCCAGCGTTACTTACCGTTAGAAACTACCCCGCCGCCTCAGCCTGCCCAAGCTTGCTCCGACGCTGGCAGCACCGGCATCTGCCTTCAACGAATCCAGGGGAGACTGTCATGAAAATCTACGCTGTCATTTCACGAAGCACTTTGGCTCTGCTGGCCGCAAGTTCGCTCGTCATGAGTGTGCCTGTTTATGCCGAAGCCATCTCCGGCGCGATCACGTTAAAGGTCACGAAGCAGGAGGTACTGCCGGTCACTGCACAAAACGGCGACATGCTGATGCTGGTGGAGACCCACGGCACCAACAAAAGCACTAATTGGATGGACGATGCCCAAGTCGTCAACAAAGAGATCGACTTCCTGCTCCAAGGCAACGGGCCGCAGCACGGCTACATTACCTTCGCCAAGGGCGACGATACGGTGGACGTCAAGTGGAGTGGGATTGTGAGTACCGCGATGGCCAACGGTCAGCCGCAGATCAGCTTCCACGGCACCTGGGAACAGTTGAAGGGAACCGGTAAGTATCAGGGGATTCAGGGTAAAGGCAGTTACAAGGGCCACTTTATCTCGCAGACGGAGTATGTCGTCGACTGGGTCGGTCATTCGAGTGTGCCTGTGGCCAGCAGGTGATTACACCCGGCCCTGATGACGAAGTAGAGGTGACAAACCATGAGCGCAGTCATGAAACTACGTGAATTTTCCAGTTACGCGGCTAGTCCCACGGTAGACGCGCCGCCGTCTTCCAGCCAGAGTCAGATGGATGCCAGCACCGCGCGACTGCGTGAGGGCGCCAAGACCTTTGCCAAGCTGTCTCTCGAGCAACGCATCGTGCTGGTGAATGCCATGCAGCAGGGTTTCCTGCGCGTGACCAAACGCATGGTGCAGGCCGGCTGCAAGGCCAAGGGGATCACACTGGGCAAGCCGGAGGAAGCAGAAGAATGGGCCACCGGCCCCTGGGGCGTGGTGCGCCAGCTACGTCTGATCCGCGAGTCGCTCGCCGCTCTCAAACATTCCGGCGACACACCCATCGGCCCTGTCGGGCGAACGATTGATGGCCGACTGTCGGTGCGCCTGTTCCCGGGCAATGCCATCGACGGCATGCTGTTCAAGAACATCACCGCCGAGGTGCGCATGCAGGCCGGCGTGACCGAGGAGTCATTAAGGCGCGACCGCGCCCGCTTCTACAGACAGCCGGACCACGATGGCCGCGTGGTGCTGGTGCTTGGTGCCGGAAACATCGCCGCTATCGCACCGATGGATGTCATCACCAAGATGTTCAACGAGGGCAAAGTCGTTCTGCTCAAGATGAACCCTGTCAATGCCTATCTCGGCCCCTACATTGAGGAGGCTTTTGCCGAGGCCATCAGGCAGAGGTTTCTCGCGGTGGTGTACGGCGGTGCCGACGAAGGACGTTATCTGGTCTACCACCGCAACATTGATGAGGTGCATATCACCGGTTCCGATAAAACCCACGACAATATCGTCTGGGGACCACCGGGGCCGGAGCGGCAGACGCGTATGCAACGCCATGAGCCCGTGCTCAAGAAGCCCATCACCTCCGAGCTCGGCAACGTCTCGCCGTTCATCGTCGTACCGGGGCCTTACAGCGCCAGGGAACTGCGTTATCAGGCCGAGGATGCCGCCACCTCCTATCTCATGAATGCTTCGTTTATGTGCTGCGCCGCGAAGATGCTGGTGCTCCCTAAAGACTGGGCCGGAAGCGATGTATTTGTACAAACCCTGCAGGAGACGTGCGCCAAGGTACCTCCCCGGCAGGCTTACTACCCCGGCGCGGAAGATCGTTGGCGCAAGCTGACCACCGGTCGCGCACAGGTAAAGCATCTGGGCAACGCGGAGCCCGGGTCATTGCCGTGGACTTTCATTTCCGGCCTCGATCCCAGCGCGCCCGATGAACCGCTTTTCAGTCAGGAGTCATTCTGCTCGGTGATCTCGGACACGCGTGTCGGCAGTGCCGATCCCGTGGAGTATCTGGAACGGGCCGTGGACTTTTGCAACAACACACTGTGGGGCACGCTCAATGCCAACCTCATTGTGCATCCGAAATCTCTCAAGGACCCGCGCATCAATGAGGCAGTGGAGCGGGCGATTGCAAAGCTGCGTTACGGAGTAATCGCCGTCAATGCGTTCATCGGCATGCCATTCGTATTCGCCGCACCGCCGTGGGGCGCATATCCGGGGTCAACGCCGGAGGATATTCAAAGCGGCAGCGGCTTCGTCCACAACACTTCCATGCTGGTAGGCGTCGAGAAAGCGGTATTGCGCGCGCCGCTCACGACGTTCCCCAAGCCCGCTTACTTCGCCAGTCAGCGTACCTTTCATAAGATGGTGCCCAAAATTGTGGCGATGGAGAAGAACGCCAGCTGGGCGAAGGTGCCGGGTATCGTCTTCGATGCCATGCGCGGTTAGTGATGACCGCACAGTCGGCAGCGGAATACGCACTCGCCTACAGCGATATCGAATTGCAACGGCTGATCCGACTGTCAGAGCTTTATGCCGAGTTCACCGAGGACGTGCTCCGACGTGCCGGTCTCAAGTCTGGCATGCGGGTGTTTGACGTCGACTTCGAGGGAGGGCTGAACGCATGGCCTCGCCGCTTGAAAATCTGAGCGGGCCGGGCAAGGTGCTTGCGGCGGAACCGTCGGACGCGAAGGAGTTTGCGGGTCTGAAACGGTC
>Ga0182024_10021190_pt1 | contig 11814 bp, 7 predicted proteins | sample P32metaG_FD_120480 | JGI IMG/M metagenome (GOLD analysis project Ga0182024, IMG submission 120480) | Permafrost microbial communities from Stordalen Mire, Sweden - P3-2 metaG (Illumina Assembly) | ecosystem: Environmental > Terrestrial > Soil > Wetlands > Permafrost | place: Sweden: Stordalen... | reverse complement strand
GTCTCGGGTTACAACGAAGTCGGCAGCGCTGAACGCGGCGTTTGCAGCGAATAGAAAACTATTTTCACGATCCCAAAATCGATGGCTGGAAGATTCCGGAATGCTCGCTGGATGTACCGTTGTCGACGTGGAGAACGGCTCCCCCAACGATGCTGGTCTTAATAGCGCCATAGAAACCTGCTGCGCATTGGCGAAGCCACAAAAAGCGAAAATTGCCAGCAGAATCGCTGCCTTGGGCTGGATGATCTTGCTAGTCAATTTTGTCAGCATAACGTTAGTGATCGGCGGCATTGGCCACCTGTACTAGTACTAACGGAAATGCCACGGCCCGAGAATGGCCCTTAGGTGCCACTAAACTTCATGGGTTACTTTATGGGATTCAAGGATGTTACTGAAGTAACTGCGTCTGCCAAGTCTAAACAGGATTGGCGAGTGGGATAGCCTATAGGCCAGCTGAACTGATGAGGGACGTGGGATACATCGCAGCTTGGGAAGCTGAGAGTCCCGTCAGCCTTTTGCAAAGACAGAAACAAAAAGGGGAAGCAGAAGCACCAACCTAATGCTTCCCAAGGAAAACGAAATCCTCTGCCCAGGCCATGAACTCTTACGGCACAGTTGCCACCACCGGCGGCGTGGAGCGCGCACTTTCCTGTCCGCTGGAATTTACGGACGTGGCTTCGTAGTAGTAAGTCTGACCGGAGACCACTGTGCTATCCGAATAGGCTGTACTTGCATCCATGTTCGGGTTGATTTTGGCGAATGAACCGGTGGCGCTGGTGCCGCGGTAAATGTTGTAGCCGGCAACGTCGCTGCTGGCATTCCATGAGAGATTGACTGTGTACGACGTTGCGGTTCCGCTCCCCGTTAGAGATTCAGCCCCCGAAGCACTGTTGGCGTTGCTGGCAAACGAGAGGGTGCCAGACTCACTTCCACTGCTGGTCGGAGTAAAGGCCACGTTGAATGTCAGGCTCTTGCCGGCGGCGATGGTTATAGGAAACGCAGCGCCCTCCAGGATAAATCGCGAATTGCTGCTGCTGTCGGATGACACTGTCACGGCCGCACCCGAGGCGCTCATCGTGATAGATTCCGTCTGCGTAGTCCCGACCGGCACGCTGCCGAAACTCACTACTGCGGGACTCACAGTCAACTGGCTGGTTGCTGCCGCGGTGCCTGTGCCCGTAAGAGATTCGGCAGCCGAGGAACTGGAAGCGTTGCTGGCGAAGGACAGCGAGCCTGACTCAGCGCCGCTGCTGGTCGGTTTGAAGGCTACGCTGAACGATAAGCTTTGGCCGGCGGCGATGGTTAAGGGAAAACTAGCCCCCTGCAGAGCAAATTGCGAATTGCTGCTGCTGTCCGCGGAAACGGTTACCGGCGCTCCTGAGGCGCTCATGGTGATGGTTTGCGTCTGCGTGCTTCCCACCGCTACGCTGCCGAAATTCACCACTGCGGGACTGACGGTCAACTGGCTCGAAGCCGTCGCAGCCGTTCCCGTGCCCGTGAAAGGTACGTTCAGGTTCCGGTTACCTGAAACCAGGACGGCTCCGCCCGTAGGGCCCGCAGATTGCGGAGTAAACGTAACTTGCAAGGTAACGCTTTGGCCCGCGCCCAGTGAGAGAGGCGTGCTTGGCCCACTAACCGAAAATTCGCTGCCGATCGTCTGGAAACTCGATATCGGTACTTTCCAGGAACGAGTATTCGTCAGAGTAATTGTTTTCGTGGAACTAGACCCCACCGCTAGTGACCCGAACGAAAGGCTGGAAGGATTGGGTACTACAACGTCGCTGCCCACTCCCGTTCCTTCAAACTGAAGCTGGAGGGTGGGGTTTGAAGCGTTGCTTTTGAACGTCGTGTTTCCCCCTGCGTAGCCAATCGCGGTCGGAGTAAACGTGACATTAACGTCGATGCTCTGTCCCGCGGAAAGCGCAACCGGCAAGCTCATCTCGGAAAAACCAAATTGACCTTCACGAACGAAGTTCATCGCCGTGAGCGTAACGCTAGTCGCACCGGTGTTGGTCAGCGTGACGAGCTGGGTTTCCGTCTGTCCGAGTGGGACGGTGCCAAAACGCAAAATCGAAGGGCTGCAGGTTAATTGTTGAGTGGCTGTTGGCGCGCCCCAGGAGAACGTTGTGGCACAAACGGCGACAAGGACGACGAAGAGGGTGCGGCCAGAAAGCGGCGGAGAAATGGACCGGGGGAGTCTCATGCGAGCAGTGTGAAACGAATCCTGCAAACTGAGAAGGTCTCGATAGGGCAGGTTTACTGTTGGCCTTTTGGACATCGGCCCTTTCGCGGCACAAGTTAGATTTTCCTGAAATGGTTCCGCTTTCGGGAAATGCGCCCGAGATCTGACGCGCAGAATTTAATACTGAGACTGAATAGAAAACAGCGCCTATTTACGGAGCAGGAATCTGAACATCGGAGACGATGTTCGAGTAACCGCTTTCCTCGCTGCCGGAATTCACCGCGGTGGTTGCGTAGCAATAATTCGTGCCATCGCTCACCAAACTGTCGGAATACGTGGTCAGCGTATCGAGCGTGGATCCGTTGATCTTCGAGTAAGAACCGCAAGAACTCGTATAGATCGCTCGATAAATGTTATATCCGGAAATATTAGGTGAGCTGCTTGCGCTCCACGACAAGCTCACGCTGTGAGTAGGCGCAGCAGTGCCCGTTCCGGAAGCCGCCGCCGTAGTTGTGGTCGGCTGAGCGTTGCTCGTAAACGTGAGGATCGCGCTTGCCGCGCCAGCCACTTGTGGACTGAACGTCAAAGTAAAAGCCGCACTATGTCCGGCTGTAATGACGGCCGGCAGCGATAATCCGCCTATGGTGAAGCTCGAATTGTTGGAACTGGCCCCCGTAATCGTAACGTTCGCCCCGCTGGCGTTAAGACTTCCGGATGCGGTTCCGCTGGCGCCTTCGAATACGCTTCCAATCGCAAGGTTCGCTGGCGTGGCGCTCAACTGCGCGGCCGCGGTGGTCGCCGTACCAGTGAGAGCTATAGCTAAACTCGGATTCGCGCCGTTGGACGTAATGGCGATACTTCCACTGGCGCTGCCCGCCGATTTGGGCGTGAATGTCACCGTAAAGTTCGCGCTTTGTCCCGCCCCTAGCGTCACTGGCGTGGATAGTCCACTTAAGGCGAAACCTATGCCGCTCGCTGCGATCTGAGAAATGATTACGCTCGATCCACCAGTATTAGTTACGGTTTCTGATAGGGGCTGGGCGTTACCGACCTGCACGCTTCCAAAATCAAGGCTCGTAGGATTCGCTCCCATCGCGCCCGGCGCAACTCCCGTGCCGGAAAGAGTCATCGACAACGCGGGGTTTACTGCGTTCGAAGTAATCGCCAGGGCGCCGCTCGTGCTGCCAGCCGATTGGGGAGTAAAAGTGACAGTGAACGTTGTATTCGCGCCGGTATTTAGCGCAAGGGGCGTAGAAATTCCGCTCAGGCTGAATCCACTTCCACTGACCAAGGCTTGCGAAATGGTGATACTGGATGCGGTATTGTTGGTCAGCGTAACGGTCTGACTGCTTTGGCTACCCAGAGTTACGTTGCCAAAGTTGTCGCTGGTTTGATTAAGGACAAGTTGACCATTGCTTACCCCGGTTCCAGAAAGGGATATAGTGGCTGCGCTGTCGGAGGCGCTACTGGCAATAGAAACCGTGGCACTGAACACCCCGGCTGCATTGGGAGTAAAAACTATACTGAGGGTGGCATTCTGACCGGCCGCGACGACCGCCGGAAGGCTAGGTGAACTGAACGAGAAGTACTTACTCGAAATGGATATGCTGCTGATGCTGAGGGCGACGGTTCCCGTGTTCGACGCTGACAAAGTTAAGGTTTTGCTCGTGCCTGCGGTAACGCTGCCAAACGCAAGACTGGCGCCGCTTAGAACTAAATCACCCAGTTGGGCCTGCTGGGTCGCTGGTTTCGCAGCGCTGAACCCCTGACAACCAACCATCGCGGCCAGGCCTAGAAAAATCAATGCTGCACCTGCACAGGTATTCTTTGCGGCGCGAAATGTCAGAGTGCGTCTTGCCATAATGGATCTTTAGAAAGTCGTTAGCCGATAGTTTTGCTGTACGTAATTCAAGTCTGAGTTCCCAGACAGGATTCGAGTAGATTTCCGAAGGTCATAACCAAAAACGCCAAAAGGCCAGTAGCTGGCGCGAAAAAATTCATTCCGGGTGATAGGTTTCTAACGAAGCCCTACGGAGCCAAACGGCTCCCTGCCGATCGACTCTGCCGTGCAAATCGCTGCTCCATACAGCGTCCCCCTTCTTGACGCGATCCTGCCCGATGGATCATCATGCGCGGAGCTCTTACGGTGGCGATGGCCGTCTGACCGCGGAGGCTTCTGATGTCCACACAAACTCGTCTTGAAACCAAGGCCCGCAGTTTCGGGGAAAACATTGAAAGCGACCTGGCATCGCGTTTTCTGCGCGTGGTCGAAGTCGCCGCTATCGCTTCGGCGCGAACTATGGGGCAGGGCGAGCGCAAGCTCTCCGACCAGGTGGCCACCGAGGCCATGCGACGCACCATGGATTCCATCCCCATGCGCGGAACCATCGTCATCGGGGAGGGTGAACGCGACGAAGCGCCCATGCTTTACATTGGCGAAAAAGTCGGTGCTGAATTTACCGATGGACGCGAAGTTCCGGAGGTCGACATTGCCGTCGATCCGCTTGAGGGCACTAACCTCTGCGCTACCGGTGCCCCCGGAGCGATTACCGTACTCGCGGCATCGGAACGCGGAGGCCTGCTCAACGCTCCCGACTGCTACATGGAAAAAATCGTCGTCGGCCCTTCTTGCAAGAACGCAGTTGAACTGGATGCGCCCGTCGCCGACAATCTCAAGAACATTGCAAAGCGATTAGAGCGTGATGTGGAAGATCTTGTGGTGATTGTGCTGGATCGCCCGCGCCACGAAAAGTTGATCGCCGATATCCGCGCCGCCGGTGCGCGCATCCGCCTGATCGGCGACGGCGACCTTTCCGCGGGCATTGCCGCAGCCGTAATCGGTACAGGCGTGCACGCGGTCATGGGTTCGGGCGGCGCGCCCGAAGGCGTGATTACCGCCGCCGCCATCCGTTGCCTGAATGGATATATGCTCGGCCGACTGGTCGTCAAACCCGATCAGGAAGAACGTCTGACGCGCATGGGCGTCAAGGATAAGAATCGGATCTACGAAGCTGAAGATCTTGCACCCGGCAAGCAACTTATCTTCGCTGCGACCGGGGTTACTGACGGTGCGTTGCTCAAGGGCGTCCGTTTCTTCGGCGAAGGCACGCGAACTTCATCGGTCATCCTTACTCAACAGACCGGCAAAGTGCGATTTATTGAGAGTATTCATCTGGAGAAGGGACCGGATGTGAAGGTGAGATTCGCCTAGGACTCCCTATTTCAAATACTCCGAGCCTTTTTTCAAATCCTCGGGAATATCGGGAAACGGCGGAAACTCCTGCGAGAACCCTTTGAACAAACTCACAGTCACATCGGCGTGTAAACTGCCATCGTGCACGGCGATCTTGTGGGGATGGCCCTTCGAGTAGCCCTCCCACAGTGAAACCCCGGCGTAAGCGCCATCTTTGCGCAGGATGTAGTAGGTCATATCGACGAAACGCAGCTTGTTCATGTCGCCGTTGTAATTGCGGGCGATGCGCTTCAAAGCGTCCATGCCTGCTTCCTGAGGAGACATTCCGTGCCGCATATTTTCAACAATCGTATGCGCGCCCGCAACTTTGATATTTTCCTCGCCGCTGCCGGTCGCGCCCGCCGAGCCCACATCCTGATCGGTATAGCAGCCGGCCGCGATAATCGGCGAATCGCCGACCCGGCCAGGCAGCTTGAACGCTAATCCGCTGGTAGTGGTGCAGCCGGAAATCTCTCCCTTGTCGTTCAGCGCGGAACAATGGATAGTGCCAGTCGGGGGAAATAGAACCTTGCGCACGGCAGCCAATTGAAGTTCAGGCTCGATGCCAAGGTCCGCAGCTCGCGCGTGCATTTGTTCGATGCGCTCTTTCCACATTTCCGCCTGCGGTTTGTCTTTACCAGGCTCAGTCGCGGGAGGCTGCCAGTGCGGGTCGGCGAGGCCTGGTCCCCACCAGTCGTCGTTCGAGTGAAACTCCTTCCATAGCAGCCAGATCTTGCGCGAACGCTCGGTCAGCAAGTTTTCGCGCGGAAAGCCGAGCGCCACGGCAAATCGCTCCGCGCCTTCACCCACCAGCATCACATGGCCGGTATGCTCCATCACGGCCTTTGATACCAGCGACACATTCTTGATATTGCGCACGCCGCCCACCGATCCCGCGCGCCGCGTCGGTCCGTGCATGCAGCAGGCGTCGAGTTCGACCACGCCTTCTTCGTTGGGAATTCCGCCGAGCCCGACGGAGTCATCATTGGGATCGTCTTCCGGTCCTCTCACGACTTTGAGCGCAGCGTCGAGCGTGTCTCCTCCGCCTTTCAGAAAGGCGAATGCGTTCTCGAGATAAGCGTAGCCATTGTTGGCGCAGACAATGATGGGACGCTTTTGTGTCGTTGATTGCGCATTGCGATCCTGTGCAGCGGCATTCGGCTTGGCGTCTTCGCCCTGGGCCTGCGCTCCGACGCCAGTAGCGATCGCTCCGAGAACGGAAGTCCTAACAAAATCGCGACGCGAAAAAGTCATGTTCCTCCTGCTGGTACGGAAGCGGGAAGAATATCATGCGGCGGGGAAGGTCCGTCGTCGTTCTTGGATTCCATGTGCAAAACGTTCCCTCGGCGCTGCCGGCCAAACGACGTTTACTCGGTGGTCGTGGTTCCCATTCAGAGAATGCGGGATACCCTATGCCTCCCTGCCGCGGTGGAATCAGCCGCTTAGCGGGAAAATGCTAATTGATCCAAGGGGCACAATCACTTGCGCGTAAGATCTTGTGCTCAAATAACTTAGTTCGTCGTTAGATCGTCCCCGCATCGGGTGGCGCGCCTCCTTGATCATCATCGGCTAGTTGAGTCTGGGCCGCAAGGTTGGATGTCACATGGATTGAGAACGCGGCACGCGGGCCTCGGCATCATTTGCTACCCAGAGGTGGTAACCCAGCTCAATTTTGGGCAAGTATTTACTCGACGCGCCCGTGCGCGTAGGCGCATGATCGCAGCAAGTAGGTAAGAGCCGATCAAATCTTAAGCATTTTGGAGATTGATCGTGCAACAGCCCTACGATTGCTTCGACCATTTTGTGCAGAGCATAAATGCGAAACCCGAAGCATTGCTAGCTATGTTTACCCTCTACTGCGACGACAGCGGAACACATCGGAAATCCGATGTTGCGGTCGCAGCTTGCTACGTCTCCACCGTGGAGCAATGGACCCATTGCAAGCGAAACTGGGGCGAGGCCAACCAGCGCGAGAACTTTGGCGTGTTTCATATGGCCGACTTCGTAGCGAAGCAGGAACAGTTTAAGGGTCCCGAATGGCAGGATCAAACCAAGCGGGATCGCACTGTTCACGCGCTCGTCAATCTCATAAAAACCCGCGCACAGTTCGGTTTCGCTGCTGTTGTGGAGAAGTCCGCATACGACGACGTAATCGTCAATGGTGAACATCGCCAACGATTCGGCGATAACCATTATGCCTTTTGCATCCGAATCTGCACTGCGATGGTGGATCGCTGGAGGGCGCAGTACCATCACGGAGAACCGATTCAATACATCTTTGATCGACTCAGTAAAGGTAAAGGCGATATTGATGCCATGTTCGGCATTCTCGTGTCGGGCGGGGATGCTGCAATGAAGCAATACGGGATTTACAAGGACTGTTGGTCGTTTCAGGACAAAGCACAGGTAAGTCAGCTTCAGGCTGCCGACATCTGGGCGTGGGAGAACTACAAATATGCCGTCGGCTCTTTTTTCCCGAAACAGAAAGGTGCACCATCAAAACCTGTGCGGAAATCCTATCTGGAATTGAGGGGTTCGCCAAGTATGGTCAAGTACCATGTCAGGGAATCCCTACAGGAACTCGCGAAACAAGTCTCGGACTGGAAAGCGGCGGGCGCAGTGCATAAATAGTGAATTCGACAAATTTGATGCGGTGGTGGGAAAGGTGTTCTCTGTTCCCCGTGCCGATTGTGAAACGTGAGAAGGATCCCAATGAGGTTGAAGTTCGTGGAATCCCACTCTTCGCAAAGAACGCGAAGAATGGGGCACCCTCATTCCGGCGCTGCGGGCGCTCAATCAACCGCCGGCGGCGCGTCACTGAAGGCGTGACCTTCCCGGGTCCCGCTGGGGCGCCGATAATGGGATCAAAATCCCGATGGTTTGGAGTCCGTGAAATCCCACTCTTCGCAAAGAACGCGAAGAATGGGGCACCCTCATTCCGGCGCTGCAGGCGTTCGATCAACCGCTGGCGGCGCCGCGGTAACGGCCTACCAATCCGGATTGGCGGCCGAGGGACTTGGTCTTTCGGGCTTCGGTGATGGGGTGGACATTGTTGTTGCCTTGTGCGGAGCGGAAGCGCAACAGGGCTGCGATATTTCCCACATTGTCGAACTCGGGATCATCTTTCACATAGAAAAGCTCGATGTTATGCCGGATGACCCAAGGCAATATGGCTTCGGCCACGTCCACAACCTCGCGGGTTTCGCGTCCGCAGGCCGGACAGTAACTCACCAAGTGCGCGTCGAGGTGGCCGCAACCCGTACACTCGACCGCTTGCGCAACATAGTTTTCGCCAATCAGGAGGGTCTGTATTTCACCCATCTCCAGCGAGCGCAGCACACGGCGCAATCCAGTTACCCCGCGGCCATTGCCGCGGGCCTGGCTGATGGTTTCGCGAAGCGCTTCGGCGCAACGGCGCTGTTTCCAGTCGGCGAAAATGCGCCCGGCCTGCGTGCGAATTTCATCTCGGCTCACGTGAGCCACCTCGGCGGAAAATCGCCCCAGCAACTTCTGCGAAGCATCGGAATGCAAATGCGGTGTGAATTGCGGCCACTGAGTTTCCTGGCAGCCCAGAATCCAGTTTTCAAACAGGCCTTTCTCCAAGGCATCCTTCATGAAGTCGGCGACGAACTTGAAATGGTGGCGGGCTTCATCGGCGACCCGGCGTTCGGCATGGCCTCCGTCATAACCGGCGAAGCCGTCGCTGCGGCCGCGGCGCGAGAGCGGATGAAAAAATCCTTCGCGTTCATTGAGTTCGCCGAGACGGAGATCGAACAGGCGGGCGCGATGGCGATCCACGAGCACGACGCCCAGGTTGGGAAACGCTCCCAGCAAGTGTGCCAGAGGCTTCAAGCGAAAATGCCGGTCGACCAGAAGTTGCGTGCCGCTCAGTTGCGCGGGCAGATCATACTCGCGCCAGAAACCTTGCACGGAGCACGCGAAGACCGCTTTGGCATGAGATCCGTTGCCGCGCAACTCCTGCGACAGGCGCACAATACGGTCAAGATCCGCTCGCGCCGATTCGGTCCTGCTTTTCTCTTCGCCGTTACTCTCCAAGTGGCGCAAGGCTTCGCGGGCCAGATCTTTGGTGAGAATTGCTTCTTCCTTATGCGCTTTGTTGCGCGGCGCTGTGGGCTGAAAATAAAAGCTAAGAGCGCAGCCTTCTGGATCTTCAAACTGGGCTAATTCCTGGATCTGTTCGCGAGTAATCATTCGAGCTCAGTCCCTTTCTGTTGGAATTAAAATTTACGCGGTCCCAGTATTGGCAAGCCGTCCCTTGAACTGGCCGGCAAATTGGGGCGATTTGCGTAAGTGATCGCGTGCGGCAGAAATGGAGCTCAAAACCTGGTCCGGGGGACTGCCGGTGATAGCGGAGATTTCATCGACCCCGAAGCCCTCGACGGCATGCAAAATGAAAGCTTCGCGATGGTCGCGGCGTACATCGAGCAGAGCGGAGGCAATGAGACGCATCATTTCATCCGAGCCGACAATCTGCTCAGGTGTAGATACCCGATCGTCGGCGATGATGGTTTCTTCCGTGATGGATTCGTCGGGTTGGTGAAATTGCAGTTCGGGCTCGTCGCTGGCTCTGACATTCGGCTTGCGCGCCGATTCTTCCAGCCGTATGGCCCCTCCATTGGTTCCCTCCGGCCGCGATAACTGATCGAGCGCATCGAGGGCCAAGCGGTAAAGCCATGGCTCCAGCGCGAGGCGCTCCGGTTTTTCGCGGCCCGATTTTTCCCCATCACCGCCCAACGCGACAGCAATGGTTTCGTCAATCACTTCCTCTTTGCTGATGGAATCCGGCACAACTTGATCGGCGGTTTCGCGGAAATAGATTTCGCGCTCCACGAAGCGCTCCAGGCGCGAAAGATTTACATTGACGTAGGACCGCACGTCGTCAGCCGAGACCGTGGCTGGAAATACCACGGCCAGGGTGTTCTCGAAAGGCACGCCAATATTTTTCGGGCGGGAAGCGTCATTCTGCCGGCGCGTCCACTTGTGGGTGGAGCGCAACAATTCTTTGTGCTTGTTGAGCTGTTGCAGCAGGTCTTCGAAAGCGGTCTTTACCGCGGCGGCCGCGGTTGTGGCTGTGGTTTGCGCCGCCATCTGCCCTGAAGGCAGACGCAGATTCAACGAAACGCTGGTGCCCTCGCGGGCGGAGACTTCTTCCACCATGCCTTTCAGGTGAACGAGTTCCGGGCGGAAAACTTGCAGCCGTTTTCGCAGTTTTTCGATCTGATGTTGGATGTCTTTTTCTACGGCGGGAATTTTGTGAAGCCGGTAACTGATATGAACGTTCATTAGCACCTCGAGCTTGCAAACGAAGGACGCAAACCAGTGCTTTCTACAAGAATTGTACACCCGCTCGAACGATGGAAATGTGTGAATCGAAGTGGTCAACTTTGACGCTGCCATTTTCGGAACTATATTCGCGAAGCTAGAGGAGGCAAAATTATTTGCACCGTGTTATAGCACCAGTTATGATCCGTGCACGATGAAACTGGCGAAACTTTTTCTGCTTGCGTCTCTGGTTGTTCCGGGATTTGCTCAGGCCCCTGCTTCGAAAGAAGTTGAGAGCGTCTATCCCGACGCGCACGCTTTGTATCTCGATTTGCACCAGAATCCAGAACTCTCGTCGCACGAAGTCGAAACCGCCACGAAGTTGGCGGGGCGCTTGCGAAGCCTGGGTTATGAAGTGACGGAGCACGTGGGCGGGACCGGCGTTGTTGCCATCCTGAAAAATGGAGCGGGGCCAACAGTCATGCTCCGCACCGAACTCGACGCGTTGCCGGTGGAGGAGAAAACCGGGCTTTCCTACGCGAGCAAGGTACGCGCTAAAGATGATGCCGGGCACGATGTTCCGGTGATGCACGCCTGCGGACACGACCTGCACATGGCTTCGATCCTGGGTACGGCCACGATCATGGAGCGTAGCAAAGACACCTGGCACGGAACTCTTATGCTGATCGGCCAGCCCGCTGAGGAGACGATTGGCGGCGCCAAGGCGATGCTCGCCGACGGATTGTTCACGCGCTTTCCGCGGCCCGACGTAGCCGTCGCTTTGCACGTGGGCAACACACTTCCCGCGGGCATGGTAGGAATTACGCCAGGAGTCTACAACACGAATGCGGATTCGTTGCGCATCACAATCTACGGCAAGGGAGGTCACGGTTCAGCCCCACACACGGCAATCGATCCAATTGTGATCGCTGCTCGAACCATTCTGGCGCTGCAAACCATCACTTCGCGCGAAGTGAAGCCCGGAGAAATGGCGGTGGTCACGGTCGGCTACATTCACGCCGGCACCAAGAACAACATCATTCCGGATCAGGCCGAGTTAGGCTTGACCGTGCGCACGAACAACCCGGAAGTGCGCAAGCAAGTGCTGGCGGCGATT
>Ga0182024_10021189_pt1 | contig 11815 bp, 5 predicted proteins | sample P32metaG_FD_120480 | JGI IMG/M metagenome (GOLD analysis project Ga0182024, IMG submission 120480) | Permafrost microbial communities from Stordalen Mire, Sweden - P3-2 metaG (Illumina Assembly) | ecosystem: Environmental > Terrestrial > Soil > Wetlands > Permafrost | place: Sweden: Stordalen... | reverse complement strand
CGCGAACCGACCGCTCCGACTCCTGGCTCACCCGAAAACACGAGAGCGCGGGAGACGCCGATCGCGCCGACCCCGCCGCTTTGGCGCTGATTCAATACACCAGCGGACGCGAACACCCTGCGCGCGGGTGGCTGCCGATTCAGGGACTGTTGCGGGACGGCATGCCGCCGCTGGAGGATTTGATCGTCGGCGGACACCCCGGCCCCATCGGAACCAGCAGCCGCCTAGCGGTGATTGTCGGGGGGCTGTTTCTTCTCTATCGGGGGTTGATTGACTTTCGCATCCCATTGCTGATCTGTGTTATCCAATTCGGGACGATGCTGATCCTGCCGATTCCCACCGTCATCGCCAGCCATCCGCAATGGCGCTGGATCGCGCTGCGCGACCCGGCGGTCGGCGCGGCCACGGCAATCACGCTGGCCAACTACGAATTAATGGCGTCACCGGCATTATTCATGGCGTTTTTCATCGCCACGTCCCCATCGGTCCGGCCCATGGCACGTCGAGCCCGGGTGATTTTTGCCACGGTGATTGGTCTGGTGGGCGCAGTGGCGCAGCTCTACGTATCGGTGGATTTCGGGCCGTACATCGCGCTGCTGATCGCGAGTCTGTTGACCCCGTCGCTAGACTGGTTCTTCCGGCCGCGGCCGCTGGTGTGAGGGGATTGTTTTGAGGGGCGTGCTTTTACTTTTTGCCGGGTCGAGCCCGATCTGACTGTCGATGGCGGGGCTTCAATCATGCGCCCAACACCGCACCGTGATATGATATCTTCCACGGGGATGGTCCGGCTTTATGCCGCGGCTGCATTAGGGAGTGGGCAAATGGGCGAAGAGACGAACGAGCCGTCGAACGAATCCGGGGAGATCTGCGCTCCAATGATTCGGGATGGCGACACTTCAGGGAGCGCCGAACAACTCCTGCCGCTGGTCTATAACGAACTCCGTCGACTGGCGCGGCGGCAGCTCAAATCGGAACGGATCAATCATACCCTCCAAGCCACGGCCCTGGTCCACGAGGCGTACTTCCACCTTGGGGACTCCCAGGAAGTGAAATGGGAAAGCCGGGCACATTTTTTTAACGCCGCCGCCGAGGCAATGCGCCGAATCCTGATTGAACATGCCCGCGCCCGAAACAGACCCAGACGCGGCGGAATGTGCAACCGAGTGCCCTTGGACATATTAGACGTGGCCGCTGAGACGGATTCCAAGACGATTTTCTTCCTCGACGAAGCATTTTCGCGGCTCGAGGGGGCATGCCCCGAGGCCGCCGCCATCGTGCGGCTGCGGTTCTACGCCGGCCTGAGCGTCGTGGACACGGCTGAAACGCTGAAAATCTCCGTCAGCACGGTCAAGCGGGAATTTGCATACGCCCGCGCCTGGCTATACCGGGAGTTGAACAGCTGACACAGCCGGCCCAGTTTCTAAAAGCGCATTCGCGCTCTTTCATCGCCGCTTCCGCCCGCGTTCTCTCTCCATCGCGGAGAATAATGAAAAAAATAAAAAATGTTGAGCCCTGTTCTCCAAATCCGTCGCATTACCTTGCAGAGAAAGCGTGTCCGCGGGATCCGCCTCTGGCGCCGTCAGCAAATGGGCATATTGGGAATAAAACAGAAAGAATGGTGACTTATGCCGGGTTCCTCCAGTTCCTCCGGGTCATCCAGTGGGCCAAATCCCTCGAGTTCATCCAGTTCCCGAACCGCTCCCTCCTCGAGTTCCAGTGTCCGCTCCTCCAGTTCCAGTCCCCGCTCATCGAATTCCAGCTCTTCGATCTCAAGCTTAACTAGCTCTAGTTCTTCGTCCTCGGGAACCGTTCCCGTGCCGCCGGTAATTGTTCCGCCGTGTCCGCCCCCGCCGCCGAATACCTGCTCGAATTGCCCGCCCGGAACCAGCGGGGGACCGGGAAGTAGCGGCGGGCCGGGTAGCAATGCTGGCGGTGGTGGTCCCGGCAACCCGCCGCCCCGGCGGCCAGCCCCGCCCCAGGAAGGGACTGCATCCTCGAACGCTCCGGTCCGCTATTACAACGGCGCGGTCGTTCTCACCGCCTCTGACATTCCCGTCCCCAACCCCGGCGTCTTCGGACACATCCGCTCCTACGGCAATCAGGCCTCCGCCAATTACAACGGACCCAACGGCTACAACTGGTACATCAACGCAATGCCCTACATCGTCGCCAGCGGCTCCTCCGTCGCGGTCGTTTTTGACGTGAACAATCCCTACTGGTTCAGCGTTTCCAGCGGAACCTATACGCCGCAGTTCGGACTCGTCGGCGTTACCCTCACGCTGAACACCAGCGCCAACACGCTGATTTTCACGCAAACCGTCAACGGCATCGTCGAAACCACGGTTTTCAACAACATCACCGCCGGCACGGCCCCGGGAGGCCTGATCAGCCAGACCGATTCCCGCGGCGTGCTCACCTCCGTCACCAGCCGCAGCGGAAACAAGATCGCCGCACTGACGCGCACCACCCCCATCTCCGGCGTTACCACCTACGAGCAACTGGCCTACACCTACTTCACCACCGGCGTCAATGTCGGCGAGCTGCAGAAGATCATCTACTCCCGCAAAGTGGGCAGCGGTAGCTGGATTCCCATCGCCGCCGCGGCCTACACGTACTGGGGCATCACCGGCTTTGGCAATCTCAACGATCTCCAAAGCGTCACCCAGCAACTCCCCGATGGCAGCGGCGGGTGGAACAACGTCTCCGTCTGCTGGCACCGCTATTACAAACCGGGCGATGGCAGCGGTTTTGTCCGCGGCCTCAAGATGTACTTTGGCCCCGAAGCCTGCCGCCTCATGCTGAATACGGGGATCAATCTCGCGACTGCCCTCGACTCGACCGTCAAGCCTTATGCCGACAACTACTTCGAATATGACTCCAGCCAGCGCGTGACGCTGGAGATCGCCGCGGTCTGCGAGAGCTGCCCCGGCGGCGGGACCACCTCCGACAGTTACGATTATTATCCCAATCCCGCCGCGCCAACTCCGGGGAACAACGTATGGGCCATGCGCACGACCCAAACCCTTCCCGATGGCTCGAAGATCATCGTCTACACGAATTATGCCGGAATGCCGATGCTTTACGTGAACGTCGCGCCTCCGGTCAGCGGAGTCGCCGCCCAGATGTGGGCCACGTTCTACCGATACGATGGCACCACCGCCCAAAACGTCATCTGGAAGGCCTATCCCTCCGCCGTCAATTTGCCCACGAGTCTCTCGACGCTGGAAGCCTATCCTGACCTGCTCAACTACAGCGGCGGGAGCTATGAGTACCTCTACCCGGCAGCCGGCCTGATCGAAGTCACCGACTACTACAGCGGCACCGGCAGCGGCGCCGTAGCCGGATACGTCTCGGCCCGCAAAGTCCGCAACGGCCAGGGCGGCTCGGATGTCCTGCTTCAGTCGCTGACCTACGACACCGTTGGCAATACCGTCTATCCTGTCGCCAGCACTGTGGTCAATTCCGATTCCAGCACGACGATCACCACCACCTTCGATTACACCTGGTTCACCGGCACCAACATCGTGCAAACCAAGACCACGACACTGCCGCTGGTGAGCACGGCGCAGAACGGGTCCAACGCCAGCGACACGACCGTTGAAACCTACGACCAATTCGGCAATCTCATCAGCCGCACCGATGAGCGCGGGAATATCAGCAACTTCACCGTCGATGTGGTGCAGGGCGTGGTAACCGAGCAGGTGCTCAACGTCCAGAGCGGCAGCGGACCGGGCATCAACGTCACGACCGATTTTACTTACGACAATCTGGGGAGATTGACTCAGACACTCGGCCCGATTCACACCGTTGTCGTCAGCGGCGCGGCGACCACCGTCCGCAAGGCAACGTACATCGTCTACATCCAGTCCGCGCAGCCATCGGGATCGGGAACGTGGCCCCCCGATCAAACACTCACCGGGCAGGGATACCTCAACACCAGCACATCGGCTTATAGTCTGGTGAATCCCGTGACAGTGATGAATCTCGACAAAGATGGCCGCACGCTGGACAGCATCACCAGCGCCCGCACCACCGGCACCGGTGCGCTCTCACCCTCCGACACCTTCCTTCAAGGCAGTTGGAAGAGCTGGACGAACATTCAATACGACATCCAACACCGCAACACGGCGCAGCGCGTCTACTTCCTGATCCCTTCTTCGGGGAGCGGCACGGTGGGAACCAACTACGGCCAGACCACTTACGGCTATGACGCCTTGGAGCGTAGAAACCGTGTCGTGGCGCCCGGCGGGACGATTACGCGCACGGTCTGGACCACGCCGCAGTGGGTGCAAAGCATTTGGGTTGGAACCAACGATGTCGGCGCAACCGACTCCAACCCCGCCGGATCAGGCGGTTCCAACAACATGGTCATGGTCACGTCGAATATCTACGACCTCGGCGTCGCCGGCGGCGACGGCAGTCTCACACAGCAGACGCAATACATCTCCGCCACCACTGGCGATACCCGTATGACCAACTTCGGTTACGACTTCCGCGACCGGCAAATCAGTATGACTGATGCCACGAGCCGCTACTTCCTGTACACACTCGACAATCTGGGTCGCAGGACAACAAGCCGCGGGTTTGCAACCCTCGGCGGACTGCTGTTTGCACAGACTGCAACCCTCTACGATGCCCGCGGCCGGGTCTACAGCACGATCACCTACGGCGTCGATCCGACCACCGGACTTACCGGGAATGTTCTGACCAGCAACAATTGGTACGACCCTTCCGGCAATCTTCTCCAGCAGATCGCCCAGGGTGATGGAACGGTCTTCAGCAAGTACGCCTACAACGCCGTGAACTGGGTCACCTCCACCTACCGTGGCTACAACACGAGTGGCACCGGCTATACTCAGGCTGGCATTGTGACCTATGACATCATCGTCGAGCAAACGGACAACACGTACGATGAAGCCGGAAATATTGTCAGCACCGCGATGAGCCAGCGGCTCAACGATGCCAGCGCATCGACAACCGGTGCGCTGACAAGCTCCATCGCCCGCTTCTCTTACGTCGCGATGTGGTTCGATGGAATTGGTCGCACCATCGCCGGCGCAAACTATGGCGCGATCACCAGCTTCACGCGCCCCAGCACGCCGCCAGCGTCGTCGAGCACTGTTCTGGTAACTCTGACGAGTTACAATGACGGCGGCGAAGCTTCACAAGTGACCGATCCGATGGGAATCGTCACGCAAACCAGCTACGACAACGCGGGGCGCACGACGCAAGTCGTCGAGGCGTATGGCACCTCCACCGCCCGCACGACCAACTGGACATACACGTTGGACAATTTAATTGCCACGATGACGGCGGTGAACGCCACGACGGGCAACCAGACAACCACCTGGACGTATGGCACGAGTTCCAGTTCGAGTGTATTCCGCAACGATCTTCTGGCGTCGGTTGCCTACCCCGACTCAAGCGGCGGAAGTGACGTGGTCTCGTACGCCTACAACCGCCACGGCCAGCAGCGGACGATCACCGATCAGCGCGGCACCATCCGCACCTTCTACTACGATGTGCTTGGCCGACCGACCAACGATTGCGTGACAACTCTCGGAAGCCCTACCGACGGCACGGTTTTGCAAATTGCCAGAGCGTATGAAGTCCGCGGTATGGTCAGCACCATCACGAGCACGGATAGCGCCACGCAGGGCGCCGGCACGATCCTGAATCAGGTCCAGTTTACCTACAATGACTTTGGTCAATTAATTGAGGATCAGCAAAGCCACAGCGGCGCTGTCGCCAGCGGCACGCCCAATGTGCAATATGCCTACGACCCCGCGGGTGCCACGTCGAACGAATCCCGCCTGAATCAATTGATGTATCCCAACGGGCGAATCCTCGCCTACAACTTCGCCGCCGGGATGGATTCGATCCTGAATCGAGTGACCTCGATCTCCGACTCCAGCGCCACGCTTGCCAGCTATACGTATCTGGGCGCCGGCACAGTCATTCAGATCACCTATCCCGAGCCGAGTGTTCGCTTGGACCTGTGGGGCGGGACCAGCGGCGTATTCACCGGAATCGATCAATTCGGCAGGATCATCAATCAACCCTGGATCAACTACAGCACCAGTACGATGCTGGATCAGTACCAGTACGGCTACGACCAGAACTCAAGTCGTCTCTACAAAGCCAATGTCGTGGGCACGGCTGCCGTCTCCTCGGGGCTGGATGAATCCTACGCTTACGATCCGTTGAACCGCCTCACGGAGATGCAGCGCGGCGTGCTCAACTCGACAAAGACCGGCATTACGGGGACGCCGAGCGTTGAGCAGGACTGGACGCTGGATTCCACCGGTAACTGGGCGAACTTCACGACCGCGGCAGCCGGCACGACGAATCTCAATCAGACGCGAACCTCCAATAAAGTGAATGAGATCACCAACATCACCGAGAGCACCGGTCCGACGTGGATCGTCCCGGCGTACGATGCCGCCGGCAACACGATCACGATGCCGCAGGTGGCAGACCCGACCCAGGCCTTTACCGCTGTCTACGATGCCTGGAATCGCATGGTCAGCATCAGCGCCGGCACGACTCCGGTGGGCAAGTACCAGTATGACGGGAGGACTTTCCGGATCATCAAACAAACCTATATTAGCGGAATGCCGTCGGAAACCCGAGATTTCTACTTCAGCTACGATTGGCAGGATATCGAAGAGCAAGTCGGCGGAAGCATGGCGGATCAATACGTCTGGGCTCCACTGAGCATGGTCGAGGCGCGCATAATGTACCTCGATCAACTCGTCTGTCGTGACGCCGCCGCTCCGCAGCGGCTGTACGCCATACAGGACGCCAACTTTAACCTGACGAGCGTCGTCAACGCCAGCGGTGGCGATGTCGCCGAGAATTACGTGTTCGATCCATATGGAATGCGCACGATCAGAAATGCCTCGTGGGCGGTCATCGGCACCAGCGCATACAACTGGGTGATCGGGCATCAAGGGCTGGCAATGGATCCGGCAAGCGAGCTCCTCTGTAACAGAATGCGGCCGGTTCATCCTGGAGTTGGTGGGTTTGCTCGTCGCGACCAGCTCGACTATACAGAGACACCGACGAACCTCTATGTATATGAGTCCAATAACCCATTAACTAGGCTGGATCCGCTCGGAAATAGTTGGGTAAATCTAATACCTATAATCGGGACAATATTTAACGCGAACGCGCCTCCACCCGGGGTTAATATTGGCGACTATCTTGACTGCAGCGGGGCAAGATTAAGACAAAAATGCTCCGAACTCGGAGACGATGCGGCAGTTGAGGACTGCGAAGTGTGCATGAAGGGGAAGATTCTTCATTTTATGATGTCATACGCTGGTATACCGACCGTGAAGGATGCGGCCGCAGTCATCGCTGGCGGAGCCATCGCGGCGAAAATAGTTGCTAAGGCGGGAGTTAAGGCCGCCCCCGGCGCTGCCGTTACCGGCGGCGTGCTGTTGGCGGACGGCCTCATCGATGCATCTGTTACGCTGCATCGATTGGATCAGATGCGTGATGCATATAAGGCCGCGTTGAAATACTGCGTACCATTAAGACGTGCAGGTGGATATTAGGATGGCTGCTGTCAAAAACTTTGAAGCAGGAAGCAGATTATCAATGGGTCATTAAGGTAAGGTGGCCGCGATGAATCATGCGGTTTATTTCATTCTGCCGACCGCTATATCTTTGGCGCTAATAGTCGGATTCTATCGGTATGGACATCACTCCGGCGTAATGACGACTGCTGCGTTATTGTGTTGCTATGTGTTTTTACTTTATCCATATGTACGATCGAGCTCGTTGCAATTGCGACTTGCCATGGAGCTGTGCAGTATTATCTGCTGTATCGTTGCTGTAATGGCGCACCCATCATTCACCTCAATTGCGTTTTCCAGAGGGTCAACGATGCCAGGTCACGGGAACGGAGGTCGCGATCGGCCAGCGATTGTGTGGATGTTTTACGTGGGCGCACTGCTTATACTTGCAATGCTGGTAGCGATGATCAGAGTAATCATAAGCATTTGATGGCAATGCGAGATGGGTCATTCAAACTCGAGCACCTGGAAATCCACGCCGCACATGCGTGCAATCTCACATGCGACTCGTGCAGCCATTTCTCCAACAGCGGGCACGCGGGGATCGTTTCATTGGACGTGCTGAGACAGTGGCTCTCGCCATGGGCTCCGCGGCTTGCGCCGACCCGGTTTCGCATCGTCGGCGGCGAGCCGACACTGAATCGCGACCTTCCCGAGATCGTCCGGACGGTGCGTGAGCTTTTCCCGAAGGGAGAACTGAAGGTGACGCGAGCCGTTAACCAGAAACTTCCATGAAAATGGCCATGCAAACCACGTTTGACAATGCCGGTCGCACCATGCAAGTCGTTGAGGCGTATGGCACCGCCAGCGCCCGCACGACCAACTGGACATACACGTTGGATAATCTGATCGCGACAATGACGGCTGTGAATCCCACCACCGGCAACCAGACAACCACCTGGACCTACGGAACCAGCTCCAGTTCCAGCGTGTTCCGCAACGATCTCCTGGCATCGGTTGCCTACCCCGATTCAAGCAGCGGCTCCGATGTCGTCAGCTACGCCTACAACCGCCAGGGCCAGCAGCGGACGATTACCGACCAGCGCGGCACCATCCGTACCTTCTACTACGATGTGCTTGGCCGACCGACCAACGACTGCGTGACAACCCTCGGAAGCCCTACCGACGGCGCGGTTTTGCAAATTGCCAGAGCGTATGAAGTCCGCGGTATGGTCAGCACTATCACGAGCACTGACACCGCCGCTCAAGGGGCGGGCACGGTCCTCAACCAGGTCCAGTTTACCTACAATGACTTTGGCCAGTTGATTGAGGATCAGCAAAGCCACAGCGGCTCTGTCGCCAGCGGCACGCCCAATGTGCAATATGCCTACGACCCCGCCGGTGCCACGTCGAACGAATCCCGCCTGAATCAATTGATGTATCCCAACGGGCGAATCCTCGCCTACAACTTCGCCACCGGGATGGATTCGATCCTGAATCGAGTGACCTCGATCTCCGACAGCAGCGCGGCGCTCGCCAGCTATACGTATCTGGGCGCTGGAACCGTCGTGAGAATCACGTATCCACAACCCGGCATCTGGCTGGATTTGTGGGGCGGGACATCCGGTGTGTTCAATGGCTTCGATCAGTTCGGCCGGATCATCGACCAGCGCTGGCAGAACGGGATCACGACGACGCCCGTCGATATCGACCGGTATCAATATGGATACGATCAGAACTCCAACCGGCTCTACAAGGCAAACGTTGTCGGAACAGCGGCGGTCTCCTCGGGACTGGATGAGTATTACACCTACGATCCCTTAAATCGCCTCACCGAGATGCAGCGCGGCGTGCTGAACTCGACGAAGACCGGCATCAGCGGTACGCCCTCTGTCGTGCAGGACTGGACGTTGGACGCGACAGGGAACTGGAGCAACTTCACGACACTCGCGCATGGAACTACAAACCTCAATCAGACCCGCACAGCCAACAAGGTGAACGAAATCATCAACATCACGGAGACTGCCGGACCGACGTGGATCGTCCCGGCGTACGACGCCGTCGGCAACACCATCACCATTCCGGAGTTGAGTGATCCAACCCAATCCCTCACCGCCGTCTACGATGCCTGGAATCGGATGGTCAGCATCAGCGCCGGAACAACGTCAGTTGGAAAATACCAGTACGATGGCCGCAACTTCCGGATCGTCAAGCAAACATACACGAGCGGAACGCTCACCGAGACGCGGGACTTCTACTTCACGAGCAACTGGCAGGACATCGAAGAGCAAGTCAGCGGGAGCATGGTAGATCAGTACGTCTGGGCTCCGCGGAGCATGGTCGAAGCGGGGATCATGTACGTCGATCAACTGATCTGCCGCGATGACACCACGCCGCAGCGGCTGTATGCGATGCAGGACGCGAATTTCAACCTGACGAGCATCAGCGTCGCGAGCACCGGCATCGTCGTGGAGCGCTACCTGTATGATCCCTATGGCAGCCGCACAATCACGGATAGCTCTTGGCGAATGACGACCACGAGCGGCTACGACTGGAGCCTTGGACCATGGGGCCTCAGAATTGATCCTAAGAGCGCGCTCGTCTACAACCGGCACCGCCTCCTCCTCGTCGGGCTCGGGGCGTATGGGCGGCGAGATCCGGCGGGCTATTTCGGTGGGCGCAATTTATATGAGTTTCTTGCGACAAACCCGACGAATTATTTTGATCCATTCGGTTTAGTCGCGAAAGGATCTCAGGGTGCACGGCCGGTAGTTGGCGACGAGGATCCTCCCGAATCTCTAAGAACGCAGACGCTGAATGGACTATTGGCGCTTTTAAACCAGTCAGACAGCAACTGCCCCGAGTGCTTGGACGAGGCCTCCGAACTCGCAACGGCTTTGACGAACGCGGTCCAATCCCAATCTTGGCAGATCGGCGGGAACACTGGAAACGTTTTGAATACCATCAGCGCCGGTTACTGGGGAAACCAGTGCCTAGATTGGCAAACACTTATGAAGCAGGCGATTAGATCCGTGCAAGCTAAACATCCAAAGACCATGTGCTTCAGCTTCAATGCGATATATGGTCAGCACGTCCGGACGCCCGCGTACTTTTCGACGAGCCACGCGTACGTTACGGTGAGCGGATCAGCTGGCACGGGGACGATTGATCCATGGCCCACCGGAGGTAGCAAAGTGCTTGACGGCTCCCAGGCGCCCAGCTTCCCAGCCGTGCCATTCAGCGGTACACAATCTCTCGGACCGGCGGCGTCGCCCCCCTGCCCACCGGCTACGGCATGCAACTCAGTAAATGGCCAAAGTATCAACGTACCGCCCGGCGCCAATCGTGCTCCACAGCAAGCTTGATTTAAACGGAATACCGAATGAAGAAGCACCTTGATTACGGGCAAGCTCCTATTCCGCGGCGCAATTCGTATTGGGCACGATGGGTAGTTCTCGAAGGCGTCCTTTGCTTTTGTTTTGTGGCAGCCTTCTGTTGGGCTCTCGACCGAGACGTCACGTGCATCGAGGTACTGATGGCTCCAATCGCTTGGGCCGCTCACCACCTAAACCGAGATGTGACCGCAGAACAGGTTGTGCTGGCTAGCGGTATCTTCTGGGCCTCCCCGATATCATTCTGGTCACTTCGCAAGCGGAGGGCAAACCGACTGACAAGAGAGGAAGAGAGAACTAAAGACGCGAACTATAAACATTGAGTATTTGGTGGTCCCGCGACGCTGACCAAGTCGATCGTAGTTCCAACACCGGTCTGTCTGCGATGCAAACTCAGCGATTCCAACTCGAGCACCTCGAAATTCATGCCGCGCATGCGTGCAATCTGACATGCGACTCATGCAGCCATTTTTCCAACAGCGGACATGCGGGGATCGTTTCATCGGACCTGCTCAGACAGTGGCCGATGCCCGGGGCGTCCGGATTATTTTTCGCTTGCAAGGGACTATCTTGGTCCGGGTGAAAAAAAACGTCCCACAGCCCGGGGTTAAAGTCGCGCGGCCTCCGCTTTTACTTTTCTCTCTCCCGCGCTTAGCTTCTAGGTCATTGAGCGATCGCATAGCCATTCTCGGGTCGACCGGTTCCATCGGATGCAGCGCGCTGCAGGTCATCGAACACCTGGGGCCGCCGTATCAGGCGGTTGCCCTGGGGGCGCATCGGAGCTTGGACAGACTTCTTGCCCAGGTGCAGCGTCACCGCCCCGCTGCCGTGGTCGTCAGCGACGGAGATGCCAACGGATCGATTCTTCAGCAACTTCGCGATCTGGGCGTTGAGATCTAT
>Ga0182024_10021188_pt1 | contig 11815 bp, 9 predicted proteins | sample P32metaG_FD_120480 | JGI IMG/M metagenome (GOLD analysis project Ga0182024, IMG submission 120480) | Permafrost microbial communities from Stordalen Mire, Sweden - P3-2 metaG (Illumina Assembly) | ecosystem: Environmental > Terrestrial > Soil > Wetlands > Permafrost | place: Sweden: Stordalen... | reverse complement strand
CGGCGGCGATCAGCAGGTCCGCCATGATCGGATGATTCCAATGCGCAGCCCAGTGCAGCGCGGTCGCACCGTCGCCCTGCGTTTCGTTGATGTTTACATGCCGGGCAATCAGCGCGCGGATCGAGTCGAGATCCTGGTTTTTGGCAGCGGCAATGAGCGGGTGCTCCTCGGCGGATGCCATCGCGGCAATGGTGACCAGAATGGCGAGCAGGCGAATCCACATAAGACGCTATATGATAATCATAACGTCGTGATCATGACATGCGAGCCGACCGATTCATTATCTTATTGATTTGCGGTGCCCTCCACGCCGCATCGGGCGAGGACGGCTATCGCGCCCTGCTTGTTCAATATTGCGTTGGCTGTCATAACGCGAAAAATAAGACTGGCGGATTGACGCTTGAAAATGCGGATTTGGCCGATGTTCCCGCTCACGCCGCTGTTTGGGAAAAAGTAATCGGCAAGCTGCGCGCCAACGCCATGCCGCCGCGTGGCGCACCTCGCCCGAATTCCGCGGACCAGCAGGCGTTCGTCACATACCTCGAAACTTCGATCGATCGTGCTGCGGAGAAGAGGCCGGACCCCGGCCGCACCATCACTCATCGCCTGAATCGCACCGAGTACGGGAATGCAGTACGCGATCTGCTCGCGCTCGAGATCGACGCAGACACGTTTCTTCCTGCGGACGATTCCGGCTTCGGTTTTGACAACATCGGCGACGTGCTGTCAGTTTCGCCGATGCTGGCCGAGCGGTACCTGTCTGCCGCGCGCAAGATCAGCAGGGCCGCGGTGGGGGATCCCGGGATCCGTCCGACGACAGAATCGTTCGAGATCGATAAATATAGGAAACAGGACGATCGGAGCGGCGAAGACATGCCCTTTGGCGCGCGCGGGGGCCTTGCCATCCATTACTATTTTCCGGTCGACGGCGACTACGTGGTCAAACTTTTTCTGCAGCGCACTTACGAAGGGTTGATTCGAGGTCTGGCCGAGCCGCACCACATCGAAGTGCGGCTGAACGGAAAAAAGCTGAAAGAGTTCAGTGTCGGAGGGACGCCCGCGGATACCGATGGGCGCCCTCGCGCGATCGGTCCGGATCCGCAAGCAGAAGGATCCGAAATCCGTTTCGCGGCGAAGGCCGGCCGGGCCGTGCTGGCCATCGATTACGTGAAGGAACTGGTGGCGGCGGAGGGGATGCTGCGCCCGAAATATCCCGTAAACACATACGAATATGCGGGCGATGTGACTATTTTGCCCGGAATCGGCAGAGTGGAGCTGCGCGGGCCCTATGACGTGAAGGGGCCGGGCGATTCGCCGAGCCGGCGCCGCATTTTTGGGTGCGCTCCCGCAAGTCCGAGCGAGGAACAGCCTTGCGCGCGGACGATTGTAGGAACGCTCGCGCGGCGCGCTTATCGTAGAGCTGTGGACGATGCCGATCTCCAGCCGCTGATGCGCTTTTTTAAGGAAGGCCGCGAAAAAGGAGACTTTGCCGGCGGCATAGAACTGGCTCTGGAAAGAATCCTTATGAGCCCGGATTTTCTGTTCCATGTTCAGCACGACCCGCGCCAGGTCGAGGCGGACACCGCGTATCGCATCAGCGATCTGGAGCTCGCGTCGCGTTTGTCTTTTTTTCTCTGGAGCAGCATTCCCGATGACGACCTTCTCGACCTGGCGGAACGCGACCGGCTCAGCGAGCCATCGGTTCTCGACCATCAGGTTCGTCGGATGCTGGCAGATCCGCGGTCCAAAGCGTTCATTTCGAATTTCATGGGACAGTGGTTGTACCTGCGGAACATCCGCATGGTTTCGCCCGATCCGTATACCTTTCCCGATTTCGATTCGAATTTGCGTGAGGCCTTTGCGCAAGAACTGGAATTGTTTCTTGAAAGCCAGGTCCGCGAGGATCATAGCGTGTTGGATCTGCTTGCGTCTGATTACACCTTCGTGAATGAGCGGCTGGCGCGTCATTACGGGATCCCGAACATTTACGGCAGTCACTTCCGGCGCGTCACGCTGGCCGACGATCGTCGTAGGGGGCTGCTCGGCAAGGGCGGCATCCTGATGGTGACATCGTATCCCAACCGCACCTCGCCGGTCTTGCGCGGAAAATGGCTCTTGCAAAACATTCTCGGCGCGCCGCCTCCTCCTCCACCTCCGAATGTGCCCGCGCTCAGCGAGAATGTTTCAGGAGCGCAGCCGCTTTCCGTGCGCGAACGATTGGAAGAGCATCGCCGCAACCCTGCGTGCGCTTCGTGTCACGCGGCGATCGACCCGCTGGGCTTCGCTCTGGAGAATTTCGACGCGACCGGGGCGTGGCGAGATCGCGAAAATGGAAATCCGATTGATTCCTCCTCAATGCTGATTGACGGCACGAAAGTGGACGGTCCGGGATCGCTACGCAAGGCGCTGCTTGAGCGCCGTGAGGATTTTTCGACCACCGTCGCCGGGAAGTTATTGACCTACGCGCTGGGTCGCGGAATTGAGTTTTATGACGAGCCGGCCATCCGCAAAATCGTGCGGGACGCAGCCGGGGAAAATGACTCCTGGTCAGCCATCATTCGCGGCATCGTGCGCAGCGTGCCATTCCAAATGCGCATGCCCGCAAAAGCAGTAGAATAAAGACGCTTGCTATGATCATCACCAGGAAGCGTTTGGATCGCCGGACTTTTCTACGAGGCGCGGGCGCCACGATGGCGCTGCCCTTGCTTGATGCCATGCGGCCGGCGTTAGCGGCAGCGAGCACGGCGAAACCGGTGAAGCGTCTGGCGATAGCCTACGTTCCAAATGGAATCATCATGGACCATTGGACGCCTTCGGGCGAGGGCGCTGCGTTCGAACTACCGGCGATTCTTCAACCGCTCGCGTCCTTTCGCGATCACCTTCTGGTTATGAGCGGGCTCGGCAGCCGGCCGGCTTTTCCCGATCCGGGTGAAGGCACCGGCGACCATGCGCGCGCCGCCGCGACATTTCTTACCGGAGTTCATCCGAAAAAAACCGAAGGCCCCGATCTTCGCGCCGGCATTTCCATGGATCAGATCGCCGCCGCCGAGATGGGGAAAGACACGCAGCTTTCTTCGCTCGAACTCTGTCTTGAATCGAGCGAACTGATCGGTGGTTGCGACGCCGGATACAGCTGCGCGTACGCAAATACGCTGTCGTGGCGAAATCCCACGACGCCTCTGCCGATGGAAAACCAGCCGCGAGCGGTATTCGAGCGCCTGTTTGGAGACAGCGACGATACCAGCAAGGCGGCGCGTTTGGCGCGCCTTCACCAGGAAAAGAGTATTCTCGATTCGCTGCTCGATCAGGTTGCCAGCATGAACCGGAGTCTCGGCCCGGGTGATCGCGGCAAACTCGCTCAATATCTCGACGCAACCCGCGATTTAGAGCGCCGCATCCAAAAGGCCGAGGCGCAAAGCTCCTTGGAACTCCCGGTCGTCGAACGCCCCACCGGCGGGATTCCCGCGACCTTCGCCGAACACGCCAAGATCATGTTCGATTTGCAGGTCCTGGCATTTCAGGCGGATCTTACTCGCGTGACCACGTTCATGATCTCCCGCGAGATCAGCCCCCGCTCCTATCCCGAGATCGGAATTTCTGACGCTCATCACGCACTGACCCACGAATCGAAGCCCGAATCAGTGGAAAAAGTGATCAAGATAAACACTTATCACATGCGCCAGTTCGCCTACTTCTTAGAAAAGCTGCGCTCCACCCCGGACGGCGAAGGCTCGCTGCTCGACCACGTCGCCGTGGTCTATGGCAGCGGCATCAGCAACGGTTTCGAGCACACCCATACGCGGCTTCCAGTGCTATTGGCCGGCGGCGCGGTCGGATTCGAGCTTGGCCGGCACGTCCGCTGGGCGGAGGAAGTCCCTCTCGCGAATCTTCATCTTACGTTGTTGAATCGGCTCGGCGTTTCGACGGAGCGCTTTGGCGATAGCAACGGCGAACTTAAGTTGCTTCCATTCGTGTAAGCTGGTGCGGAGTCGAAGCAAAATCCTAAGCGAGTGACTAGTGAAGATCGACCCAACCTGTTTTGACCTGCCTTCGATGATCTCCATCGGCGTTAATTGAGATCGTCAAGTTAGGCGCAAGCGTATCCGAAAATGCTAAATGTTGGTTCGGTTCGAAATCAAAAAAACTAGCAGCCATGCTCCAGGTTAAGCGTACCGTCTTCAGACCCGTTATTGCTATTGCCGATTACACGTGGGCCGGTATTCAAGAACCAAACAATCCTGGCGTGCGGACCGTTTAGTAGGATCGCAAACCTCGAAAACAAAGCCTGTTGGACTAAGTTTCATCATTGAAGTATCCAATTCCTGTAAATGATCCAGCAGCGCCACTTTTATGTTGTCGGTTTTTCCGATGTAAATCCACTCGCGGGCATTCGAAATTCCGTAGACGCCTGACGCAGATGGCGCATACGCTGTGACGCCTGCGATCGACAGGACTCGCGGAAGAAATTGGTTGAATGGCATGCGGGATTAATACCGAGTTTCGTTCTCGGACTCTCTTCTGCAACACGGCAGATTAGCCCCCTTGGGCCAAGCGTGATCGTCACCTCGTCGGCGAGCTTTAGAATCGCCTGGCGGGCATCATCGCTGAAGATAATCTGTTTTGCCACGCTCCCTAAGTGTCGAAATGAACTCGCGTCACCCGAGACGCGTAAACACCACGGGTGTCCACAAGACGCAGATAACCTTTGCTGGAGCACATCCTCCGCCGATCGCACCATCGTTGAAGATATTCGTTTTCAAGTCGGCCGTTAAGAAAAAAAGTTTCGGCGGGTGACCGAACTTGGTCATTTGACGACGCGTGGTCGCCGTCCTCTCTTTGATCCGAAGTCGATTCATCTACTGCTGCCCTCTTTACGGAACTCGTTCCGCTCGCACGATGAATCTCCCGGGCGCCGCGCCCACGAAGTAGAACGGGTAACAGGTGACTAGAGTTAGGACCTCATTTTCGTTCGAAGCCAGTACCGCGATGTCTTTCGGGCTCACGATTTTGGTAGATACCACTCGATAGCGGTACTCGCCATCTAGGGTGGTCAAGGTGACCAGCTCATTCCGCTGAATACTTCGCAGCGGACGAAAAAACGTATCGCGGTGTCCAGCTATTCCTACGTTTCCAGGCTGCCCCGGTAAAGCCGTGCCTTCGATGTGACCGGCTGCACTCCGAAGTGTAGACGTGTCCGTTCCTTCCATGATTATTACGGAGACGCCAAGGCGCAAGATTTCCATCCGGCCGATCAATCCGTTGGGCGCCACGCTGCGCGGCGATTTCGTCGACACGGCTGATCGGGTTTGTAGTAGCCCGTTTTCTATCGGGCGCTCTTCATGCATTAACCGGTAAAGATGCTGTCGCTCACGATGCTGGAAGAACCAGGTATTTAACTGCAGGAACCCGCAGTACCCTAGCATGACGACCGCGCCGACAAAAAGTGCGCGTTGGGTCCAACAAAGAACGAACCTCAACGATGTGTTCCTAATCACGACGTTCGTTCCTTGCTGTCGAACAGTTCAGGATGCTCGGATCCGGCGATATTCAGGGTCCCACATCGCATCTTCTACCTGTTGAACGATATCTGGCAGATCAACAGAGGCTAAGCCTTCTTCGACAGCTGCCTCCGCCACGGCGACTGCAACTGTGACCGTCACGCTGCGCAGGTCGTCGATATGTGGAAGAAGCGACGCGCCCGGAAGTCGCACGGCCACCAGGCTGGACAGCGCATTCGCAGCCGCCGCGAGCATGCCGACGCTGATCAGTCGGGATCGCGACACAATCGCGCCCAACCCTAGGCCCGGATATAACATAGCATTGTTTGCCTGCCCTACCACATGCGTAATTCCTTTGTGCGTGACCGGCGTAAACGGGCAACCGGTGACAATCAACGCGCGCCCATTGGTCCAGGCAATCAAATCGGCGGGAGTCGCCTCGACGAGTGAGGCGGGACTCGAAAGCGGGAAGATAATGGGACGGTCAGTATGTCGCGCCATATCTCTGACGATCGCTTCCGTGAACGCTCCGCCGGTTCCCGAGGTGCCGATCAGCATGGTGGGCCGCACCTGCCGAATCACCTCGGCCAGGCCGATCGCGTTTCCGTCGCGCCGCCACGTTTTGACTTCCGAGCCGGGCCGCGCATAGGCTGCTTGATAGTCGTGCAGGTCGCCCCCATCGTTGGTGAGCAGACCATGCACATCCACACACCAAAATCGTCGCCTTGCGTCTTCTGGTGACACGCTCGCGTCGACCATGACGTCTCGAATCAGATCGGCGATGCCGATCCCAGCCGTACCCGCGCCGAAAATGACGATGCGTTGATTCCGTAATGGCGTCCCGCAGATTCGCATTGCGGAGACGGCGGCTGCCAGCGCGATTGCGCCGGTGCCCTGTAGATCGTCACTGAACGTGCGGATCTGGCGGCTATATTTTTCGAGAATGCGCCGTCCGTTGCCGGGTCCGAAATCTTCCCATTGCAAAAGGGCGTTCGGGAACAGTTTCACGGCTGCCTTGACGTAGGCGTCAATGAAGGTATCGTAGCGTTCTCCCCGGACCCGCGCATGCCGGTTGCCCGGGTACATCGGATCCGCCAGCAGGCTTTCCCGATTGGTGCCGACGTCGAGCATGACCGGAATCACCCGCGTCGGATCGATCCCGCCTGCCGCGGTGTAGATCGCCAGTTTGCCGATGGAAATCTCGATTCCTCCGACGCCCCAATCCCCGATACCGAAAATCTGCTCGGCATCGGTGGCCAGGATGAGGTCGATGTCGTCAGGGCCGGCATCCAGGTTTCCGAAAGCTTCCTCGATCGCCTCCGCATGATCGATGGAAAGATAAACACCCCTGGGCCGCCGACACTCGTGATGATACTGTTCCATCGCCAGACCAACTGTTCGGTCGTTGACGATCGGAATCATCTCGCGCAAGTGTTCAGAAAGCACGCGAAAGAACAACACTTCGTTCCGGTCGTGCAACGCGGTCAAGTAGATGTTCTTGCTCAGCGCGTCCGGGAGCCGCTGATATTGGGCATAAGCGCAGGCAACCTGCGCTTCAAGGCTGCTGATGACGGGCGGAAGAAGTCCAGTGAGGCCCAAAGCCTCACGTTCGTTCGCGGTGAATGCTGTGCCCTTGTTCAATAGCGGAGTCGTGAGCACGGCCATGCCACGCTTCGCGGTCTCATAGCATCCGACTTCGTTCGGACCGCTTTTGCGTAGAGGTGGCGCCAAGAGCGGAACTACTCTTTGTCGTTTCACAACTATTCCGTGGCGATCGCATAAATGTCGGCGGGTTGCACTGGATGGATGAGCAACTCAGTGGGAGTCGTCCTCTGGGCGATATCGCGCGTCCTGTCCGCTTCACCGGCTGTCCCGGGAACGATCCGCAGATACCGATCGATTGTATGGGTGCCGTAGTCGGCCACCACGATATTATGATCAGACATTCAGTCTTCCTTCCTAAGTCGGCCCTCACACCCGAGCGCGCCACAACGTGACGCGCGTTGGTCGAGAAACGCTAGACGACGCGATTTCTGATAGCTCGAATAGTCACGGCGCTGCTCAGCGCCAGGAATCCTAGTAAGGCGACCAGCGGCAAGAAACTCGCTGTATCGGGAAGAGTGTTCTCGGATATCTGCGGAGAAACCGGTGCCGCGACGTCGATCGCAGGCGTGGGGTCGACGTTGGCCGGGGGCGTTGCTTGGACGACTTCGGCAACATCCACTACTTCTCCTGTCGGCTTAACCGCCATGAGCGGCACCTGCCTTAATTCCTCGACTAACCGGGGTTCGTCAGGCTTAGCGGCTTCCTCTTTTAAGTCAGCCACCACCGCCAGGACGGGTGTGTGGGTCACTTTCGCCAGTTCTACCGCCTTCGCTTTCGGATAGACAAACTCCTCGCCAGAGTTTGCCCCGGGATAAAACCATGCCCGAAGCGCCTCAGGCCTGTCGCTAATCCCCTCGTTAAAGGTCATCACGGTCTTGTCGGTGGCCTTGAGGCGATAATTCGGAATCGCCAGGATCGTCGCGTAAATGATAGTTTCGTCCTGATTGAAAATCTGGACAATGTGGCGGTCGGATGATGAATCCACCAGTTTAAACACATAAGTGCCGGCCGGTAAGATGCCCCAGCCTTCGAGGTGGACTCCCGGAATCTCAACGGGGCCGCTAAACGTGACTACTGTCTTCTTGTTCCATTCGTCCGCGTTTGCGCTGGGCGAGAATATCGCGCCAAAAAAAGCCATGCAAAACATGGCAGGTACTGCTCTCCATAGTGTCATCTTCTTCTCCTTGTTACGTTCTGCGCGAACCAGGTGGGATGGTTCACGTTCTGCGTGGGAGCACTTCTCGGTCCCAACGGCCATATGGTCCGGTTCTACAGTTGTCACAGCATTAGCACGCCGTTATGTCGCCCACCCGGGTTCGGACAAACCCCGGAATCGAGCCAAACGCCGACGCCGTGCGGTCATTTGACTTAATAAGGTCACTCACTCTACGACCTAACATCTCGTTCGCCATTCGCTCTAAACCACAAGAAAGGGAACTGAGGTGACCCAGAATAAGGCGAGGTCGCGCAAGGCGTCGTTTACGAGAGTGTGAGTGCACCGAAGACTCCGGCGCCTCGCACTTTAGGACAATCTGTTGTTAGCGCGAAATACGATAACTGGAAATCGGCCTCCAGAGGCCCGTTGACTGTAATACCCAGACCCCGACCGCTACGACGTTCAAAATCATCTTGATGCTGGAAGCCATGGGGATAAATCGATTGATCAGCCATAGAGCCATTCCAACGACGATCAGTATGACAACTAGATTTACTAAAGGCATTGTATTTGCCTCTCGTTAAATGACTCATTATTTGTGACCCCAGCCGATTGCTTATAGACACACAGGGTCTTCAGGACCTGGATCGTCCAGTTAATCCGTGAACCTGTCCGAGTTGGCACCAACTTGAATTCGCAACTCCACAGGCCACATCGTTAGATACCCGGGCTGCAAATCGATATCCTCTGCAATGAGGTTATTTTTTTTGTCTGGGAACAGGATTCTACGAAAGAGAAACCTTAGCGGAAAAGACCCAGCATATAGGCTACCAGGAGAATGAGCAAGACGGTACCTAGCCCGATGCCGGCACCGCCACCGTATCCCCAGCGACTATGGCCGTAATATCCTCCGCCCCCGCCGAAAATCAACAATAAGATGATGAGTAGTATTATCAACGTGAATTACCTTTCTTTTGAGCGTTAGCTCGCCGCGGGCCAAGCGAAACTCCAGTGGAGCAGCGCCCGATGCGGTTAAGATTCGAGTACGTTCTCGACTTGGCCGACTTTTTTCTGAACGATACCTGCGATTTTTTCGCCGGTGCCCTCGGCCTGCAGATCGGGGTCGTTCGCGATCTTGCCGGCTTTTTCCTTGGTTTTTCCTTTCAGTTCGTGAAGCGCGCCTATAATGTGGTCTGTTGTGCTGGCTTTCATTGGTCGTTATCCTTAAAAACCCACTCGATTCGGGCGACAGATTCGAGATCCGATCCCTTATGAAGCATGTTGGATGCCGAGTCTGACAGCTCGAATTAAGCCTTATGACGAAGGTCCGGTCGGAGAGCTTAAAACACGCCTTACGAAAGCGTCAGGTTATGCCTGGGACGACATCGCGGTGATCCTCAACATGCTAAAAGTCCCCGCGCCGTTCTGATTAACGGGCTTCTTTGGAGGGTTGCCCTCTGGTCGTCATCTGACCGAATATGGTCAACCAAGCAGCGCTATAATTCCGCACGGGTGCTATAATTGTTGTCGACCGCTCTTCTCGGTTTCCCACTGTTTGCGGATCGCGCGCGGCGCGTTCTCCAGGCCGCCGGCGTCCTGGATCGCGGTGGAGGAGGTACCTGCAAATGGCCTCTCAGGCACAATCCGGCGGTTGGCTCGTAAAGTACGGGCCACAAGAACTTGAGCTGCTGTTCCGGGCGATCGTTTTCCATCCTTCGGCCCCCATCCTGCTCGCCGACGACGATCGGCGTTACCGTGAGGCCAGCGCCGGCGCGGCCCGGCTCTTGGGTCTCCCACGGGATAAGATCATCGGGCGCAGTCTGGACGATTTTGCAGAGCCCGGGTTTAAGCCGGCGATCTCGGAGCGCTGGCGCGCGTTTCTCAAGGAGGGGCAGCAGGAAGGAACGCTTCAGATCACAGGTCCGGACGGAAGCCCGCGGGAAGTGGAGTACATCGCCAAAGGGAATGTACTTCCGGTTCGCCATCTTTTGGTGTTGCGCGACAAGACCACCGATAAGACAGGCGGCGAGACGGCGGATCTGCCGCCCTTGAGCAGTGTTCCGGGCTGGGTCAAGGACTACGCGCTGTCCCTCTTGGATCCAGACGGGCAGGTTGTCGCATGGTATTCGGGAGCACAGCGCATTTACGGCTACGACAGCAGTGAGATCCTGGGCCAACACGTGTCGCTCTTCTATCCCGACGAAGACGCCCCTCGCAACGTGCGCGAAAAATTGAAGAGGGCCGCCGCCGAAGGACATGCCGGCAGTGAGAGCTGGCACGTGAAGAAGGACGGTTCGCGATTCTGGGCCAGTGTCATCACGATGGCCCTCAAAGACGAGAACGGCACCTTGCAAGGCTTTGCCAGGGTCGTACGCGATTTCAGTGAACGCCACGAAAGAGACGAAAAAGTACGGCGAAGCCGCGCGCGTCTCCGGCCGCGCCCTGTGGAATCAAGCATCGCAGGCATCGTTTCGGGCGAGTTTGACCGCATTCCCGAGGCGAACGACGCCTTTCTTGAAATGGTGGGATACGATCGCGAAGATCTGGCGTCCGGCCGGCTTAACTGGTCGGACCTGACACCGCCGGAATACTTTGCTCTCGACGAGATGGCCCATGAAGAAGGGCTCCAATTCGGCGCTTGTACGCCGTTTGAGAAGGAGCTGATTCGCAAGGATGGTACCCGCGTACCAGTGTTGATTGCCACGGCCGTCCTCAAGCTTTCTCCGTTTCGGTGGATCAGTTTCGTCCAGGATCTCCGGGAACGCGACCGACTGGAGAATATCGACGAGGAAGCTGTCGAAGGCATCCACAACTTCGAGGAGATCATAGGAACGAGCGCGGTCATGAAGCGGGTCATGGGCCAAGTGGAAGTGGTCGCGCCGACGGATGCGACGGTGTTGATTCTGGGCGAAACGGGCACTGGCAAGGAATTAATCGCGCGTGCCATCCACCGGATGAGTCCGCGCCGGAATCTACCTTTCATTAGTTTAAATTGCGCCGCCATTCCGACTGGCCTGCTGGAAAGCGAGTTGTTTGGATACGAGCGAGGTGCTTTCACCGGCGCTCTGTCGCAAAAAATCGGTCGATTCGAGATGGCTCATCGCGGCACTTTATTTTTGGATGAGGTGGGCGATATTCCGCTGGATTTGCAACCCAAGTTACTCCGGGCTCTGCAGGAAAAGGCATTCGAGAGGTTGGGCGGAACCAAGACCATCCCGATCGATGTCCGCCTGGTGGCGGCGACCAACCGCAACCTGACCCAAATGATGGGAGATAAACTTTTCCGCAGCGACCTTTACTATCGACTCAAGGTGTTCCCGATCACCATGCCGCCCCTTCGCGATCATCCCGAGGACATCCCTCTTCTCGCCCGGCATTTCATCAAAAAATACGCGGCGAAAATGGACCGTACCATTGACAAGATTCCAACGGAAGCGATGCGGGCGCTATTAAGCTGGCCGTGGCCCGGGAACGTGAGGGAGCTTGAGAACTTTATGGAAAGGTCCGTGATCCTTTCGCGGGGTCCCAATCTCCGCGCTCCATTGGCGGAACTGCG
>Ga0182024_10021187_pt1 | contig 11815 bp, 13 predicted proteins | sample P32metaG_FD_120480 | JGI IMG/M metagenome (GOLD analysis project Ga0182024, IMG submission 120480) | Permafrost microbial communities from Stordalen Mire, Sweden - P3-2 metaG (Illumina Assembly) | ecosystem: Environmental > Terrestrial > Soil > Wetlands > Permafrost | place: Sweden: Stordalen... | reverse complement strand
GGCGGGCTGATTTCGGGCGTCGCCACCGCCGCCAAATCCCTGTCGCCGGACATTCATATCCTCGGCGTGGAGGCGGCCATGTATCCCTCCTTCACCGGTCGCATGCGCGGACTGAACGCTCCGGCCGGCGGCCAGACCATCGCCGAAGGCATCGCCGTCAAGGCGGTCGGCAAGCTCACCTACGGTGTCGCCGGCCCCTCATCGACGACGTGCTGCTGCTGGAAGAGCCGTTCTTCGAGCGCGCCGTGGCCCTCTACTGCAATGTCGAAAAGACGGTAACCGAAGGCGCCGGCGCGGCGGCGCTGGCGGCGCTGCTGGCCTATCCCGAGCGGTTTCGCGGCAAGAAGTGCGGCCTGATCATCACCGGCGGCAACATCGATTCGCGCCTCTTAGCCTCGGTTCTGACCCGCGAGCTGGTGCGCGCCCAGCGTCTGGTCTCGTTCAAGATCGCCGGCAACGACCGCCCGGGCATGCTGGCCACGGTCTCGGCGGTCATCGGCGGCCTGGGCGGCAACATCATGGACGTGGCGCACAACCGCCTGGCCCTGGACCTCCCCGCCAAGGGCGCGGAGTTCGACATCATGATCGAGACGCGCGATGCGCAGCACACCCAGGAGATCATGGACGCCCTGCGCGAAAGCGGCTATCCGCCGAGGGCCCGATGAGCAGAACGTCCCTCGCCCTTCTCGCCATGTTCTGCGCCCTGGCTCTTGGCGCCTGCGCGCGCGCGCCGGCGGCGCCGGACGCGTCCGCCGCGGGCAAGGCCTTCATGATCAAGAATGCCGCCGTCGCGGGCGTTCACGTGACCCGATCGGGTCTGCAATACCGCATCCTCCACGCCGGCCCGGCCGCCGGCCTGCGCCCCAAACCGGCCGACGAGGTGAAGGTCAACTACGAGGGCAAACTCCTCGACGGCCAGGTGTTCGATTCGTCCTATGCGCGCGGCATGCCGGTGGTGATGACCTTGCGCGATCTTGTGCCGGGCTGGATCGAGGCCTTGCAGCTCATGCGCCCGGGCGACGAGTGGCAGCTCTATGTCCCGCCCTCGCTAGGCTACGGCGACAAGGGCGCCGGTCCCATTCCGCCAGGCGCCGTACTGGTGTTCAAGATAGAGCTCATCGACGTCCTGCCCGACGCCAGCTCGGTCGGCCGGGCTTAGGCAGGATCCTCCTCCGCGCCTCTTCACGGGGAGGGGGGACGGCGAAGCGGTGAAGGGGGTGGCGGCTGCAACGATCGTTGCTCACTGGCCCTTCCCCGGCTTCGCCGGTACTTCCCCGGTCAACTGGGGAAGATGGGGGAGCGCGGTCGCTAGGCGCTCCAACGCCCAAGTCGCCGCCTCGCGCACCACTTGGCCATCGTCGCCGAGCCTGGCGCGCGCCGCCTCGGCCAGCGCCGGATCGCCCGAGTTTCCGATGGCGTAGAGGACGTTTCGCACCAGGCGGTCGCGGCCGATGCGCTTGACCGGGCTGGCCGAGAACAGGGCGCGGAAGGCCGCCTCGTCCAAGGCCGCGAGATCGGCCAGGGCCGGCCCATCCAGCTGGTCGCGGGCATGCAGGCGCGTCTCGCGCGCGACGCTGGCGAACTTGTTCCACGGGCAAACCGCCAGGCAATCGTCGCAGCCGTAGACGCGGTTGCCCATGGCGGGGCGATATTGCAACGGCATCGGCCCGGCGTGCTCGATGGTGAGATAGGAGAGACAGGCCCGCGCATCGAGCTGATAGGGCGCCACGAAGGCGTGGGTGGGGCAGATATCGAGGCAGGCGCGGCATGAGCCGCAGCGATCCACCGAAGCGCGATCGGGGGCCAGCTCGAGGGTGGTGAGCACGCTGCCCAGGAAGAGCCAGGACCCGAAGGCCTCGGAGACCAGATTGGTGTGCTTGCCCTGCCAGCCAAGGCCGGCGCGCGCCGCCAGGGGTTTTTCCATCAAGGGCGCGGTATCGACGAACACCTTGACCTCGCCGCCCAGACGCCGCTTGACCTGGGCCGCCAGGGTCTTCAGCCGCCCCTTGACCACCTGGTGGTAGTCGCGGCCCCGGGCATAGACCGAGATCGCCGCGCGCGTTGGCCGCCGCGTCGCTTCCAAGGGATCGTCCCTGGGTCCGTAGTTCATGCCAAGCACGATGGCGGACCGGGCGTCCTTCCACAGGTTGATGGGATGGCCGCGGCGCTCTGCGGTGGTCTCCATCCAGGCCATGGTCCCGTGGCGCCCCTCGGCGATGAAGGTTTCCAGCCGCCCGGACGCCGGCCACGGGTCGGTGGCGCTGGCGAAACCGCACACATCGAAGCCCAGAGCCCTTGACTTGGCGCGGATCAGCCCCTTGCGATCCTCAGAAGTCGAGGTCGTCATAGTGGCTCGCCGGGGCCAGCCCGGGCCAGCGGTCGCTGAGAATCGGGCGGAAAGCCGGCCGCGACTTGACCTTCATGTACCAGGTCTTCACCGCCGAAAAGTCGCGCCAGGGGACATCGCCAAAGTAGTCGAGGGTGGAGATGTGCGCCGCGGCGGCGAAATCGGCCAGGCTCAGACGCTTGCCGGCCAGCCAGTCGCGGGCCTGAAGCAGCTTTTCCATGTAGACGAGATGGACCCTCAAGGCGTCGCGCCCCTGGCGCATGTTGTAGAGGTCCGGCGCGCCCAGTTTCAACAGGCGCTTTTCCAGCTTCTCGTGCAGCAGATAGGCGTTGACCTCGTTGTCGAACTTGCGGTCGAACCACTGCATCAGGCGCCGCGCCTCGGCGCGGTCGGCCGGCGACGCTCCCAAAAGGTCGTGTTCGGGCGCCTGATCCTCCAGATGTTCCAGGATGGCGCGGGCTTCACAGACCACCAGCCGCGCGCCCCCCAACTCCTCCACCAGCGCCGGCGTGACGCCCGATGGATTGAGGGCGAGGAAGGCTTTGGGCTGTTCCCAATAGCGCACCACCACTTCCTCGAACGGCAGGCGTTTCTCGGCCAGGGCGAGGCGCACCTGGCGCGACGCCGGGTCCAGGGGAAAGTGATGCAGAGTTCGCACGAAGCTCATGGCGCGCGCCGAGCTATAGTCAATTCCATCGATCCAACAACGTCCCCCGGTCGTTAAGAGGGCGTTTACCGCGAATCGTCCGTGCCCTCATGAAATTCCGCGAAGGCCCCGCCGTGCGGTTCGGCCCTGCCACGCGGATCGGGGTGAATGATGATGTCGGCGGCTGGAAAGGCGGCCAGCACGCGCTTTTCGGCCGCCACCACCGCCTGGTGGGCGGCGATGAGCGAGAGGTGCGGATCCAGGTCGGCGTGCATCTGGATGTGGACAATGGGACCGGAGGCGCGCGTGCGCAGTTGATGCACATCGCTGATCCGCGGGTCTTCGGTCATCAGCGCCGCGATCCTCGCCCGGGCGTCTTGGGAAAGCTCGTGGTCCATGAGCTGATTGGAGGATTCCCGGAACACCGTCACCGCCCCCCAGAGCAAGATGAGCGCCACGCCCAGGCCGGCCAGGGCGTCCAGGCTCGCCCATCCGAAAGCGGCCACCGCGCCGATGCCGGCCAGGGCGACGAGGTTGGACGCCAGGTCGGCGAAATAGTGGGTGCGATCGGCTGAGACGGCGACCGACGCCGTTTTCTTGAGGACCCTGGTCTGGGCGCCGATCAGCGCCGCGGTCAGCACCGTGGAGACCATCATCACCCCGATCGCCCAACCGGTCCGCGCGATGGGCTGGGGGGAGATGATGTGGCGGATGGCTTGCTGCCCGATCAGCGCGGCGGAGGCGAACACCAGGCCGGCCTGGATCAGGCTGGCGAAGGCCTCGGCCTTGCCGTGTCCATAGCGATGTTCGGCGTCGGGCGGCGCGGCGGCGTAGCGCACCGCGAAGAAGGTCGCCCCAGAGGCGATCAGGTCCAGGCCCGAGTCGGCCGTGGAGGCCAGGAGCGCCACCGAGCCGCTGGCCAGCCAGACGACGGTCTTGATCGCCACTAGGATAGCGGCCGTGGCGACGGACATCGTCGTCACCTGGCGGGTCAGGCGCGCGCCGTGGGCCGCGCTCAGGGGCGAAGAGACCATCCCTTCAGCGTATCGCGATCCGCCCCGCCACTACAGGGCCAACGACGATTTGGTCGATTTAGGCGGCGGCGCGGGCGCGCGGGCCTATGTAGCGCGATTGCGGGCGGATCAGGCGGCCGCCCAAGACCTGTTCGCGGGCGTGGGCGATCCAGCCGGCCACCCGGCCCATGGCGAAGACGCAGGTGAAGGCCTCGGGGGGGAAGGCGAGGGCCTCGAGCAGCAGGGCGGTGTAGAGTTCCACATTGGTCTGCAGCGAGCGGTTCGGCTTGCGTTCGCGCAGCACCTCCAGGGCGGCGACTTCCACCGCTTCGGCCAGGGCGAAGCGTCCGGGGAGCACGTTGGAGGCCTTGCCCAATGCCGCCACGGCGCGCTTGAGGGCGTCGGCGCGCGGGTCGCGAACCCGATAGACGCGATGGCCAAATCCCATCAGGCGGTCGCCGCGATCCAGCGCCGCCTCGAGCCAGGCGCGGGCGTTTTGCGGCGCGCCGACGCCATCCAGCATCTCGATCACCGGCCCGGGAGCGCCGCCGTGCAGGGGTCCCTTGAGAGCGCTCAACCCGGCCAGCACCGCCGAGGTGAGGCCGGCGCGGGTCGAGGCGACCACCCTGGCGGCGAAGGTCGAGGCGTTGAGCCCGTGGTCCGATACGGTGACCAGATAGGCCTCCAGCGCCGCAACCTCGGCGGGCCTGGCGGGGCGGCCGCGGCTCATGCGCAGAATGTCCGCCGCGTGGCCGGCGGCGGGATCTGGCGCCACCGCCGGCTCGCCCTGCCTGGCGCGAACGGCCGCGGCGGTGAACACGGCCGGGGCCGCGGCCAGGCGCAGGGCGATGGCCAGATCGTCGCCGTCGGCCAGACGCGCGGTAAGCGCTCGGACCGCCTCGACGGGCGCGCGCGCCAGAAGGCCGTCGTCGAGGCGGGCCACCTCGTCGAACACCTCGGCACGGGCCGCGCCGAGGGCGGGACGCAGATCCCTGGGCAGGCCGTCGAAGAACCCGGACCATAGCAGGCCCGTCACTTCCTCGAACGTCCAACCCGCCAACGCCTCCAGGCCATGGCCCCGAATCACCAGCCGGCCGGCTTCGCCGTCCACCTCGGAAAGGACCGTCTCGGCGGCCACCACGCCTTCCAGTCCATTAACGCCGTCGCGCATCGGTGTTCCCCTTGAAACCATGATGCCGAAATGCCAGTTTGCGACATAGAATCAAGATTGATCAATTTAATCAACATGGCTTCATGTCCGATTGGTTGAGCGCCGGAGAGGCCATGGGCCGCCTGGGGGTGCGGGCGCAGACCCTTTACGCCTATGTCAGCCGGGGCCGCGTCCACGCCGAGCCCGATCCGCGCGAGCCGCGCCGGCGGCTCTACCGGGCCAGCGACATCGCCGCCCTGACCCGGCGCAAGGCGCGGGGCCGCAAGGCCGCCGACGTGGCCGAGGGGGCCATTGCCTGGGGCGAGCCGGTGCTGACCTCGGAGATCACCGCGGTGGTCGATGGACGGCTCTACTATCGCGGCCGCGACGCCGTAGTGCTGGCTCACACCGAGACCTTCGAGGGTGTCGCGCGCCTGTTGCGGGGCGGGGGCGCGGCGGCTCAGAGCAAGACCCGCGCGCCCGCCCCGCCAGCTTCGAGCCCCCGCGCCCGGGCCTTCGCCGCCCTGGCCGCCCGCGCCGCCGTGGATCCTCCGGCGCGCGGACGCGAACCCGATCTGCTGGCCGCCGAAGCGGCGACCCTTCTCGACGTCCTCACCGACGCGGTGACGGGGGTCACCGAAGGCGGGGCGATCCACGAGCGATTGGGCCGAAGCTGGGGTTGCGGGCCGCGCGGATGCGACCTCGTCCGCCGCGCCCTGGTGCTCCTGGCCGACCACGAGTTGAACGCCTCCACCTTCGCCGCCCGGGTGACCGCCTCCACAGGCGCCTCGCTCGCGGCCGCCGCCCTGGCGGGCCTGGCGGCGCTATCTGGGCCCCTGCACGGCGGCATCCCTGGTCGCGTGAGAGCCTTGGCCCTCGAGGCCGGGCGCGTTGGGGCGTCCGAGGCGGTCGCCGCGCGCCTCGCCCACTGGACCTCAACGCCTGGTTTTGGACATCCGCTCTATCCCCAGGGCGATCCGCGCGCCCGTGCTCTGCTCGATGGCGTCGCGCCGTCCCCGGCGCTGGAGCTTCTGGGACAAACCGTCGAGTCCGCCACCGGCGAGCGCGCCAACGTCGATTTCGCGCTCGCCGCTTTAGCCGAAGCCCTGGACTTGCCGGAAGACGCGCCGTTCGTTCTCTTCGCGGTGGCCCGATGCGCCGGATGGACGGCGCACGCCCTGGAACAGATCGCCACTGGCGCCCTTATCCGGCCCAGGGCGCGGTATGTGGGCGCCGCGCCGGGCGGATAGCAGCCGCGCCGACCCCCGATCAGCCGCCTTCGCCGGTGGCGAGCCAGCGGGCGCAGTCCGCTCCGAGCTTCTCGGCGGCGGCGTGCTCATAGGCGGCGCAGTCTTGCGGCGTGAGGACGTCCCCCCAGCGACCGTTGACTCCCTTGTTGATGAACGAAGATGCGCCCCCATCGAAAATCGCCCCGCCGAGCGGCGCGACCTGATCGGCGTGCGCCTTCATGTAGTCGAACGAGCAGTGCTCGAGGATTGTGGGCCACGCCGCGAGCGCGGGCCGGATGTCGAGAAAGGCGGCGATGCGCCTCATCTCGCCGGCGAGATCGGCGCGCAGGGCGTTGAAATGGATCAGCATGACATTGGCCAGATGACGCACGGCCCACCAACTGGCGATATTCTCCCAGAACGGCCAGAACGGAAATCCGTCCCGCTCCAGCCACGTGTGGAAGTAGCGCCTCACGTCGGTATCTGGCGGGCCGATGGGCGGCCCTACCCGGCCGGGCGTGTCGTTCAGAAGCTCATACCACAGCGCGTTGGCCGACAGGTGGTGGTGGTAGAGGCTCATGAGGACGTCCCGACCGTCGCGGGCGACGTAGACGTAGCGGGCCTTGGGCGAGAAGACCAGCGCATCGACCGGCAGATGGGTCTTGAGAATCCGCCGGTGAGCCTGGCCCTCCAGCGCGGCGAGTTTGATCTCTTTGGGCGGCACGCGCAGGTCGACCCAGGGCGAGAATTCGTGAACCGGCGCCGGAGCCTCGCCGCCGAACACCAGTTGGGCGACGATCTGCTGAACCCAGGTGGTGCCGGACTTGCCATAGGTCCCGATGACGATGTCGCCGTCGCGGAACCGGAAGTCGTTCCACACGGTGGAATCCATATGGTGGTTCATGAGCTCGCGCGTCTTGCGCGGCCAAGTGACGGCTTGTTCGGCCATGTCGGCGCCCCTCCCTGGCCGGCACGCTACCGCGCCCGGGGCCGCAGACGCAATGAGCGCACGGCGCTAGCGAGGCGCCGGCGTTGCGCCGCCCCGCGCCCAGCGCCGGTCGACCGCGACGCGCGGATCCCCGTTGAGACCCCGGCGGACCAGGGAGATCCCCTGCAGGGTGATCTGCCGGCCCAGGAGAAATCGCGAGCGCCAGGCGTAGCCGACGGCGTATTCGGAGCGGTCGGTGTGCGTTTCGCCGCCCTCCACATAGGTGGTGACGACGGCGACGGGGAGGCGGCCCTCCCCATCGCCCTTGGCATGGCCCCGGTCCAGAACGCGGCCAAGTCCGGGCGCGATCCAATCGGCCGCGATGCGGGGCCGAGCGGCGTAGATATCGACCGGATGATCCAGCACGGCGGTCGGGAACACCAGGCGCTGGGACTGGATCGCCTCGCTCGGCTGCAAGGCGCGCAGGGCGATCTCGCGCCCCTTGGCGTCGACCGATCCGACCATGACGAACGCTGCCTCGGCGCGCGCCTGGGATTGAACCTGACTTTCGCTCACCGCATGTTGGCGATGCGCGTCCCAGTAGCTGAGGGCGGCGATGACCACCGCCAGCACGGCGGCCGCTTCGCCCACCGTCAACCACGACAGGCGCCGCTCCTTGCGTGCGGGCGCGGATGATCGCTCCGACTCTCCCATGGCGCCCTTATCCGGGCCGCAGCGCCGCGGCGGCGGACATCTCGGCGTACTGGCCGCCTTTGCGATAGCGGTAGAGGTAGGTCGGAATGATCGGCTCGAGCGCGCTGGCGACCACGCCCAGATCGGCGAGGTTCGGCGCGCCGGGCGAGACGACGTTGTCGGCGCGCAGCATCGCCACCTGGTCGGTGGTGATCGGCGGGGCGAGGCCGGCGGCCGCCATCGCGTCGCCGGCCATTCCCAGGAGGCGGGCGGCGATGAAAGGCAGCGGAATGAGCAGCCGCGACCGCTCAATCTCTGTCAACAAGAGCACCATCAAGTCCCTGAAGCTGTAGACCGTCGGGCCGCCCAACTCGTAGGTCAGTGCGCCCGCGCGCGGATCTTCCAGCGCCTGGGCGATCGCGGCGGCCACATCGCCGACGAAAACCGGCTGAAACCGCGTCGTCCCGCCGCCGATCAAAGGCAGTGCCGGAGAGAGCATGGCCATGGCGGCGAAGCGGTTGAAGAACTGATCGCCGGGGCCGAACACCACCGAGGGGCGGACGACGACGGCCTCGGGAAACGCCTCCCGCGTCGCCGCCTCGCCGGCCGCCTTCGAGCGGGCGTACTTCGCCGGCGAGCGGGTGTCGGCGCCCAGGGCTGAGATATAGGCGAATCGCCGGGCGCCTTGGGCCCTGGCCGCCAGAGCCAGGCGCCGCGCGCCCTCGACGTGCAGGTCGGCGAAGGTCTGGCGCCCGGACTCATGGAGCACCGCGACCGCGTTGACGCAGGCCTCCGCTCCGTCGAGGGCGCGGGCCACCGACGCATCGTCGCGGATGTTGGCCTGGACGATCTCGATCTGTCCCACATCGCCCAGCATGGGCAGACGGTAGCCGCGCCCCGGCCGGCGCACCCCCACCCTGACCCGCGCCCCTCGCTTGGCCAATGCGCGCACGATCTGGGCGCCCACGAAGCCGGAGCCGCCGAACACCGTCACCAAACCCTTCATCGCCTCGAGCCTCGTCCATCGTCCAAGTTCGCGAACCTGGCGCGCTTTCGGATAGACGAGGCGCCCCGCGATCGCAACTTGGCAGAGGCGGCGGCGCCGCTGCATTGACGATCTCCGGGGGGCGCCCTATGCGTCCGGCCCTCGCGCGCTCGGGCTTCAGCCTGGAGCGGGCCCAGGTGGCGGAATTGGTAGACGCGCTGGCTTCAGGTGCCAGTGGCTTAACGGCCGTGAAGGTTCGAGTCCTTTCCTGGGCACCAGCGTTTCGGCGCCGCCGCCGCAGCGTCGTCCATCCACGGCAAACGGCGCCCAGCCCACGCCGGTGGTCAAATTCATCGGTCCGCTTGTTCCCGCCCGCGCAAACCCCTAAATCCCCGCTCACGCGCGAAGGTTCTCAAAGCCCTGGAGCGCGCCGAGGTTGCGAAAGGCCTCGCTTTGCCGATCACCGGCCGGCGCGGCGCGAATAGTCCAGGCGCGGGCGGAGACGACTGTTCGAGTCTTCGCCGTCTGGCGCGGAGTTAGCTGATTTCATTGGTCCACCATCTCTATCAGGGCGACTTGCCAGACGGTCTCTTTCGAGACGCCAGCTCCGTGGCGATCGATTCGGAGACCATGGGGCTGCGCCTGGGCCGAGATCCCCTGTGCGTGGTGCAGCTCTCCGCGGGCGATGGCGAGGCGCACCTGGTGCAACTGAGCCGGCCCGCCTACGACGCGCCCAATCTCAAGCGATTGTTAACCGACCGGGGCGTCCTCAAGATCTTTCACTTCGCGCGCTTCGATGTCGCCATGTTCCAGCGTCACCTCGATGTGGTCACAACGCCGGTCTATTGCACCAAGGTCGCCTCGAAGCTGGCGCGCACCTACACCGATCGCCACGGCCTCAAGGACGTCACGCGCGAACTGTTGGGGATCGACCTTTCAAAGGCGCAACAGAGCTCCGATTGGGGCGCCGTCCAACTTTCGCCTGAACAACTGGCCTATGCCGCATCGGACGTGCTCCATCTTCACGCCCTGAAGGTCCGACTCGACGAAATGCTGACCCGCGAAGGCCGCATGGCGCTGGCCCAGGCCTGCTTCGACTTTCTGCCCCATCGCGCCGGTCTCGATGTCGCCGGATGGGCGGATGTGGATATTTTCGCCCATGACTAGCCTGACCCCGCCCTTGACCTCCACGGCTCGCCAAGGTCCGCCGGCCCCTCGCCTCCCGCGCGGCAAGGCGCGCGCCCACAGCGGGCTGGTGCACATCCTGCGGTGGGTGTTGCCGGCGATCATGGTGCTGGTCGTCGCGGCCCTGGTCGGCCTGGTGGCCGGCCACGCCATCAAACGCCAGGCGGCGGCCCACAAGGATGCTTCGACGCCTATAAGAATGGTCAACCCGCACTTCTATGGGCGCGACAATCAAGGCCGCGCCTTCACCCTGGGCGCCCGCCAGGCCGCCCGCGACGAGCAGTCGTTCCAAAGGGTTCTGTTGTTCTACCCGTCGGTCACCCTGGACGTGGACGGCGTCCACCCCTCGACGCTCACCGCCGACAGCGGCGTCTATCACGAAGACACCCGTCTGCTTTATTTGAAGGGCCATGTGCGCGCCGACAACGCCAAGGCCTCGACCTTCGCCACCGACCAGGCGGTCGTCGACACCCGGACAGGCACGGTGACGGGTGCTAGCGCGCTTTCGAGCCGCACTCCCGTCGGCGACGTGAAGTCGGGGAGGTTCGATGTCTATGACAAGGGCGACCGGGTGATTTTCAAGGGCGGCGTTCACGCGCGCCTGAATCAGCACTAGAGCGGGCGCCACTTAAGATGAAACACCCCACCCCCTCCCATCATCGGCGGGCTTGTCCCGGCGATTTATTCGTCCGGCCGCTTGCCGTGGCGGCGCGCGGGATCGGGCGGATGGCGATGGGCGGTGCGGCGGCGGCTTCGCTGTGCGGCGCGGCGCTCGCCGCTCCGCCCGCGGCGGCGCCTGGGCTGGCGGGGGTGGACACCCGCTCCAAGGCCCCGATCGACATCACCGCCAACGAGGCGGAGGTTATCCAGTCAAAGTGCCTGGCCATCTGGCGCGGCGCGGCCGAGGCTCTCCAGGACAAGGCGCGGCTGAGGGCCGACGTCATCAGCATCTATTCGACGCCCAAGGGCGCCGACGCCAATGGTCAGCCGGCTTGCGGCGCCGCCGAGCGCATCGTCGCCGAGGGTCACGTCTACTACGTCACGCCCCAGCAGAACGCGCGCGGCGACCATGCCGTCTATAGCGCGGCGGCCGACCAGATTGTCATCACCGGGGACGTGATCCTGGTCCAGGGCAAGGATGTCGCTCGCGGCGACAAGCTTACCCTGAAGGTGTCCACGCGCGAGGCCACGCTCGAATCCAACACCGTGGGCGCCGCCAAGCTCGGCCGCGTTCGCGCCGTCTACTATCCCGACACCAACGGCCAGAGCGCCGATTCGGCCAAACCGTGAGGCCCGCCGCATGAACGAGGTTTCGGCGGCGCCGGGCGGCATCGCTCATTCGGCCGCGCCTTTCGCCGATCTCGGCGGCCTGATCGTCGATCGGATCGGCAAGTCCTTTCGCCGCCGCGCGGTGGTCAAGGGGGTCAGCCTGCACCTGGCGCGTGGCGAAGTGGCCGGCCTGCTTGGTCCCAATGGGGCGGGCAAGACCACCTGCTTCTACATGATCACCGGCCTGATCGCCGCCGACTACGGCACGATTTATCTCGACGGCGAGGACATCACCAACCAGCCCATGTACCAGCGCGCCCGCCTGGGCCTCGGGTATCTGCCGCAGGAGACCTCGATCTTCCGCGGCATG
>Ga0182024_10021186_pt1 | contig 11815 bp, 6 predicted proteins | sample P32metaG_FD_120480 | JGI IMG/M metagenome (GOLD analysis project Ga0182024, IMG submission 120480) | Permafrost microbial communities from Stordalen Mire, Sweden - P3-2 metaG (Illumina Assembly) | ecosystem: Environmental > Terrestrial > Soil > Wetlands > Permafrost | place: Sweden: Stordalen... | reverse complement strand
CATCACCCAAGGCGCGAATACGATCGAAACGATCAAAAAAACGTCGCCTCAAAGGTTTGACTCAGAAACTAACGGGGTTTTTCCGCAACCTGTTTAAGCCCGTACATGAAGAAAGCAAGAACAATGGGCTTTAAGCCCCTGAGGGCAGCTCTTGGGCCGAGATGTACCGGAAAAGTATTTCCCCAGGGCCTCAAAGGCCCAATGATTCTGGTCGGTCTACGTACGGGCTTAAACAGGCTGCGGAAAAACACTATCAACGAAGGGTACGGGCTTTACAGGCTGCGGAAAAGCTCTGTTTTGTATCAGGGCACGACTTTAGTCGTGCCGTAAATGATTGAGAATACGTCGGGCTTTAGCCCCTGAGGCACGTCTTCCCTTCCCGGTCCCGACTTTTTCCGCAGCCTGTAAAGCCCGCACCCTTCGTTGATAGTGTTTTTCCCGCAGCCGCTTTACGCCTCTTGCGGGGCCGGGAAACGCACCGGCTCCTGCTCTGCCCCTGCCGGAGGATACTTTAAATCCCATGCCACTTGCGATTCGGGAACACTTGCCATCTCCGCCTCCTCGTCCTCGATAGTGGCGTGAACGGGGATCAGATCTGCAGCAGAGTAAACCTTGTTGATGATAGAAAGAGGCCGGCTGCGCACCTCGTCGTACACGCGTCCAAGATATTCGCCCAGTACGCCTAAGCACAGAAGCAGCATTCCCCCCACCGAAAACACCGCCGCGGCCACACCGAATCCTATGGAGTTCAATGGGCTTCCCGAAAGCACTGTCAATACCGCCAGGACGGCAACCATGAAGTAGGAAAAACAGGACATCAGGAAACAAAGCCGCAGCGGTTTGTAACTGAAGCTTGTAATTGCATCCACCGCGTACTTGATCCGGCTGATGAACGTGAGCTTGCCCTCGCCAGCCGCCCGGTCTTGCCGGTCGTAGAACACCACAGCATTGCTGTAACCAACCCAAGCCCGCAACCCAGGCAAGTACCGGTTGCTTTCTTGCAGGGCATTGATCGAGTCAACGGCCTTTCGGTCCATAAGGCTGAAAATTCCAGCGTCTAGTGGTATCGGAAAATCAGAGAGTGCCGCCAGAATGCGATAAAAGAGAGGAAATAGCTTCGCCAGGACCTTACGCCGCTCTTGCCGGCTTCTTCTCACCGCGATGACAACCTGAGCGCCACCCCGCCACGCATCCACCAGTTGCGGCAAAACTTCCGGCGGATCCTGGAAGTCCCCATCCATTAACACGACAGCTTCGCCGCGTGCGGTCTGGAGGCCGGCCGAGATCGCCCCCATGTGCCCCCAATTGCGTGAGAGGTCTACCACCACCACATGCGGATCTCCAGCCTGCAGCCGTCGGAGCAGCTTCAAAGACGAATCCCGAGAACCGTCGTTCACATAAACGACTTCCCAGTCTTCGGGAACGTTACCCATAGCCTCGGCGACAGCTGCATGAAACCGCGCTATGAGTTGTTCTTCGTTATAAATAGGTACCACCACCGATATCATTTGGCTGCTCCTTCAGTGCGCCGCATAATCAATGACCCTTGGCCCTTTACTTCAACCGCTTGCTGTCCGCCCTGTCCTCGAGTTCAAGATAGGAGCATTATTCAGGCTGGCCCTGGAAAATGCGCACCCTCCATCGCACTTCTGCGGGGGTCAAAACCACAATGTAGCGTGCGCGTACCCGCTGTGTTGTCTGAATTTTGTCATGATCGAGGATTTCCACATCGTATTCGACATTGTCTATCAACTGAATGGATAAGCCTTCCGGCGAGTAATACACGATTTGCAGGTCGTGTGAGCGATCCTGATAACGCGTGGAAAGGCCCAGCCTGGCTTGCTCTTGAATCGTGTCTGTCAGTTTGTCTTTGGCAGCGCCCACGAAATCCCGGTCGAGAAGATCGGCACGATTTTGCTCCAGCGCAGCGCTTACACTTTGCCAGGCTTGGAGGTAGTCACGAATCACAGCGGTCTCGGTCTGCTTCACAAGAGGCCGCGGCCCTTGCACATTCGTGGGCTCCACGCGAACGGCACTCTGGTCGGCCCGGAGAGGGAATGTTGCAGCGAAAACTGTGCACATAACCAGGAGGAACTTTGTCATTATTGTTTCCCCCAACGAATTTCATTCCCCATGACAACTCCGGTCGCGACGGAGATTTTTGCGCCGCTGTAGGCGGGCATTTCCGCCCGTGCAACTCCGCGTTTGAGAGGCACGTCTACCGTCGTCTGACTGCCGTCATAGAGTTCGGTGAAAGTGACGATCGTTCCGTCCGGCACGGCATTGCCGCCGCAATCGCGGACCGGTTCTGTTTCCAGCTCAATCTTCTGGCCTGATGGCCGAGCGCTCATTCTCAATCCGCAAGGATCGCCCGGAACTTGCTGTATCACGCGTGTAGTGGAGATATTGCCCACTCGAGCTACGAATTGAGCTGCGCCTTCTTTGGCTGCGGAATCCATCTCCGTCCATACGCAGCCGTTACGAGTGGACACTGTGCGCGACTGTGCCGCGGTCGATACCCCCGACAACTCAAAAGACACTGGCGTAGGCGCAGTGATCAGATTCTGATAGGCGTCGAAGACGCACACGGCGCCGCTGATGCCATCATGCAGGCTGACCGAAAGGCGAGACGGTTTCGCCAGGAAACTCAAGTTTGCGGGGTTTTTTGCAGGCACGACATCGAATGCACCGTTCTCAGTTGAGGATCCATTCGCGAGAACCGCCAGGTAGTGGCCGGCATTGTGTAGATCTCCGGCAGCAAAGGACGTGGTCTCGCCCAATTGCACATCACGCCTCAGTACCTGCCCAAGCCCTACGATGTACAGAACGGCTTTGCCGCTTCCGGTTGTCTGAATCGAGAACGCGCTGCCGGCTTCGACGGTTTTGGGCAGGCTCATGCCCCCGCTTTGGGCGGAAGCTAGAGCTAGATGCATTGTGGCGAAAACCAAGCCGCCGAGCAGCGATCTAGAACTGCATTTCATTGGAAACCACCCGAACTGAATGTAGCGCTGACCGCGCGCGCAGTGGTGCTGGCTTGCCTTGCTATGTCCGGGGGAAGAGAAATAGTAACCGAAATCAACGTCTCTGACAACAGACCGCGGTCGAAGTCCTGATCCGCAGCCCATACAGATTGCACGCCACACATTGCCACATCACGCCTCAGTGCCTACCCAGGCACTACGATCTGTTAGCCCCACCTTCTGGCGGAACTACAATTGGATGCATTGCGGCAAAAACCAGGCCAAATAGCAGCAATCTAAATGTGCATTTCATCAAAAACCGCCCGAACTTTATGTCGCGCTGACCGCGCGATCACGCTGACTTGTCTTGCAGTGTCCGGGAAAGCGGCTAAAGTAAAACCAAATCGGGGTCTGTGGCAATAGGGCAGAACAGCAATCTAAATGTGCATTTCAGTGAAAACCACCCGAACTGTATGTCGCCTAACCGCGCGATCACTGCTGACTTGCCCGGGAGTATGAATATAGTAAACGAGACCGGTACCTGCGGCAACAATATTGATACGCCGCCCTCATTGTGAGGGGGTTACCGGATGGGACGGGCGGGGGCAGGCACCGCCCCCCGCGTTCTGAGAGCGGCAATCAGGCGGCCGAGCGGCAATCTCAATTTCATTGGAAACCGGCCGAACTGTAGGTCGCGCTGACCGCACGCGCAGTGCTGACCTGCCTTGCAATGTCCGGAGGGAGCGGTATTGTAAACGAAACCGGTGTCTGTGGCAATAGAGCACGGTCGACATACCGATCCGCGACCCATACCAGTTGGCCACTCTTGTCATAGAAAGTCCCGAGAACGTGGGCGACATTCACGACCTGACCGCTTTGATCAACCAATTGCCCCGTAAAGGAGGCACCTGGCGCCGGGTTCAATCGCTGGTCCCTGATCTCAATGATGGGATCTGCCGAGGCCGCGACCAGGGATGCTGAAGGATCCATGCGCACGCTGCCGACGTCGGACAAGGCTACGTTGTGAAACGCAATCAGAAATGGCGTGACTTGTTTGGGCAAAAGAAGGTGAGAAATCTTGTCAAAGCTGTCTTCGGTCGCGATGATAGACCCGTTCTTCGCCAGCAGAGTGGCTTTGACCGACACATAGGCAGGCACCACATCTTCGTTGAGAAGTTCGCCCAGGATGACTACCCCGTCGCCCCGTTCCACAGGGTGCATGTCCACGATCCTCACGTGGGGAGCTTCCACGTCCTGGGCTCCCCAGTCGTCTTCCGGACCGCGGTAGATCACATCCCAGCGCAGGTAATTCACAGCGAATACCTGCGGCGGCACTCGAGGCTCCTTCACCAGGGGCCACACCGGTTCCCAGCTGTTTCCGTTTCTTATGACGCGCAGGTCCTTGGTGTCCACAAACGAGCCCACTACGGTTGACCAGTGCAATTTCAGCTGCATCTGCGCTTCGTCCGCGGAAGCATGGAGCGACCGCACTTCGAAGCCATCCAAAATCGCATGCGAGCGAAGGCTGAGGTAGCTTCCGGTTAAGTCGCGCACGAACTCTGCTTGGGTGAATTCGCCCTTGTTGGCAAGATCGGAATAAGCTTTTCCCCAAGCTTGCAGGCCGATTTCACGCGCCAGATTATTAACTGCCGCTTCCGGCGTTGAAGACAGACCCAGCACAGTGGCGCCCCCCCAATCAGCCATCCCAACAGCGGATGGAATGGGCCAGACAACGCCAATGACAACCAATGCCACGGTTGTAGCGGCGATGAGGACAGCGAGGATACGTCCGCTATTCATGACACCAGCCTCCCAGGCGCCAGATTCTCAGAGGAGGAGGGTTCGACCGCCCCGCGTCTGTGCCATCGTTCCTCCGGAATCAAAACCACCAGCAAGGCCAGGATACTGCTGCCGAAAGGGAGAGTACCCCACAAGAGACCCTGCCAGCGGGGAGGGATTTGTGCCGAGTTCAAGGGCACAGCCGGAGGCGCCCCCTCTTTGCTCCACACGGTGATGGTTTTGTCTTCAAGATCGTCCACGCGGCGCCAGCCCGCAAATGACAAGAGCGGGTCATAATATGGGTCCTTCACAAATACCCATTTCAGTCCGTAATGGTCTGCGTGATACAGCATGGCGCGCAGCGCGTCCAGGCCCGCCTTGCCAAAATATTTCGAATTGGAGAGCGAACCGGCGCCGTTCTCAGTCAGCTCCGGCAGCGTGCGGCCGGAATTCCATTCGCCATCGACACTGCCGGCGTCGGTCAGAATTGCCAATCGCGAAATCTTGTTGCCGAATCCCAAGGTGATGTACCGGTACTTGTCGTGCCCGTCGCGATCGAGCCACGCGGCAACCGAGTCCACCTTGAAAGTTGCGGCATCTGCCGGGTGATAGCTGACCCATCCCACTGCCAGTCCGCAGGTAAGCGTTGCCCCAATGGATAAACCGATAATTGCTCGCCATTGAAATCGGTCGACAAGTTCCGCAGCCAAAAGCCCCACAAAGGGTAGCGCCAGCAAAGTTGCCCAATAGGCGAAGCGCTCCATCGTCAGCACTTCATAAGCACGGCCCAACAGAAGATGGCCTGCGGGAGTCGTCCCACCGAGTCCTATCAAAAATGCCACCCAGAAGCCCAGGAGCAAGGGACGGAGTCGAACGACTGCGGAGCCTCGTATAACGATGAACGGCAGGACGAGAATCAAGGCTCCCCAGGGAATTACGAAGTAGTTCAGGCCCCACAGCGGGCTCAAAATGTAATTTGCCCGGCTGGGGTGCGGAATAGGAGTCTGCGTGACGGGATTATGAATCAGTGCAATCCAGAACGGAAGCAGTACTACTGCAATTGCCGCGCCTACAACCAGCGAGATAACGACGGTACGGATGACGAAGGCTGGGGTCGAGGTTTGCTCGCCGTCGTTGCGCTCCAAGAACACGAGCGCGAGCACGGGCACGGCAAAGAACATTGACCCGAAGAGCAGCGTGGCATGGTGGGCCGCGGCCGCGGCCGCGAAGAGCGCGGTGCCTTTGACAAAAGATCGCCACTTGCCGTGCCGGACCCACTCGTAGAGATACGGCAAGGCATTCAAATACAGCGGGGCCGCAGTGGTGGTGGACAACTGTCCAGCAGAATAGACCAGGAAGCTTTCTGAGCCGACAAAGACACTCGCCAGCGCGGCAAACGAGGCAGCGCGTTCATTCACCCAAAGTTTGGAAAATCGATAGACGCCAACTGCGAGCAATAATATAGCAGCGAACTGAACCGCCATATATGCCATATCCAAACCGAGGATCCTAGATAGTAACGCCACCCATTGCTGTGGCAGTGGCGGGTATGTAGTCTGCGAAAAGCCCGCATACCACTTCGCGTTCCACGGATCGAACCAATGGTGTACGTAATGCGAAGCGAAGAAAATATGGAAATTTGCGTCGTACGACTGCAGCGGCAACTTCATCAGGAGAAGTGGCAGGTGAACCGCGAAAGCCGCCATCAATATGAGGCTTAAGGGTATGGGCCGCGTGGACGGGGCAACAGATTCAATTCTCTCCAAAGTCCCCTCTCAAATACCTTTGCATACGAAACTATAATTCAGGCTTGCTCATAAACGCTGCATGCCCTTGGTCTAAACTGCCATGACTTTCGCATAAACTATGGTACAGCCAGCGCCGAGCGCAATACGATATCATAGGCCTTTGAATCCTGAATGACTTGCCCGGTGCCCCATTGATTGTTAGTAGACTTGGTTGCCTGAAGATTGCGTACGTGTCCGTACTCGTCTTGGCGCTTGCCCGCCCTATGCAGGGGCAGACGTACAAGATGGGACCCGATGCGTCTGCCAAGCCTCAGACTAAGTCCGGTCAAACGCCTCCTCCGGGACAACCGCTGGGGTGGGGATCAAATATTCAAGACGCACGCCTTGCTCGTGCGGCGGAATTGGCCCTGAAGCAGGGTAATCATGCGCTTGCAGTTGACTATGCTCAGCGTGCTGCGCAGGCCGCCCCAAACGATCCGCAGCTATGGTTTCTGCTGGGCTACGCGGCGCGGCTCGACGCCAAGCCTACGCTCTCGGTAGATGCTTACAACCGCGGTCTGCGCCTCAATCCATCGTCGCTCGACGGGCTCTCCGGTCTCGCGCAGAGTTACCGGATCATGGGCCGAACCGATGAGGCCGTGGCTCTGCTCAAACGAGTGCTCGCAGCCGACCCGAAACGTATCGACGATGAGCTGTCGCTGGGTGAGCTTTACATAAAATCCGGCGACTACAACGCCGCCGTTGCAGCGTTGGGCCGAGCAGAGCAGATGCAGCCCGGCACGCGGTCAGAGTTGCTGATGGCCATCGCGTACGAACACATGAAGCAACTCGATCAGGCCAATCGCTATCTAGAGTTGGCCAAGGGGCGCGCCCCGGACAACCCCGAGGTGCAGCGATCGTTGGCCGGCTACTACCTGGAGACGGGAAACTATCCAGAAGCGATTGCCTCACTGCAGTCGATCCGCAACGCGAAGCCGGATGTCAAAGCTGAACTCGCATACACCTACCAGCTTGATGGTAAGCCGGTTGAGGCGGCCGAATTATATACACAGGCTGCCAATGCAGTGCCGAAAGACATGGGTTTGCAGCTTTCTGCAGCGCAAGCCGAAGTTGCGATCGGCTCGATCGACAATGCGAACCCATTTCTCCAGCGGGCCGCAGGCCTTGATCCCGATTTTTATCGCTTGCACGCGATCCGGGGAGAGATCGCACGGATCCAGGAACGTGACGGTGATGCTGTCCAGGAATACAACACAGTGTTGGCTCACTTGCCCGAGAGCCCGGCCGAGGGACCTCTTTACGGCATTCAAGTGCACATGGATTTGATGCAACTCTATCAAAACCTGAAGCAAGCAAATGCCGCCCAGGAACAGCTCAATATAGCGCAGAAGCAAATTAGCGGACTGGACGATCATGGACCAGGCAGAGCGCAGTTTCTGCGTCTGAGAGCTCTGATCGCCATGCATGTTGGCGACCTTGATGCTGCGGGAAGAGATGTGAAGGAAGCGCTCGCGATCAATGCCAAGGATCCCAACAATCTGCAGCTCGATGGAGATCTGCTGATGAAACTGGGGCGCACTGACGAAGCCATCGAAGTTTACAAGCAGATCCTGGAGGCCGATGCGGTGAACCGGGTTGCGCTCACTTCCATAGGTTATGCCTCACGGGCTGCGGGGCGCGACCAGGACGCGGAAAAGTATTTTCGGCGTCTGGCAGAAGCCTATCCTTCGTCGTACGTACCCTATCTCGCACTGGGAGATATGTACGCCTCACGCCGCGACTACACCAAAGCTGAAGCCGCCTATAGCAAGGCGTATGCGCTGGCTCCACATAATCCTCTGATCGTGGCCGGAGGAATGAACGCCGCGATCGAAGCGCACACGCTGGACGTGGCCGGTGTGTGGTCGAGCCGCATCACCAATGAAATGCAGCAGGAACCTCAAGTCCTCCGGGAGAAGGAGAGGTACCTGAGTTTTAAAGGTGAGTATCAGCAATCGGCTGACGTGGGCGAAGAAGCAATCAAGGTGTTGCCGGCCGACAGGGATGTGGTTGTTTATCTTGGCTACGATCTGCTCCATCTCGAGCGCTACGACGACCTGCTGAAGCTGACCACGCAATACAGCGACAGATTTTCTAAAGAGCCTGACATTCCACTATTGACCGGCTATGTGCACAAGCATGACGGACAGCTTGATCTGGCGCGGCGGGACTTTACCACGGCGCTGGACCGGGATCCGAATATGGTTACGGCGTACGTCAATCGCGGATACGTGTTCCATGACCTGCACCAGCCCCGAGCCGCAGCGGCAGATTTCGAATCAGCCCTCAAGCGGGAACCAAACAACGGCGAAGCACACCTGGGACTCGCCTATGCCAACCTCGATCTGCACAAACCACAGGTAGCCTTGAAGCAGGTGCAACTGGCGCAACAGTACATGGGAGATTCACAACCCATACACCTGATCCGGGCGACAGCTTACGGGCAACGGGGCATGCTGACGAAAGCCGCGGATGAATATCGCGCGGCCTTGAAATTTACTCCCAATGATGGAGCGCTCCACCTCGCGCTGGCGGATAATCTGTATAGCCAGCGACAGTACCACGAAGCCATCGCCGAACTGGAAGTCGCGCAAAAACTCTCCCCTAACGATGCTTCTATCTCCGCGCTCTTTGCGCGCTCCTACGCGCAGCTGCAAGATCGAGAGCAAACGCTGCGGTATGTGCAACTGGCAGAGCAGCAGGTGCAACAAGAGCCGGCTGCGGCCACGGTGCCAAAATCCGGACAAAATCCGGGATCTAAAGAAAGTGCGATATTTCTGTCCACCGGGGCGGCTTTGAGCGTGCTCGGAGACCAGGATGCTGCCATGGAGCGCTTTCGCAAAGCACTCACGGCGCCGGAGAGCGACCGCGTAAGTGTACGCCTGGCTATCGCCGAGATCATGGCCCACAAAGATCATGCGGAGGATGCAAAAAGGCAGATTGCACTCGCCCTGATGGAAGCCGGCACAGGAGAGACGGTGCCCCCTACGGGTGAGCAATTGATTGGGGCAGCGGACGTTTTTCGCGAAGTGCATGATTTCCAGCTGTCACAAACGTACGTTCAACGTGCCCAGGCTGCGGGTGCATCCGAGTCAGCCGTGCGCATCGGTAGGGCAAATAACTATCTCGCGCTGGGAGACACTGCCAGGGCTCAGGCTGAGCTTTCGGCGATCAGCAGTGAAGCCGATAGCGAACCTGGTTACCAGTATCTGTTGGCCGAGGCCAACGTATTTCGCCAGGAACATCAAGGTACCCAGGCGCTTACTGCATTTGCGCAGGCTTCCGACGCCGCGGGTGAAGATCAAACGGCCGAGCAGAGTCTGCTCCAGGCAGGGGCGGACGAAGGATATCGGGTCAATTCGAAGTTGAGCCTGCTTACCGATTTTTCCGTTCAGCCCGTCATGGAAGACACGACGGTTTATGTTCTGGACTCTAAGCTGGACGGGTTAACTCCGATTCCGCCTTCTGAGCCAGCTCTACTGCCAACCCCCCGATCCTCCCTGGCAACGCAATGGACCACCGCATACCATCTTCATCTTAGGTATCTGCCCACTGCCAGCGGCGCCTTTCAGATTCGGAATGCCCGTGGTCTGATATCGGTGCCCAGTGAGAATTCGATCGTCGACCGCGATACGACCGACTACACGTTTAACTTCGGGCTGAATCCTACGATTCATCTTGGGACCAACGTGTTGACATTCGACAGTGGCATTCAGGCGACGATTCGCCGTGACTCCAAGTCGCCGGTTGCATTGAACCAAAACCTGTTTCGCGTGTTTACTTATGTTTCCACGAGTTCATTCTTTAATGTGGTTTCGGCGAGCGGGTTTGTTCTTCGTGAGGCCGGCCCTTTTACCGAAAGCAATCTGCACTCGCGGACATTAGCCGGGGGGATTGACTTTCGCATCGGGGAGCCATGGGGGAAGACTGCTTTGGTGACGGGATGGGGGGCTAGCGATCAGCTGTTCACGCCCGAAAACACCGAGAATTACTACACCTCTTCCTATCTCGGCCTCGAACGGCGGTTTTCCGAGCGGCTGACGGTGAGAGCTGTCGCCGAAGATCTGCGCGCCTGGCGTGTCGTGGGAGCAAACTCGGGAATTGCGCAGGCTCTACGCCCGGCTGGAAGCGTTCAGTTCGCCCCTACGCGTAACTGGCATCTGCAGGCAACGACCGCTTACTCCAGTACCAGCGGATTCCACGTCTACGACGCGGTCCAAAACGGCTTTTCCGCATCCTACGCTATGCCTTTCCACCGCGGATTCAAGGATGAAAATGGCGAGGTCCCGCTGCAATATCCGATTCGTTTCGCGGCGGGTATACAACAGGAGAGTTTCTTCAATTTTTCGGGTCAGCATAATCAACAGTTCAGACCTTATTTCAGCATCAGCTTGTTTTGAAAGTGGGATCCTATGAAAATCTGTCTAGTTGCAAGCTTTCCCCCGAGCGGACGTCAGTTGAACGAGTATGCGTTCCATATCGCGCGGGAACTGCAGCGGAACCCCCACGTCAAGTTGACCATTCTCGCAGATGAACTAACCGACTATGAATTCGCCACCGACGAGAACGGCGAATCGTTGAAGGCCGACCAACAGTCGGAATTGCCCGGCTTCGACGTGATTCGCTGCTGGAAGTTCAGCAGCCTGTCGACGCCGGTGCGTCTTCTGAAGACCATTCGGAGATTGAAACCCGACGTGGTGTGGTTCAATCTCGTATTCTCGAGCTTTGCCACCCCAGAGAATCCAATTGCCGCTTTTGCCGGGCTTTCTACGCCTGCTCTCACGCGAGCATCTGGCTTCTACACGCATATCACACTGCACCAGGTAATCGAACACGTCGATTTTGCCGCCGCTGGAGTGCGCCAGGAAAAACTGTTCAGTATTGGTGCTGACGTCATCACCAGGGCTTTACTGAAAGCGAATTCGGTCTCCGTCCTTCTTCCCGGCTACCGGCGCACTCTGGTCACCAAGTATTCGGTTAAGAACGTTCTCTTAGGGAAGCACGGGACACTCGCGGGCACACCTACCCCTCCAGACTTTACCAAACGCGGCAATCCGGAACTGCGCATTCTCGCGATTGGACATTGGGGCACCTATAAGCGGTTGGAGACGCTGATGGAGGCTTTTCCGGCTGTCCTCAAAAAGATCCCGAATTGCAAACTGATCGTCGCCGGGGCCAATCACCACACAAAAGCGGGATATTGGGAATCGATACGCGAGGCACAACCCAAAGGCTTGCCGATTGAGTTCCGCGGATACGTTGCGGAAGAAGATATTCCTGAGCTTTTTG
>Ga0182024_10021185_pt1 | contig 11817 bp, 9 predicted proteins | sample P32metaG_FD_120480 | JGI IMG/M metagenome (GOLD analysis project Ga0182024, IMG submission 120480) | Permafrost microbial communities from Stordalen Mire, Sweden - P3-2 metaG (Illumina Assembly) | ecosystem: Environmental > Terrestrial > Soil > Wetlands > Permafrost | place: Sweden: Stordalen... | reverse complement strand
CTCGAGGTCACGTTGATGGCTGGATAGGCGTAACCACGCTCCTTGGCGCGGTCCAGCATCTGCTCGTAGACCTCTGGGGTGGCGATTGGCATGACGATCGGCTCCCTGTCTCATTGCTTGGGTCCAGTATCGGGGACGGGCGCTTCCCGCGGGCAGCGGACGGGGGGCCCGCCCGCGAAAGCCTCTACCCGCAGCCGCCCGGCCTGCCGCACTGTGTGCTCAAACACGCCGGTTAAAGCTCGCGCAACGTCGCCCGATGCGGACCGGCACGGTGCCCCGCATGCTGTACAACAGTGAGCTATGGAGAGCTTTCTCAGCCAGGCTGGCCTGGCTGCCGTGTTCCTCTTCGGCTTTCTCGAGGCCTGCTGCGTCCCGATTCCGTCGGAGATCACGTTCGGGTTCGCGGGAGTCCTGGCGGGCGAGGGGCACTTCAGCATCGTGGCGGTGATCATCGTCGGCACGGTGGCCGAGCTGCTCGGCTCGTTCGTCGCCTATACGGTGGGGCGGGTCGGTGAGCGGCCGCTGGTGCACAAGTTCGGCCGCTATCTGCTCATCACCCACGCCGACATCGACCGGGCGGAACGGTTCTTCGCCGGGCGCGGGGCGTGGGCGGTCCCGGTGGGCCGGTGCCTGCCGGTGGTGCGCACGTTCGTGTCGATCGTGGCCGGATTCATCGAGATGCCCGCGCTGCTGTTCGGGGTGCTCAGCCTCATCGGCACGGCGGTCTGGGTGACCGCGATCTCGCTGCTCGGCTACAGCCTGAGCAGCACCTGGCAGAGCATCGCCCACGGCATCGCGCTGGCCGGGTACGCGATCGCGGCCGTCGCGGTCATCGCCATCGCCGCGTTCGTGATGTACCGGCTGCGGGAGTTCCGCAAGGAGGCAGCCGAGGGCCACGTCGCGGCGGGTGGTCCCGCTGCGGGCGGTCCCGTGAGTGGCGGTCCCGAGGCCGGCGGCCCGGCGGCGGGAGCCCGCCGGAGCGGGCCGCGGCACGGGCGCGCTGCCTCCCGGGACGATCAGCCCAGGCCCAGGTCACCCATGTCGTAGGCGGCCAGGTAGGGCAGGCCGCGCGCGGTCACCGGTCCCCGGGCGCCGCGTTCGACGATCACGGCCACGCCCACGACCTCGGCCCCCGCTTCTCGCAGGGCGTCCACCGCGGTCAGCACGGACGCGCCGGTGGTCGACGTGTCCTCCACCGCGAGCACACGGCGGCCGCCGACGTCCGGTCCCTCGATGCGCCGCTGCAGGCCGTGCGCCTTGCCCTCCTTGCGCACCACGAACGCGTCCAGCGGCTTCCCGGCCGCGCTGGCCGCGTGCATCATCGCGGTGGCCACCGGGTCGGCGCCGAGCGTGAGCCCGCCGACCGCGTCATAGCCGAGGCCCGCGGTGAGGTCGAGCATCACCCGCCCGGTCAGCGGCGCCGCCTGCCCGCTGAGCAGGATCCGGCGCAGGTCGATGTACCAGGTCGCCCGCTGGCCGGAGGACAGGACGAAGTCGCCGTGCACCACGGCCAGGTCCTTGATCATCTGAAGCAGGTCATCACGGTCGCTCACGCTCGCGAGCCTACCCAGCCGCCCCGGGCGGCCGGGGAGGGCCGGGCGTCGCGGCCGGGCGTCGCGGCCGGGTGACATGGCCGGGGCGCGGGAGGGCGGCCGCCCTTAATCCAGGCTGGCCAGGATTAGCTGCTCTTTGGCGGGGTCCAGCCCGATGCCCGGCCGGCGCTCGAACCCCTCCAGGTCGCCGCCCCGGGCGGCCGCGTCCCGGCGCAGCCAGGCCCAGGTGTCGTGCACCGTATCGCTGAGCGGCCGGTAGCGCAGGCCGGTGCGCAGCGCCCGGTCCCCGGTGACCTCCCACACGGCCGCGAACTCCGGGGTCTCCGGCGCCCACATCGGCAGCTCCATCCAGGGCTGGACCCCGGCTTCCAGCAGCACGCGGTCCGGCACCCAGCGCAGCTGCAGCGGCCCGTCCGGACCGGGCCCGGTCACCTGGCCGCAGTCGGTCAGCAGTTCGCCGATCGTGGTCCCCTCGGCGCCTGGGACGTTGACCACGCCCGGGATGCCCCGCCGGGTGTTGTCGACGATCCAGGCGGCCAGGTCCCGGGCGTCCGTCATCCGGACCGGCCGGCCGGGCCCGCCGGGGGCGAGGACCGTCCCGCCGCGCGCGATCCGGGTCAGCCACCAGGGCAGCCGCCCCACGTTCTCGTGCGGCCCGACCAGCAGCCCCGGCCGCACGATCAGGTGCCGTCCCGGGAACTCCTGCGCCACGGCCCGCTCGCTGCCCGCCTTCATCTCGCCGTACCCGAGTTCCTCCACGGAGCCGTCCGCGTCAGGCGGGCAGTCGAGCACCGGGGACTCCTCGGTGACCGGCACCTCACCGAAGCCGGCGTAGACGGAGAGCGTGGAGACATAGGTGTAATGACGGACCCGCGGGGCCAGCAGCCGGGCGGACGCGGCCACGTGCCGCGGAGCGATCACTGACGTGTCGATGACGAGGTCAAAATCTCGTTCAGCCACCCTGACCAGGTCCGCGGAGTTGGTACGGTCTCCGTGCAGTGCCTCGGCACCCGGCCGGGGTTCGCCGCTCAGTCCCCGCGAGAAGGTCGTGACGTCGTAGCCACGCCGGATCGCTTCGTCCACGATGGCACGCCCCAGGAACCGGGTACCCCCGAGAACAAGAAGTCGCATGGCCGAAGATTAGCCGGGCCAGATGCAATGGCCGGCGGCGCTTTTGCCGAGAGCGGACGCCTCGGGTCGCGGGGAACCTCGCGACCTGCCGCGATCCATCACGCGGTCGGCTGGGCGCTGGTAACGTCTCGCGTCGAGGAAAGGACGGTGTCGCGTGGATCGGTGCGCGCTGTTCGTGGACGCGGGCTACGTGCTGGCGGATGGCGCGATGGCCGTCCACGGAACCCGCCACCGAGAGTCCGTGTCCTGGGATTACGCCGGCCTGCTGTCGTTCATGGGCAGTATCGCCCGGGAGAGAACGGGCCGCCCGCTGCTGCGCTGCTACTGGTATGAGACGACGGCCGAGGGCCGCCGGACTTCCGAGCACGACTCACTCGCCGATCTTCCCGGGCTGAAGCTGCGCCTGGGCCGGACCCGGCCGGGCCGCCGTGAGGGCGTCGAGGGTGACATCCGGCGTGACCTGACCACCCTGGCCCGCAACAACGCGATCAGCGACGCGCTCCTGGTCAGTGCGGAAGAAGACCTGGCGCAGGTCGTCGCCGATGTGCAGGACCTCGGTATCCGGGTGACGATCGTGCACATCACGGTGGGCGGCAACTGGACCATTTCCCGCAGCCTCCGCCAGGAATGCGACGACATCATCGAGATTGGCGAGGGGCATCTGCGGCCCTTTACCCAGCTCGTCGCCGGGACCGAGCCGCTGGGCAGCGAGGAGCCCTATCAGCTGGCCGTTTCCTCGGCCCGCGCGCTCACCAACGGGCACGGGTCCGTAGTCGGCCCGCTGGGCCAGGCGGCTCTCTCGGCCGGGTCGCACCCGGCCCCGCCCGCGATCTACACCGCGCCCGTGGTGGCGGAGTACCAGCGCGCCGCCCAGCCGGGCGCCCAGCCGGCCAGCGTCCAGCTCCCGGCCAGCCAGCCGGGCGGCCCGGCCCCGCTGCCGCGCCGCGAGCCGTCCGGGCCCATCGAGCGCCAGTCCATGGAGGCCACCCGCGGCGGCCCGTCCCGCCCGCAGGACCCCGGTTCCCCGCCGCAGGGTGCGCAGAATCTGCCGGCTGCCTCAGCTCTGCAGGCGCAGCCGGGCGTTTCCGAGCCGCAACGAAACCCCGGTCCGGGCCAGCGCCAGCCCGGAGGGCCGGCGCAGCCGGGCGGGACCGGGCAGCAGGCCATGCCGGGGCAGGGCATGCCGGGCCAGCCGGGCATGCCGGGCCAGCCCGGTCCAGGGCAGGCCGGCGTGGGCCAGTCGCTGTCCGGCCAGCAGGCCATGGGTGGCGTCCCGGCCCCGGCGGGCCTGGGCGGCATCCCGGCGGCCCCGCCCAGCGGTCCCGGGCAGCAGTCCATGCCGGGCCAGGGCGTGGGTAACCAGCAAGGGATGTCCGGCCAGCAGGGCCTGGGTAACCAGCAGGGCATGGGCGGCCAGCCGATGCCACCGCAGTCCTACGCGCCGCCGCAGTCCCTGCCCGCTCAGGGGATGCCAGCCCAGGACCTGCCGCCGTACCAGAACGGCAGCAGCCAGCCGGGCACCTCCGGACAGCAGGGCACAGGTAACCAGCAAGGGATGTCCGGCCAGCAGAGCATGCCCGGCCAGCCGGGCCAGGGCATTCCCGGCCCCGGCATGCCCCAGGGTCAGCAGAGCATGCCGGGCCTGCACGCGGCGCCGCCCGCGCCCCAGTCCCCGTCATCGCCGGGGCTGCCGGACCCGCGGGCGCGCGGGGCGCACGCCCAGACGTACCCGCCCGCCGACCAGAACCCGTACCAGGCCCCGCCGGCCTCGTTCCGCGGGCCGGCCCAGGATGTGCCGTCCCGGCCTTACCAGCAGGGAACCTACGGTGGGCTGCCCTCGGAGCAGATGATGCCCGGCCAGCCGTTCACCGGTCCCTTGCCGGGCTCCCCAGGTGGATCGGGGCAGCACCCGGGCTCGGCGTACGTCCCGCCGCAAAGCCCCTACGGCACGCCGCAGTCCCCGCTGCCACAGTCCCCTCCACCACAGGCCCCGCAGCCATCCGGGCCGCCGTCGGCGCAGCCAGGCCCGGTGCACCAGGCCCCGATGCCGCCACCGGCTCCGAATGCACCAGGCCCGAACTCCTCGGTCCCGCCAGGCCAGGGGATCCCGCTGGCCGACGCGGTCCAGGCCGCCCACGCTGAGGGCTTCGAATTCGGCCAGTCGGTGGCCCGGGAGGCCCCGGCGCTGTGGCTGGAGGCGGTCCTGGCCCGCAAGCCGCGGATGCCGTCGGACCTGGAAGCGAGGCTGCTCCAGGACTCGGCGCTCCCGATCGATTCGCTGCTGCACGACGAGACCAGGCACGCGCTGCGCCGCGGCTTCTGGGATGCCCTGGAGCGTTCGCGCCGATAGCGTCGTTCCCCGTACCTTGAGTTCGTTCGTGGCGTTGGAAGGGGTCCCGGGTTGGGTACGTCCCCGGACGTGGTGGTGCTGACTCGCGACATGTTCGATGAGATCGAGTTCGACGCTGCGGCAAGCGGTGATCACCGCACCGCGGCCGAGCAGATGATCAGTCTGGCCGCCACCGGCACCCAGACTGAGGAATTCCCCCGATCCGAGGCCTTCCTGCGGGCTGGCGAGCAGTGGCTGCTTGCCGACGAGCCGGCCGCCGCAGCCCAGGGCTTCCGGCAGGCGCTGGCGGACGGCGGCCCGTCGTTCGTCGATCCGCGGGTACCGCTGGCCCGCGCCCTGTTCATGATGGATAGGGCGGACGAGGCCGAGGCGCTGATCCAGCAGATCGAGCAGGAGAAACCGGACGACCCGCGGCTCTTCGACCTGGTCGCCGAGCTTCTGGTCGAGCGGTCAGACCTGCGTGGCGCGCTGCGGTGGGCGACCACGGGGGTCGCCCTGTGCCTGGGCCGGCTGGGCACCGGGTGGGACCCGGACGCCCCGGCCCGGCCCGCTGGCCGCCCGGCCGAGTTCTCCGCGAACGGGGACCCGACCGAGCTGCGGCTCCTGCTCAGCCTGCGCTACCGGATCCGGGTCGACCTCGGGATGGCCGAGGACGACTACGACCGGCTGCTGGATGAGCCCCCGTCCGGCCCGGCGACCGGTCCGCCGGCCCCGGCCGCGGACAGCTGAGCCCGCCGCACGACCAGGGCGTCTGAGGCCGGGTCCAGGTCCACCTCGATCCGGTCGCCGTCCAGGATCTGGCCGGACAGCAGGGCCCGGGCCAGCTGGTCGCCGATCGCTGACTGGATCAGCCTGCGCAGCGGCCGGGCGCCGTAGACCGGGTCGAACCCGGTCATCGCCAGCCATTCCCGCGCCCCCGGGGTGACCTGGAGGGTGAGCCTCCGGTCGGCCAGCCGCTTGCCCAGCCGCGCCACCTGCAGGTCCACGATCCGGCTGAGTTCCTCGGTGTTCAGCGAGTCGAACAGGATCACGTCGTCCAGCCGGTTCAGGAACTCCGGCTTGAACGTGGCCTGGACCACCTTCATCACCGCGACCCGCTTGGCCTCCTCGTTCAGCGCCGGGTCCGCGATGTACTGGGACCCGAGGTTGGAGGTGAGGATCAGGATCGTGTTGCGGAAGTCCACGGTCCGGCCCTGCCCGTCGGTGAGCCGTCCGTCGTCGAGGACCTGGAGCAGGATGTCGAAGACTTCCGGGTGCGCCTTCTCCACCTCGTCCAGCAGCACCACGGAGTAGGGACGCCGCCGGACGACCTCGGTCAGCTGGCCGCCCTCCTCGTAGCCCACGTAGCCGGGCGGCGCGCCGACCAGCCGGGCCACCGAGTGCTTCTCGCCGTACTCGCTCATGTCGATGCGGACCATGGCCCGCTCGTCGTCGAACAGGAACTCGGCCAGCGCCTTGGCCAGCTCGGTCTTCCCCACGCCGGTGGGCCCGAGGAACAGGAACGATCCCATCGGGCGGTCGGGATCGGCCACGCCCGCCCGCGAGCGGCGCACCGCGTCGGCCACGGCCTGGACCGCCCGGGCCTGGCCGATGATGCGGCCAGCCAGTTCCTCTTCCATCCGCAGCAGCTTGCCGGTCTCACCCTCGAGCAGCCGGCCCGCGGGGATCCCGGTCCAGGACGCCACCACATCGGCCACGTCGTCCGGTCCGACCTCTTCCTTGACCATCGGCGCCTCGCCGCCGCCGGTGACCGGCGTGTCGTTACTGGCCGCGGCGGCGGTGGCCGCGGCGATCGCGGCCTCCAGCTTGGGGATGTCGCCGTACCGCAGCCGGGAGGCGCTCTCGAAGTCGGCGTCCCGCTCGGCCCGCTCGGCCTGCCCTTCCAGCTCGTCCAGCTGCTTCTTGAGCTCGCCGACCTTGTTCAGGCTGGACTTCTCCCGCTCCCAGCGGGCCACCAGCGCGGTCAGCTGCTCCTGCCGGTCGGCCAGGTCGGCGCGGAGCCGCTCCAGCCGCTCCTTGCTGGCCGGGTCGGCCTCCTTGGCCAGCGCCAGCTCCTGCATCTTCATCCGGTCCACGGACCGCTGCAGCTCGTCGATCTCGACCGGCCGCGAGTCGATCTCCATCCGGAGCCGGGATGCGGCCTCGTCGATCAGGTCGATGGCCTTGTCCGGCAGGAACCGGGCGGTGATGTAGCGGTCGGACAAAGACGCCGCCGCGACCAGCGCCGCGTCGGAGATCTGCACCTTGTGGTGGGCCTCGTACCGGCCCTTCAGCCCGCGCAGGATCGCGATGGTGTCCTCCACCGACGGCTCACCCACGAACACCTGCTGGAAGCGGCGTTCCAGGGCGGGGTCCTTCTCGATCCGCTCGCGGAACTCGTCCATGGTGGTCGCGCCGACCATGCGCAGCTCGCCGCGGGCCAGCATGGGCTTGAGCATGTTGCCCGCGTCCATCGCGCCCTCGGCCGCGCCCGCGCCGACCACCGTGTGCAGCTCGTCGATGAAGGTGATGACCTCACCCTCGCTCTGCTTGATCTCGTTCAGGACGGACTTGAGCCGCTCCTCGAACTCGCCGCGGTACTTGGCCCCGGCCACCATCGCGGCCAGGTCCAGGGCGACCAGCCGCTTGCCGCGCAGCGACTCGGGGACGTCCCCGGCCACGATCCGCTGGGCCAGGCCCTCGACGACCGCGGTCTTGCCCACGCCGGGCTCGCCGATCAGCACCGGATTGTTCTTGGTCCGGCGGGACAGCACCTGGATGACCCGGCGGATCTCCGCGTCCCGGCCGATGACCGGGTCGAGGGCACCGTCGCGGGCCTGCTGGGTCAGGTCGATCCCGTACTTCTCCAGGGCCTGGTAGGTCTCCTCCGGGTTCTCCGTGGTGACCCGGCCGTGCCCGCGGACCTTCTCGAACGCGCCGAGCAGCTCATTCGGGCCGGCACCCGCCTTGCGCAGCACATCGGCGGCCTGGCCGCCGTCTGCGGCCAGCCCGACCAGGAGGTGCTCGGTCGAGACGTACTCGTCGCCCATCTCCCGGGCCCGCTTGGCCGCGTTGGCCAGGGCCAGGGACAGCGGCCGCGCCGTGTCCGGCGCGCTGACCGTGGTGCCCGCGGCCTTGGGCAGCCGGGCGATCTGGTCCTCCGTGCTGCGGAGCACCGCGGCCGGGTCGGCCCCGGCGGCGCGCAGCAACGGGGCCGTGATGCCGCCCTCCTGGCTGACCAGCGCGGCCAGCAGGTGCAGCGGCTCGACATGCGGGTTGCCGTCGGTGGTTGCCCGCCGGACGGCGTCCGACACTGCCTCTTGGCTCTTTCGCGTGAGCTTGTCGTCCATGGTTGCTTTCTGGACCTCGGTGGGTCCGGTGGTCTTCGTTGCGGATGATTCGGATGGGGCGTGCCGGGTCAGCCGGGTGCGGCGGGAAGCTCGCCCTCGTCTGGGCCGGCCTGCTCGCCCGGCGGGCGCCGGCCGGCGATGGGCAGCGCGCGGCGCTCGGACCGCGCCGCAGGCGGGCCCGCGGACGGGCCGCTGCCCGGCTGGTGCACCGGGACGACCTGGGCGCTCCCGGTCCGGGCCCGGAGCAGGCCCGCCAGGCGGGCCGCCACCGAGCGGGTGGATTCCAGCTCGATGCGGAGCTGGGCAAGTTCCGCGGTGACGTCGGCCAGGCGCTGCTGGTGCCGGCGCAGCTCACCGTCGAGCTCGAGGATTCGCTTGATGCCGGAGAGGTTGACCCCTTCTTCCTGGCTCAGGCGCTGGACCTCACGCAGCGCGAGCACGTCGCGCAGCGAGTACCGGCGTCCCCGGCCGCTGGAGCGGCCGGGGGACACCAGGCCCAGCCGGTCGTACGCCCGCAGCGTCTGCGGGTGCAGGCCGGCCAGCTGGGCGGCGACGGAGATGACGTACACGGGCGAGTCGTCGGACAAATCGAACGCACTGCTCACGGCCGTCACCTCCCTGTGCCGGCCCGGGGGGACGACCCCCCGCTCTGCTTTCCCGGGGGAGCACCCCCGGACCCCCCGGCCCCCGCGATTCGCCGGCTCGGCGAGGACACGCCTCCGGCGCGCCTCCCCTCGCCAGCGAGGCCGGCCCGGGGGGACGACCCCCCGAACCGCCCGCCCTCTTCCAGTCGCTCGGTGTCCATCTCAGACACTCCGGGCGCGCTGCAGGAGGTCATCGCGCGGGTCCTGACCGGCGGTGGCCTCACGGAAGTCCTCCAGGGCCTTCCGTGCCTGGCCGTTCACGTTCTGCGGCACCTGGACCTGGACGGTAACCAGGAGGTCCCCGTTGGTCCCGTCGCTGCGGCGCACGCCCTTGCCCCGCACCCGGAAGGTGCGGCCGTTCGGGGTGCCCGCCGGGATCCGGACGCTGACCGGGGCCCCGCGGTGCGACGGCACCTTGATCTCCGCGCCCAGCGTGGCCTCGGGGAACGTCACCGGCACGGTGACCGTGAGGTTGTACCCGGCCCGGCCGAATACCGGATGCGCCGTGACGTGCACGCGCACGTACAGGTCCCCTGCAGGGCCGCCGCGCTCACCGGGCGCGCCCTTGCCCTTGAGCTTGATCCGCTGGCCGTCGGCGACGCCGGCGGGGATGCGCGCCTGGATGGTCCGGGTGCTCAGCGCCCGCCCGCTCCCGGAGCACACCGGGCACGGGTCGTCGACCACCAGCCCGCGGCCACGGCACTCATGGCACGGCTCGGAGAACGCGAAACTGCCCAGGTTCTTGCTCTCCTGTCCCGTGCCCTCGCAGTTCGGGCAGACCCGGGGCACCGTGCCGGCCTTGGCGCCGGTGCCCTTGCAGGTCGGGCACGGACCCTCGCCGGCCAGCCGGAGGCTGACCGTGACGCCCTCCAGCGCATCGCTGAACGACAGTGAGGTTTCCGTCTCCACGTCGGCGCCGCGCCGCGGACGGGTCTGCGCGGTGCGCGCCCCGCCCCGGCCGAACACGCCGCCGAGGATGTCCCCGAGCCCGCCGCTGCCTGTCCCGCCACCGGCCGTGCCGGTGCCGAACAGGTCGCCGAGGTCGAAGTTGAATCCGCCGCCCGCGCCGGCCGGGGCACCCTGGCCGGCCCCCCGGAAGCCGCCGCCGAACAGTGAGCGGGCGTCGTCGTACTCCTTGCGCCGCTTGGTGTCGGACAGCGTGTTGTAGGCCTCGGAAATCTCCTTGAACCGTTCCTCTGCCTTGGGGTCACCCTTGTTGGCGTCGGGATGGTACTTGCGGGCGAGCTTGCGGTACGACTTCTTGATCTCGTCTGAAGTCGCGGTCTTGGAGACGCCCAGGACCTTGTAGTAGTCCTTCTCGAGGAAGTCCTTCGTGCTCACTTACTACCTCTCCCCGGGGGTCAGTTGTTTCCCGCCGGAGTTCCCCGTGACTGGGCCGCCTCGGCTTGGTCGTCCGGGGCTGGCCCGTCGCCCGGTTCCGCGACGGCGACCCGGGCCGGGCGGATGATCCGCTCGCCTACCTTGTAGCCGGGCTGCAGGATCTGGACCGCGGTCGGCTCGGTCACATCCGGTGAATAGGAGTGCATCAGGGCCTCGTGGACCAGCGGGTCGAACGGCTCGCCGGGCTCACCGAAACTCTCCAGGCCCAGCTTCGCGGCGATGGTCTCCAGCGATTCGCCGACCGACTTGAACGCCCCGGTCAGGTCGCCGTGATCACGCGCCCGGCCGATGTCGTCCAGGACTGGCAGCAGCGAGCTCAGCACGTTGGCCAGGGCCTGCTCGCGGACGGCGAGCCGGTCCCGCTCGACGCGCTTGCGGTAGTTGGCGTACTCCGCGTGCACGCGCTGCAGGTCCGCGGTGCGCTCAGCCAGCTGGCTAACCAGGCCACCGTCGTCCGGCCCGCCGGGCTGGGACCCGCCCGGGGTCCCACCGGACGGCGTAGCGCCCTCCGGTGCTTCCCGTCCCGGGACGCTGCCCGCGGACGCGGGCGACCCCGGGGCGGACTCGCCCTGCGGCTGCCCGGTCGCGGGCTGGTCGCCGGGCCGGCCCTGAGGCTGACCCTGAGGCTGGCCCTGGGGCTGGCCCTGAGGCTGGCCCGGCGGCTTGCCCTGAGGCCGGCCGTCCGCACCGCCCCCGCCGGGGGGCTGGGCCCCCGCGGCACCGCCTGGTGCCGCGGGGCGGGCCCCAGTCCCGCTCGGCTTGGAGGCCGAGTGCCGGCCCGGCCGGGCCGGCTTGCCCGGGGTACCGTCGCGGCGCCCCTGCGGATCCCTGACCTGGCCGGTCACCGGGTCGATGCGCCTGAGGTCACGGATCACCGGCCCATCGTTGGTGTCCTCTGGCGAATTCATCAGGCGGCGCCACCCTCACCGGCGTGCGGCTTGTCCTCGTCCACGATCTCGGCGTCGACGACCTCGTCGTCGTCGTTGTTCGCGGTCTCGTCAGCGGTGGACGTGGAGGTGTCCTCGGCCGCGCTGGCCTGAGTCTGGGCGTAGATCGCAGTGCCCATCTTCTGGCTGACCGTGGCCGCCTTCTCGGTGGCCTCCTTGATCGCCTCGGTGTCGGTGCCCTCGAGCGCCTTCTTCAGGTCGGCGATGGCCTCTTCCACCTCGGACTTGATGTCATCCGGGACCTTGTCCGCGTTCTCGCCGAGGAACTTCTCGGTCTGGTAGGCCAGGGTGTCCGCGCGGTTGCGGACCTCGGCCTCCTCACGGCGGGCAGCGTCCTCCGCGGCGAACTTCTCCGCCTCGGCCATCATCCGGTTGATCTCGTCCTTGCCGAGCGCGGAGCCGCCGGAAATGGTGACCCGCTGCTCCTTGCCGGTGCCGAGGTCCTTGGCCGAGACGTTGACG
>Ga0182024_10021184_pt1 | contig 11817 bp, 13 predicted proteins | sample P32metaG_FD_120480 | JGI IMG/M metagenome (GOLD analysis project Ga0182024, IMG submission 120480) | Permafrost microbial communities from Stordalen Mire, Sweden - P3-2 metaG (Illumina Assembly) | ecosystem: Environmental > Terrestrial > Soil > Wetlands > Permafrost | place: Sweden: Stordalen... | reverse complement strand
TCGATTTTATTGTTGAGGCCGTAAACGTGGCGGTCGCCGGCCAGGGCTACGAGTTCCACTTCCTTCGTGTCACCAGGCTCGAAACGCACGGCCGTCCCGGCGGGGATGTTTAGGCGAAAGCCGCGGGCGGCGGCGCGATCGAAGCGGAGGGCGGTATTGACCTCGAAGAAATGGAAGTGGCTGCCGACCTGGATGGGGCGGTCGCCGGTGTTGGCAACGGGGAGTGTGACGGTTTCGAGGCCGGGGTTGGCTTCGAGATCGGGGCCCGCGGCAGGGATGATTTCGCCGGGAATCATTTCTTCCTTTGATGGATGCAGATGGTGCTGCCGTCCGGGTCAGTGATGAGGACCATGCGGCAAGAGGGGAAATCATTGATGTCGCCCTGGATGGGGACGTTTGCGGCTTTCAGCGAAGCTAGCTGTCCATCGAGGTCGTCCACCTCGAACGCCGCACAAGTGGACGGATGCTCGAAGCCGAAGTTATTAGTGATGGCGAAGGTGGCGGAGCCCACCTGGTACTCAATCCATGCGTCGCCGAAGGATTCGGCGACTTTGAGGCCGAGGGATTGCTCGTAGAATGCCCGGGAGCGCGCTACATCCGTAACGGGATACACGACAAACGCGAGGTCTGTGATCATCTTATGGGGTGGTGGACGGTTACCAGTTTGGTGCCATCGGGGAAGGTGGCCTCGACCTGCACCTCGTGGATCATCTCGGCGACGCCATCCATGACATCGGCACGGGAGAGGATGGTGGCGCCGCAGCTCATCAATGTGGCTACGGATTTGCCATCGCGGGCGCCTTCCATGATCTCGCAGGTGATGATCGCGACAGCTTCGGGGTGGTTAAGCTTGAGGCCGCGGGCCTGTCGGCGCCGGGCCAAGTCCGCGGCGACGACGACAAGGAGCTTCTCTTGCTCGCGCGGGGTGAGGTGCATGGGGCGAGAGGATGAAGTATGAAGGAGGAAGGAGGAAAGGCGGAAATATCCCGCGGGGATTATCCGCGCTGGGATTGCGGGTGTTTTACTCGAGGACTTCCAGCTTTACGGCGATGCGGAAGCCTACGTTATCGCGACGGCAGTGGCGTGGGAGGCAATCGCGATGGGAGGCGCGCAGGAGGCGCGGGAGAGAGTCCCATGCGCCGCCGCGGACGACGCGAAGCTCGCTGCAGCCAGGCCATGAGGAGCCGTCGGCGGGAGCGCCGATGTAATTGGGGTGCCAGACGTCGGAGACCCATTCGCAGACGTTGCCATGGACATCGAGGAGGCCGAAAGCATTGGGCGGGTATGTGCCAGGAGGAGTGCGGCGGCCCTGGCCGACACGGAGGCCGCTCTCGGCGTAAAGGTAATTGGCCATGGCCGGAGTAATGTCATCGCCGAACGTGAAGGCTGAGACCGAGCCGGCACGGCAGGCGAATTCCCACTCGGACTCCGTGGGGAGACGATATGGACGGCCGGTTTTGAGGGAGAGCCATGCGCAGTACTCGGCTGCATCGACCCAACTCGTGTGGACGGCAGGGAGGGCCGGGTCTTCCTCCGGGAAATAGCCAGGCCGGAAGTCGCGGAATTCCGCAAAGGTTACGGGCCCGGCGGAGAATGCGAGGCCGGCGGGGATGGAGACCTCGTGTGCCGGACGCTCGATCTGGGAAGCGAATCTATCGCCGGGATTCTCACCCATGGTGAACCAGCCGGGAGGGAGATCCATCATCACCGGGCCGCCAGTATCCTGCCATGCCCGGCCGGGGCGCCATGCGGTTAGGGAGCCGTTCAGGGAGATGACGCGGCTGTGGAAATCAGGGGCGGGAGTGACCATTGAGACGCGTGAGCGGCGGCAGAAAGTTGAAGTTAAAGTTAATGAGTGAGTTCAGGTGGGCCGCTGCGCGGTGGGCGGGAGCAGGTCTATTGGATGTGCGGCCGTGGTAGCGAAAGGCGCGCCCTAAATTACCGATCCCGAGCGCGAGTGGGATTCCCCGACATTAATACGGCGGCTGCGCGGCGGAGGGTCAGAGAACTCCGCAACGCGGGGGGAAATCAATGTGCGCGGGTGGGCCACAGCAGAGATCGATCAAGGTCATGCGGAGAAACAACGAGCGATCGTGGCTCAGCCGCATGGATAAAGGCTTTCGTCGAAACCGCACGGGCCGGGCAATTAGCATGGGCTGTGCCAGCGGTGCGCGGGCGCAAAACCATTGGGCGCAAGTAATTATGGATTAGTCACTTATGTAGATTGTGTTACGGGACAGTGACGCTGCGGAAGTGTTCCATTCTAGGCAAGTTGGCGGAAAACGTCCGGGGGTGTGGTTCTTCCTGCTTTGGAATGGGGGCGTAAAGTCGATCGACTATAGAACACGCGGAGCGGGAAAAGGAGGCCATAATACTCTCACCTATATGCCGCACGGCCCCACGGGAGAGAAGGAGATTGCGAAAATGGCACGGGGCGGGATGGGGATGGGAGATGCGCGGGTGAAGATGGGGGCGCGTGAGCTATTCCCCGGCGAGGCCGGGCTGCTGGGGAACGGGACGCTATCGAGGTACCGGGTGACGATCGATGGGATAAGGATGCGGCTGGTGCTGGAGCCGGCGATGCAGGATATAAATTGACGGCGATAGGGAATGGAATAGGGTTATGCATTATGCGTCCGGCGTGGCTTCTGTTCGTTCTTATGGCAGGTGTTATTGCGGCGCGAGCTCAGGAAGGCGCCGCAACGGCGAGCGGGTCTGACGCGCGGCTCGTACTGGATTTATCGGACGGATCGCGGATTATTGGGGCGCCGACAATACATGAACTGAAACTGACTACGGATTACGCGAGCGTGGTGATACCATTGTCGCAGTTGAGCGGAGTCAAGTTGAGCGGTTCAGAAAGCATCGCGGCGGCTGAATTTCGAAATGGGGATCTATTGACGGGACGCCTGGAGGCGACCGGGATTGAGTTAGCCACCCTGTTCGGAAAGGTGACTATACCAATCGGAGATATACGAAGCATCGAGTCACAAGGAGGAGCCCGCAAAGCAGGGCTTCCGGACGGACTGGTGCTGCACTACGCGTTTGGCCCGAATGATGGCGACCGGATACCGGATAAGAGCGGCAATGGCATTGACGGGAAAGTGCGCGGGGCGACTTATACGGAGGACGGGACGAAACGAGCTTTGGCTTTCACCGGGGACCGTGAGATAGTCGAGGTTGGAAATCCCGCGAGCCTGCAACTCCAGGACTTCACCATAGTGGCGTGGATCAAGCGTGGAGACCCGTCCAGAGCGGCGGGAGGGGATGGAGGGGACGCAGGCATATTTGGCTACGGGCAGGGAGGATACATTCTCTCGTTCCATCCGGATGGACGAATCGTACTAAGCAAGACGGGCTATGACGCGGTGCTTTCAACCTGTCAAATCCGGGATGAGGATTTTCATCAAGTGGCGGTGACCAAGCAGGGAGACAAGGTCTATTTTTATCTGGACGGCGAAGGTTCCAAAGGGCCGGAGTACGATCGGGAATTCGTATTTGAAACAGACGCGGCTCTGGGAGCGCGCGCCGATAATCTAATCGGGAGCTTTATCGGACTTATAGGGGAACTGGAGGTGTTTAATCGAGCGCTGACGGCGGACGAGATCAAGAGCATCTACGACGCGCAGAAGTAGGCGCAGCGGGGGATTCGCTCAGGGAGCGGGATCGCGCTGCAGAACGACGTATCCCGAGTATTGTCCGAGGGGCTTGTAATAGCTGAGCGTTCGAGCGGCGAATTCCGTGTCAGGGAGGTATGGCTGGTTCTTCGGGGCGCTCGAAACCGGGAAAAAAAGAAGGTTGGATAGCATGGCGTCTGTTCCCCGCTGATAAAGGGCAGGATCGATCTTGCGACCGACGAGGGAGTAATCCGATTGAGGCATAACAAGATATTGGTAGGCGCGGTCCTGGCGAAGCTTTGTATCGATCTGCGCGGAGGTGGCCGCTCCCTGGCTGTAGGCATCAAAATATTCGCGCGGGGGCGGGTTCTGCAGGAGGAGAAACCTTGCGAGCCACAGGTTGCCCTCATTGCCATTGGTAAGAAGCACGCTGCCCTTTGACGTAAGTTGTTGAAGCTCCGCGGGAAAGGGGAGTACTTTGCTCCAGCGCAAATTCTTGCCGTAGGGCACGGAAAGGCGGAGAGCATCCCACTTTTTCTTCCAATCGCTGATCGTCTCGGGATGGTCCTGGAAGTACTCATGCATGGTGATGGCATACTTGAAGTTTGGAATGTATTGCGTCCAATAGGAGTATTGGATCAACAAGACCCAAACTACGGCGTACACGGCGAGCCAGGTGCGGAATGCTATCTTCCCGGCGGCGGCGGCAGCTGGGAACATTAGAAAGATAATCGCCATGCCGTTAATGGCAACGTGGCCCGGATCGCACCGGCCGAATGAGGCGGGCAAAAGCATTCCACCGCCGACGGCGAGAGCGAGGGCGAGAGGAGCTCTTCCTTCAGCGGGATCACTCAGTGCGGAAGTGATAAGCGGCGGGAGGACAATGAGGCTCATCGCGACCATGCAAACATTGTGAATATTTGGGAATATGGGGAAGTTACTGCCGCCCGAGCCGAACGCGAAGACGCTGTCCAGATAACCGGGAAAGACGAACAATGTCGCGGCGAATACAAGGACCGCGCCCGCGAGACACGCTGCCGCGGTGGGAATGGCCCGTCGCAACAAATGGATGAAGGCGTACGAAGCGACGGCAACAGTGGCGGCGATGCCCATCTCCGGCGAGATCGCCAGGCATGCCGCGACGGCGCCAGCGGCGGCGAGAGTGATGCGAATTGGCGTGGCGATGCCCCGGGAATCCTGTTTGCGTGTTATCAAATCAAATAAGATCAAAGCTATCGGAACGATAAAGAAGCGCAGGGAAGCGTACTGGAGGCCCATGGACTCGGAGGTCCATGAGATAAAGGCGAGACCGAGGATGATGGGACGCGCGAAGTTTGGCACCTCGAGGCGGCGCAGGAATAGAAACAGCGCGGTTAGTCCGCCGATTTTAAACAGGACGAGAATGGCGGCGTAAGCTTGCTCGAAGGAAAGCGCCCCGGCGGAGGCCCTGGAGAGCCAATACGGAAGGTATAACGTGGCGGGGCCGTAGTTATACATGAAATCCCGGTATGGGACCTGGCCGACGGCGATGAGATCGATGCAGTAGATGAAACCGCGCGCCTCGCACCATGCGGGGTCAACCAGATAGTTGCTCCAGAAGATGACGAAGCCGCCCAACAGCGCCGAGAAGCCAATGAGCAGGAGATACTCGATGCGGGCTTCCTTCCACGGGCGGAAAAACTTCGGATTCTCCCCAAGCCATTTGCAGGAATCGCGGCGGTTGCCGAACCAGCAGGCGGAAACACCGATAAGGATAGAAATGCCGAGGGCGAGGACACCGATCTTATTATTGAAGCCCAATGCGTAGGATTCGCCGGGGGCCGGTATCGAAGAAGGGACATGCCAGGGCAGCCAGAACACACCGATTACGGCGACGAAAATCGCCGCACCCCAAAGAATTCTGCCAATGCCGGAAGGTTTCTTCGCTGATTTTGGTCTTGGCTTCTTTTTCATTTCAGGACGGAACGGCCTGCACGGCGTGTTTTGGACGATAAATTATATAGACGAGGCCGCCGATAAGACAGACGGAGATAGTCATGGCGAGGATAAGTAAGGAAGCCGCCAAAGCGGTCTCGCCTGGGACATGGGCGAGGACGTTGAGAAAGAGGATAAGGAGATATTCGCGGACCCCGATGCCGGCGACGGTAATCGGGAATGCGTTCGCCGCGATAACAATGGGAACGAAGCTAAACCAGACGGTGAGCGGGGCATGAATGCCGACAGCCATTCCGGCCAGGAAGTAGGTGGCGCAGAGAAGCAACTGGGTGCCGATGGCGGCGGCGGTGACGCGGGCGATGACGGGTTTATTCTCACAAAGGAGACCCGACATGCGGACTAATTGATCGTGCAACTTATGGCCCGGGAAGAAGCGGAGGAGAACGGTGATAAAGCGATGGGAGAGGCGGCCATCGATTAAGAAGAATAAGAGCGCGACTATGACAGCGGCTCCGCCGGCGATGAGCATGGTATTGGCGAGCCAGCAGGTCTGGCGGGTGGCGGCCAACAGGCGCCATCTGATTGGGATGCAGCACAGGGCGAGGGCCAGGACGCTGGCGAGGCCGATGAGGCGATCGAAAAGTACGCTGGTGCAGGCTTCCCCGATATGGCCGGGGGCAAGCCTGGATATGTACAGCATGCGGGTAAGATCGTCGCCCGTGGGGCCCGGGAGGAACATCGTGAAGAACTGGCCGATCTGGGCGATGCAGACGAGAGAACCGAGAGGGATGACGATATCAAAGATGGCCAGGAGACTGTGCCATCGGCATCCGGCGATGGCGACGGTGGCAAGGATGAGCAATATGCCGGCGAATATCGGAGGGAGAGCGGCGTGGCTGAGAGTGCCCCAGACGCGGGCGATGTCCACCTTGTGAAAAAGCCACGTAATGACGACGATTGCGAACAGGATTTTCGCAATGAGGAATGCCGTGCTCCGGATATTCATGGAATAAAGAACCTATTCGGCTGTCCGACCGGAGTCATGAAATTCGCTCTCCCTGCCAAGAAGTATGCGCTTCGCTGCAAACAGAATATGCGAGACGAGAAGAAACCTGGAGCGACCTATAAAAAAACGGCCACCCTTCTCTATGATGTCGCCGCTCTCAACCAACCTGCGGAGGCGGGCGCGCATGAGCGCGGTGTCGTCATATTCCTTTTGAATTTCGGCGGCGCTAATGCCCGAGGGAGTCGCGGCGATCTCCGAGTAAAGCCGGATGCGGATCGAAGTCTGGCCAAGCTGGATGAAATTATATGCGCAGTAGGAGAGGGCGAGATAAATAGGAAGGTTAACAAGGAAGATCAGGACGAGGAAATCGATTGAGAAGCCTCCTCGCGGGACAAAGGCAATTTGCAAAATGGCGAGCAGAAGTGCGCCCGCGAAAAATCCCTCTACGATGGAACGGAAAAATTGAGTGCCGCGCCTGCCGCGGAGCGCGGAAACCTGAACGATTACATTGAGTGCAAGGGCGGCAATGGGAGTCAGGATAAGATACATTCAACCTCCCTTCGGGATGGGGCCGTAAAGTCTGCGAAAGCCGAGAATCAAACGAAAAGCGAACGATTCCTTGCCGGCAATGACATACCTGTTGTCCTGCAATCGGATCATGCCCGAGTTAAGAAGTGCGTTAAGGCGCGCACCGATAAAGGGTCGTTCAGCCATAAAATGGGCGATCTCATCCGTAGAGCGGCCCTGTCCGGAACTGGCGGCCAAAAAGCGCATCAAGCTCAATGTCGGACTATCCCCCTCGATGGCGGAGTAGGTGATGATATAGCAAAAACCGACCGACCAATAATACATGGCAACGTAAAGCAAGGTGCGAAGGCCCGGATGACCGACTAGCGAAATTCCCAGCCAAATCAAAAAAACGATGAATTGGGTGAGCAGTAACGCCCTGGTTTGATTCCGCGGAAGAGAGATCTTCCAAAGGATAAAGTGAACCACAAAGAAGACCGTGAAGAGCGTGGCAGTGGTGATGAAAATCTGCATTGGAATGGAGCGAAAACGGGAATAACCGCCTGCCTATCCGCCGACCGGCCCGTCCAAAGTGATTTCCACTGGCGCAGGCATGGTGCGGCCGTATAGAAACCGCCTGAATCGCCGGATTGATATCTCGAGAAGCGTGTGGCCGACGGAAAGACAATTGCGGATGCCGAGGGCGGAACTTGCCGTCCCTTTGCGGTCCACGGACGAGGAAGGGATCTGAACATAGGATGCGCCTTCGTCCAGCAAGCGGGTAATCATGTCAGCCTGGAACCCGAAACCGTAGCTGCTGGGATGCCACCTTAACACGTTGTAGCGCAAATGTATGGCCATGCCATTGTAATACCTGATGCGATAGCCGCCGATAAGATTAACCAATGCCGTAAAGGTCTTTGATAGGAACCTGCGTCCAATTGTTTTTCCGGCAACCTCGTCTTGATTCTGGTAAGGAATTACGATGTCCGCGACCCCGATCTTACTGAAGACATTGAGCAGGACTTCGGGTGGCTCACTGTCGTCACCGCAACAGAGTCTGTAATATTTTCCCCTTCCGAGAAAGGCGGCCTCCACATAGGTGTTGCCCAGGCCACGATTCACCTCATTGACTTTCAAGGTAATCGGCTCCCCAGGATGCGCGCTGATGTAGGCGCGGAGTCTCTCGACGGAACGATCTTTAGACGAATCGTCGACAACAAAAATCTCGTAGGAACAGCCGACCTTCCGCAAAGCCTCGAGCACGTGGTCAACGGTATCCGTAATGAAGGCTTCTTCATTGTAGCAACTTACCACGACGGTGATGTCGATCTCCTCGGGGATCGGGTGGGATGATGATGGCATATGCGCGGTGTGAATTAGTTCGATGCGGCGCAGCGACGAGTATTCATGCGCCTGCGAGGAGGTGGGGGTTGGCGAAAGCGGTTTCGATGGTCCAGCGGGCATCGGGCGGCACGATGCCGAGGGCGAATCTGAGGCGATCTATACTAAGGGAAGTGTACGATGGGATTGGCTCGGTGTAGGTGCCCGATTGCGCCCCGGCGACGGGCTGGATGAGGGTGGAATCGAGGCCGAGTATCTTCGCGCCAAGGCAAGCGGCATCGGCGTAGGTGATATCTTCCTGCCCGGATAGTTGAAAGATGCCGGAGAAACGGAACTCGGCGACCAATGAAAGGACTGTTACGGCACAGGATAGAGGGATCGGCGCCATGGTCATGTCCGAGAATGGATGGATGGGCTCGCCTTTGCTTAGTTGGCCAACCCAGGTTGGGAGGAGGGTGGGCTGAGGGCCGAGTATCTTGGCGAAGCGGACGATGGCGGCGCGCTCGTCATATTGCATCATCCGGCGTTCGACTTCGGCCTTCTGGCGGCCGTATTCGGTGATCGGACTCAGTGAGGCGTGCGGCTCCTGGAATGGTTTCAAGCCGTCGAATACTTGATTGGTGGAAAGGAAGATGACGAAGGCCCCAGCCGCTGCCAATGCGGCGATGAGGGACATCATTCCCTGGATATTGACGGCGCCGGTCGCTCGCGGATCGTCTTTGCAAGCCTGGGCCTTTGTGATGCCGGCGCAGATGGTCGCGACGCCGATGGGCCATGGGAAGGTCCAATTATCCGGGGCCTCGGCCAGATCGAGATAGATGCGGTCTTCAGTGACGTTCGCGCGCCGGCGCGTGGTGGCGGCAACGGGCTGCCCTGAGTCACGAAGACGGCGGACCAATGCGCCACCGACCAGGCCATCCGCACCAATGACGAGATGGACTGGCGTGTTCATCAAGGCGGAGTCATCCGGACGATGCATCTGCCGGCCTCGCCTCTGCGCACGGTGTCGAGGGCGGCGTTAATATCGTACAATGAAAAACGGTGGGTTATCTGCTCGTCGAGCTTGAGCTTGCCCTTCTGGTAAAGGTTTAGGTAGCGCGGGATGTCGATGGGCGGATTTGAGTGGCCGCCTTCGCAGCCTGTAAGCACTTTCCCAAAATGCAGCGGCAGCGAGTGGATGGTTATGTCCTGGTCAAAGGGCGGAACTCCGACGAGGATGGTGCGGCCCTGCGGAACTGTCAGCTCGTAGGCTTGCTCTATCAAGCGCACCACACCGGTGTTCTCAACGAAAACATCCACTCCCTTGGGGCCGGCGATTTTGCGGACTTCCGCGCGGAGATCGGATTTGGCTGAATTGATAAGATGAGTGGCGCCGAAGCGGCCGGCCATCTCGAGCTTTTGATCATGAATATCTATAGCGATGATGGGATCGGCGGCGACCATGGCGGCGCCCTGCACGACATTAAGACCCACGCCGCCGCAGCCAAGGACGGCAATGGATTGGCCTATCTTTACAGCGGCATCGTTATTGATAAGTCCGAGGCCGGTTGTAACCGCGCAACCCATGAGCGCCGCTACTTCGAAAGCTACGTCCTTGGGGATTTTGGTTACCCGGTTCTCTGAAACTATGGAGTGCTCGCTAAATGTAGTGACCCAGCCGGAGTTGAGCGTTCTGCCTTTCCACTTATAACTCGCCGGGCGGGCCTGGATCCCATTGCCTTTGCGCCAATGCATGACTACATGGTCGCCGGGCTGGACTTGAGTTACTCCGGGACCGACCTCGAGGACTACCGCGCCGCCTTCGTGGCCCAATAGATGGGGGAGAAACTTATCGGCGCCCTTGACGGCGGCTATCTCGCCGATTTGCGCGCCGCATATGCCGCTGCAATCTATCTTGACCAATACCTGGCCGACATCGAGCGGAGGCAAGTCGATTTCATCGAGGACCAACGGGGCGCTCGACTCGACCAGGATGGCGGCTTTGGTTTTCACTGGCTGTATAACAACGATGCGGGAAGGTCTTTATCCACATCCCGCCGCGGCGGCGGGAGCAGATTTGCGCGGATTTTTAGGGAGGACTATTCGAAGTAGATGAATTCGTAGTCCCCGGTGTAGCCGAAGTGGTTGTAGAGCCAGATCCATTCGGCGGTGTCGAAGAAGGACTCGCAGGTCAGGGCCCAGCATTGGAGATTGAAGAGTTCGAGTTCGCTCCGGTAGCTCTCGAGCATCACGTAGCCTTGCCTGCCCACGCGCTCAATTTCCGCGAGGGCGGTCTTTAGCTCGAAAATGCGGAGGTTGTGGAGAGCGCCGAGGGAGATGACGAGGTCGAAGTGATCGTCGCCGAAGGGGTAGGCATCCTGGGCGCGGTAGCGGAATAGCGTGGCCTTGAGCTCGGGGAGGGCGGAGGCGAGGCCGTGCTTTGAGACATCGAAGCCGACGAGTTCCAGGCCAGGCTCGATGAGCTGCATCTCGTAGAGGAGAAATGCCTTGCCGCAGCCGACATCCAGAATGCGGGAGCCGGCTTTGAGGCCGTAGGTATCGATCAGGGCCTGAGCGACCGGTTTCCAGCGTCCGGGGAGGTATTTGTAGCCGCCGTAGCCGAAACGGCGGTCTCCGTCCCAGTAATCAGCCTCGTATTCCTTGGCCTTGAGCATGCAGGCCACCTTCTCGTCGACCATGCGGGCGAGTACGTCGCGCTTGGTGGCCTTGTGGAGGGGAGTGACGAAATTGCGCAGGTGACCCATGGGGAAGAGGTGCTTAAAGGGGAAGGTTCAAGATCAAGTGTAAGTTCAAGTAGACGCTGGCGCGCCGGGCGCGCGCACCGGCAATCGGTTGCTCGAAGGCGAATCAGGGTGGGACCGGCACGGTACTTTTGGGCTCCGGGATGTCCAGACATTTTGCGGCGCGGCGGGCCATGCCGCGGGCGCGTTCCAGATGGCCGGCGAGACGGGTAAGGCCCTCGTCGCTCCTTAGGCCCGTGAAGGCGCGGCGGGCTACGCCGGAGGGGAGAAACTCGTTGAGGCAGATGCAGGACCACTTGACCTGGTAGAGGGGGCTAAGGAGTGCGAGGCGGGCTGTGAGGGAAGCGGGGTCCGGGAAGAGGCCGACGGCGCGGGCGCGGAAGAGATCGCCGAGCGGGGCATCCAGGGGCATGTCGGGCTGATTGGCGAAATCGGCGATGGCCTTGGCCGGATCGTCCCAGCCGGCGTACTCGAAATCGACAAAACGGAGCGGCCCGGTGGGTGTGCGGAGGGAATTGTGGAAGCCGAAATCAGATGGGGATAGGCAGCGCTCCCCGGGGGTGAGAGTGAGGGTGGTATCCGGGGTGGCGACGGTGATGCGATCCCGGACCTGGGTCCAGAGGGGACGGAGGGTTTCGGCGACAAAGGATTGGGCGGCGCGGGCGAG
>Ga0182024_10021183_pt1 | contig 11817 bp, 16 predicted proteins | sample P32metaG_FD_120480 | JGI IMG/M metagenome (GOLD analysis project Ga0182024, IMG submission 120480) | Permafrost microbial communities from Stordalen Mire, Sweden - P3-2 metaG (Illumina Assembly) | ecosystem: Environmental > Terrestrial > Soil > Wetlands > Permafrost | place: Sweden: Stordalen... | reverse complement strand
TGCGCTATCAGAATTTCCTAAAGCTCTACTAGACTCTGCTATCTCTCTTCTTGAACAAGAGAAGTTAAATCGTAGTGAAAAGTTTGTAGGGCCTGTAAAGTGGTTGCGCGTTCTACAAGATCGCCCTAAAGGGTCTAGAGGTGATAACTTGGTATGGAAAGCTGTTGCTTTAGCACCGGAAGGCTATTGCCACCCACGTTCTTCTGTTATTGGTAGTTTGCTAGAGGATATCGAGGCTCGTTTAGACTTTGCATCTATCGCAAAACGTTTTGCAGATAAGACTAAAGGTGATACGTATCAACGCGCACAAGTTGCACCTTCTACTGGAAACATCAAAGCAGCTGAATCTATTGTTGAAAAGATGGGTATCGGTCGTTCCTTTGAACGTCGCTTTGCACGCATTGAAGACATTCAAAATGTTTTGTGGAAACCTGAACAACCTAAAGAGAAATCTGAAGGCGGATTCTTTAAACACTTGGTTCCTAAGAATACCAAAGAAGAAGACTATGGCGTAGTAGCTAATCCTACCGTAATTACATGGGAAAAGTTTGCGCGTACAGTTCTTCCTAATACAAACGCTATACAGATGAAAACTCCAGCTCGCGGCCATTACACAGGTATGACTACAGCTAATGATGCAGATGCTCCACCTATTCTTAAATGGGATAGCGAGGAAGAACGTAACCCTGTTGCTTGGTATGTATATGTAAATGGATCTCAGCCAGAGATTTGGGGTCTACCGCGTAATGCCTGGGTAGACGTAAACTTGGTTACACCACATCCTACAATGTGGGGCAAGAATCCAATGCCTCACTTAGGAGAAGGTGTTATTCTAATCCTTGAAGGTGCTATGGATACGACATCCCCTGCAGCCTGCTTGTTTCCAGAAACATTGAAGAATGAACTGTTTTCAATTAGACAAACTATTGAAGCACATTCTAATTCAATTAAGCTAGCAGGAGCCGCTCTTGGTAATGCTTGTGGGTACTCTATTCGTAAAGGATCGAAAGATTTAGTAACAGTTAGGGTAAAGCTTAATAACGTATGGTCTGTTTTCAACATTGATCGGTGGGATTAATCATGTTTATTACAATCGAGGGGCCCGACGGTTCTGGAAAGACTACGCAAGTAAACGAAGTCTTCCAGATACTTTCTAAAATGTATCCGAAAGTTATTCGGACTAGGGAGCCGGGGGGAACCCCGGTGGCCGAAGAAATTAGAAGGATTCTGTTGAATCCAGAAAGTAATTTGGATTCCTATACTGAGGTTCTTTTACATTTCGCTGCTAGACGAGATCACATTAACAATTTGATAAAGCCAAAGTTGGATGACGGGTATATTGTTATTTGCGATAGGTTCTATGATTCTACTATGGCTTATCAGCACTACGGATTAGGGGTGCCTTCATTTCTAGTCTATACTCAAATAGAGAGACTACCCGTCAAACCTGATCTAACTATTATGCTTTCTGTTCCTTGGGAGACTTGTGTAGAACGGCGAATGAAACGCGATGAAGGAAAAAATCTAGATAGATATGAGAAATGTTCAGATGATTTCTCTAAGAGAGTATATGATGGCTACAATTTTATCGCAGCCATGAATAAAGACCGCTGCGTCAAAGTAGATAATAGCGAATCCGGGCATGGTAGCAATGCCACTAACAAAATCATTAAAATGATAGAGGATAGAATTGAAGGATTTAATAAATGAACAAAGATAGTCTAGCCGCCATGATAATCAACGACCTGGATAGTCTTATTCATAGACTAGAAGACCTACCAGCACACCCTCGCTATACAGCTGCACTTGTAGCCATTCAAGACGCAAAGCAGGCTATTACATTCGGTAGAGCTGAAATTCATCAGCATAATATGGGACTACGCCTCTCTCAAAAGAGCGACTAAACAAAGGTATATAGCATATGAAACTGCCCACCTTTCTAACCTTTCCACGTAAGCCTGATTTCATAATCACTAAAAGTGATGGTTCACCCTACATGCTACGTTGGTATCTTATACCAAGAAATAAGCTACTAAATATATATCTTCATAATATATTAGCATCAGATGATCCTCGCGCACTTCACGATCATAGGGCACATAATATTAGCATTCTACTAAGAGGAAGCTATATCGAGCACTTTCAGGATAGCATTAAAGTTAGGAATGCACCCTGCTTTGTCTTTCGTAAAGCCGCAACACCGCATAGGCTACAACTTTACAAGAATCCTTTTATTACTGGAAGAAAAGAACTACCTACTTGGTCAATCTTCATTAAGCTGAGGGACTATCGTGAGTGGGGTTTCTGGTGCCCAAAAGGTTGGCGCCATTGGGAAGAGTTTGTATCTAAAACTGACGATGGGAACTCCATTGGAAAAGGCTGCGACTGAGGATTGGATTGAGCTAAGAGAATTATTGATTGAGTTCTATAATGCAGACTGCATAACTAAAGATGTATTAGCTTATGCCAGCAGGATGTACACTAGGATTTATAAAAAAATTCCCTGCCCTAAAGCCTTCTACCATGAGAAAGACGCTATAGTTTTTAATTGGGAAAAAGATAACAGTAAACTATACTTAACAGTAGGCGTTGGGCTTGCTAGTATAGTTTATTACCAATCTGGTAATTGGAAGGTTATTGAAGAATATAACTTTGAAGGACTACTATAAATGAACGACACTACACAAGGCATCTACAAAGGTCTAAACTTTCCTGTTCTAGATCATGGGAAGGTTACTGTTCGTAATTGGATGGGGGATGAAGAAGAGATCGTAAACGCTGCCAAGATTTCTTATGGAAAAGGGACAAAATCAGTAAACGATGACGTTAACCTGATTCGTTATCTACTACGGCATCAGCATACCACACCTTTTGAGATGACAGAAATACAATACGAAATGGAAATGCCCATCTTCGTTGCTCGTCAGTTCGTGAGGCACAGAACAGCCAATATAAACGAATATTCAGCTAGATATTCAGAAATGTTAAATCTATACTATGTACCTGAGCCTCATGTTTTAGCTCCTCAGTCTACTACCAATAAGCAGGGTCGTGAAGAGATAGCTATTCAAGATCCAAAAGTAAGAGCACAGATTCTTAGTTGTATCAACGAAACTAATGAAGATACTTATGAGAGGTATCAATATCTGATATCTCAGAATCTATCTCGTGAACTATCTCGAATGGTTCTTCCTTTAAATATTTATACTCGCTGGATTTGGAAGTGCGATGTAAGTAACCTCATGAAGTTTCTAAAACTTCGTGAAGACAGCCATTCGCAGTATGAGATTCGAGTCTACGCAGAAGCAATGTCACAGAGCCTTAAAATGTGGATGCCGAACGTCCATGCGGCATATGTTGATTACATTAGAGACGCAGTTAACTTGTCCAAGCAACAATTTTCTATAGTTAAAGAGTATATTAAATCAGCAGAATTAAATCATAGACCTTTCAAAGACCAAATACTTAAACCTGAAGGTATGTCCAAACGTGAGTTTGATGATCTTATAGCATTGTTCGCTTAATAGAAAGATAATAGTATGGCCAAATGGAAAAATATACCAGGATTTTCTAGATATAAAGTAAGTGATACCGGTATAGTTAAATCCATTGATTCTTACATACTATATTCAAATGGGGTAAAACACTTTTATAAAGGCAAAAAATTAAAGCCTTTTATTGATCCCGATGGGTATGAATCCGTTTCACTTCGTAGTGATGAAAAGAAATCAAAAACATTCTTTATTCATGTTCTAGTTCTTACATCTTTTGTAGGGTCTAGACCTAAAAATAAACCTCATTGTAGACATCTAGATGGAAATTCTAGAAATAACGTTATAGGAAATTTAAAGTGGGGAACCGTAAAACGTAATCATGAGGATAGAGAAAAACATGGAAAAACAGCTAGAGGTGATTTTCATGGAAAAGCTATTAAAACTAATGTGGAAATTAAGAAATTAAAACTAGATATCAAGAAAGGTTTAAGTAATAATGAAATTATGTCCAAGTATAATGTAACAAGAAGTTATGTACACGATATACGACACGAGCGTTCTTGGTCTCATATAAAAGTTTGAAGGTTACTTATGGCTTGGAGATTACTTGACGGTGTAAAGGGTGCTGCACTCTTTCACACATGCGACGATGGTCTAGAAAGAAGAAGATCTTTACATAGAGATTGGCAAAAACCTGGAGAAATAATAAGAGTTACAGACTACTCTTCTGATACTCTAGTATCTATTGGTCTTAACCCTTGTGTTTCTAATGCAACCGAGGATAGCTATACAATACGTAAAGAATATAACTTTGCACAACAGTTTACGACATATACGAAATATACTAAATTCAATGTTTGTGACTTGGTATCTTCTAATCCAAAGGACCTTTTAACCAACAAGAATCCTAGCAGTAGAGGGAATCATAGATTCATTATTGATTCTCTTAGAAACATGCACGCAGATATTGTTCTTGCTTGGGGCAATCTTCCAGGGGATTTAGAATACCTAGCGGATGACTTGCTAGTTCTCTTAAGAAAAGAGGGCTACATGTTGTACTGTTTTGGTGTTAACTTGTCAGGGATGCCAAAGCATCCTCGCTTTTTGAAAAGCAATGAGATGAAGCTACAACGCTTTTTCTAGGAAACCTTCATGGCACATCATCTTCTAATAGTGGTAAAATACAATATACCATTAGCACACTAGCCCAGCTAAAGTAGGGAGGTACAGCTTAGGTTGTATCTCCCTATATCCGTTCTTATACTATAATAGGAGTTATACGCTTGACTAATATTCTACTGGCAAACACGGAATACTCAGACCAGGAGTTAGAGTTTGCTGAAGCTTGCAGAAAGATAATCTTTTCACAATTCTCACTCTTTTCGGAAGACAGGGAAAATATCGTAAAAGTTGATTATTCAAAACTCGCTATAGCAGTACAGGAAGAATATCAAGAATCTATTGACGAGTATGTAGGCATAGCTTTAGATAATACCGTACTTAAGATTGAGAAGGCGTTAGAAGAACTTCAATCTCATAAAATGATGAATACTATTGGAGGCTCTCATATCTTAGCAGTGCTTTCATTCGTTTTTGCGAAAGCCTTAATATCTCAAGAGGTTCCTAGCCTGCGTAGGGATATCAATGAAAATGGTGTAACCCTAGTCAGCGATGCATCCGCTTACAAGTCGCTTGTACTAGGTTCTTTAGAATCAGTTTATAGACTAGCAGCTCAAAAGGTAAATAATTATGATACAGAAAAGACGAACAAAGTTCTCAACTAAAAGCCCATTGGAAAAGTTTATAAGCGCACTATTAGCTATATTGCTATGGCTGGGTATAGGAGCATTAATCGTAGTTCTAGTAGGTTTATCCTTATTAGAAATAGTACGACACCTACTATTCACAATATACCTTTGGAAACATTTGTAATATGGTAGATAAGTATGTCCCACCTAAATCTGATGAATGGTTATCATCTAAAGCTATAGAAGCTATCGTAAAGGCTGTTCAAACTGTAAAGACTGAAACAGCTAAGCGAACTGAATTTCGAGTAAGCTCACTTCCATATTGCCCATTACTAACCCTAGTAGATAATAAGAGTGAAGAGAAAGCCTACGAGGAATATGAAAGCAATTTCTTTTTCTCTGTAGGTACAGCTTTGCATGAGCTATTCCAAAAGTTTGCTAGAGATGCGAAGGATGTAACTCTAGTAGGTAACTGGAAATGTACAAAACTTTTAAGTACAAAGTACGACTCTAATCCTCCTTCTGAAACTCATACGAAATGCGTTCAAGAGTATGATTTTTGCTCGCATGAAGCTGTACAAAAGAAACATAGTTGCCCACATAAACTAAAAGATTGTAGTCCTAGCCTGTTTCAATATGTAGAGATAACTCTAACCTACAATGGTTTATCTGGTCACATTGATCTTATTTTCAAGATCAATGGTAAATACATTCTAGTAGACATCAAAACGACATCTGGATACTTGTTTGATTATCCTGATAAAGCTATTGCAAGAGGCTGGTATCCTTCACTAAAATACTGGGAACAGATATCAACGTATAGCGTACTGGTTGAAAAGACTAGAAATATCAAGATTGATTCTTATGCTATTCTATATATCTCCCGAGAGAGAACCAGCAACAAACGTAAAGGTCATATGATCTTTGCTAGAAAGTTGACTCAGGAAGAACGTATAGGCAGAACCAAGAAGCTAGAGAAGCAGATTAAAAATAATCAATTGGTTCAAAAGTATCTCAAAAAGAATAGTAGCAAGACTATAAAAGCTATTTGGGAGAACCGACCCTGCCAAACAAAGAAAGATTATAAGAATGAAATGGCTTATAAATTTTTCAATGAGACGTGTAAATTCCATAAAGACGGTAGTTGCTATTCCGGCAAAATTATAAACACAATTGAAAAGATGTATAAAAATGAAAAGGGAATCTAGGGCACTAAGATTCTGGCGATGGTTACACAAGTATTCTGAAAAGAGAATAATGGACTCGTGGTTAGAGCATCACCACTGTGATAGGGTATGCCCAAACTGTAAAACTTGGAATTCGGTCATTGGCGAGTGGCCGAATACTATACCTAATAGTCCAGATGAATTTCACGATACTACTCAATGTAAAAAGTGTGAGCATGTAACAGTATGGAATATGACTGGAATAGCACCCTTTATAGAAGACTAGGAGATAATAATGATTCTATCAGCCCAATCAATTCGTAAACTATGTCCATATGAATTTAGAAAACCCCCTTTAATAACACCCTTCAAAGAAGAACAAGTTTGTCACGGTATGACAGCGGGATTGTCTTCCGCTGGGTATGATATTTGTATAGATCAAAATGTTACACTATATCCAGTTACCTTGAAGACTTTGGTTCTAAAGTCCTTGGGGTTTAAAAGAGAATCCTTTTCTCTAGCTAGTTCGCTTGAAGCGTTCAATTTGCCGAGTAACATAATGATGTTCGTAGTGGATAAGTCTACATGGGCACGTAGAGGTTTAGCTGTTCAAAATACCACGGCTGAACCAGGGTGGTTTGGGTATCTCACTCTAGAACTTTCTAATCATAGCGATCAAGTCATTAGAATTAAAAGAGGATCGCCTATTGCTCAGATGATCTTTTATGAGTTAGACCATCCTACTGATAAACCTTACATTGGAAAGTATAGGGATCAGAAACGCGGACCACAACCTGCAATTCTAGTTTAAGGAAAGTAGACATGAGAGACGTTGTAGTAGTTATTTTGTTTGGAGCAATCGGGGAAACTTCAGAACTATTTTCAGCTAGCCAAGCGTATGCGAATACTCTATCTGATACCTACAAATCAATGGGCATAAGCTCAATTAAGCTACCTGTATATGATATAGACGATATAGATGGTGATATCTCCAATATCGAGGCTAGGCTTTCTAAGAAGTTGATTTTTCTGAACGCTGTTCTAGGACCTTACGGCTACAATGGTGAAGTAGTTGATAAGATACAGATTGGCAATACAAGATTATTTGTAGGCTGTGGCTCGCAACACCAAGTAATATGTAATGACAAGTACCTGACTAAACAGCTTCTAAGCCTAGAAGGTATTCCCGTAGCAGAAGGTTTCTTGGTTGTAGGTTCACAGGACTTTTACACATATAACACTTTTCCAAAGTATATCGCAAAACCAAATTTTGGTTCTAGAAGTAAAAACATACAAATAGTAGATAGCTCTGAGACTGAGTACATTCATCTCTCTGAAGGTGTGTGGATTATTGAGGAGTTTCTTGAGGGTGATGACGTTACTGTCTTGTGCATGAATGGAAATTACTATGCAGCAAAGATTAAGACAGAAGATGGTATCCATACCAACGAACATAAAGAGACACAGCTAGCCATTTTTGAGAAGTTCGAGGGTCAAGGAGTTATTGATACCTGCTTGAGAGTTAGAGAGGCTTTAGGTATTAGTTATGAGTCCATCCGTATTGATGGCAGATACCATAATGGTAAATACACAGTGTTAGAAGTAAATACACAAACCTCATGGGCATGGAACTCGACAGGTGGAAAAACCTGGCAAGTAAATAATCCCGGTGACGCATATGCGGCTATGTTGTTGGAACTTCTTGAAGAAGTCGAAGGGTAAACTTATGGCAAAGAATATTCTACTTATTGGCGGCGGTGTAGATTCCGTTACACTGGCTTTGGACCTTCATAATAAAGGTATTGAGTTTGAGTTACTGCACGTAGATTACGGTCAGGTAGCAGCGTATGCTGAAATTCAATTTATCAGCAAGCTAGCGAAGGACTTGAACGTACCTATTAGAGTAGCTCTAGATAGTCAAATAGACTATGCTAATCCAAAGCCTAATAAGATTCTAGACGGACCAAGTCATGATAATCCTTATATTCTAGGTAGGAACTATTACCTTTTGGGGATCGCTGCTTCCAAAGGTGACAATGTATACATTGGTCTATCCGAAGGTAGAATATTCGATTGTACTGAGGAATTCGTCAACAATATGAACCTTGCTTGGAAAGGCGCATTCGACGGACAGAAAAGGGTTATTGCACCTTATGTGAATAACTCGAAAAAGGATCTAGTTGAATTAGGTCACTCACTATCCCCTAAATATTTTGAATACGTCATGTCTTGTTGGACTCCGATTGAGGTAAAGACACGACTGGAAACTACGTATAAGCCCTGTGGCGTTTGCAATCACTGTAAAGAACTAGCAGCTTACTCAGAAGGACTAATCTAATATGGACAAAAAGCTTTTTAATAAACTAGGCCTCAAGGGCACATATCTTGGTGCCACAATAAGTATGTTCGAGAAGCAAAAGAAAGTTGCCGTAATGTACAGTGGCGGAGTTGATAGCTCCGTCATTAGTGCGCTTCTAAAGGCTTTAGGCTTTGAAGTAATTCCCGTGTATTTCAATGATGATTCGCAGTATTGGCACACACGTCGCAAGGTTGCTATTACTCGTACTCTTCAATCTATCGACCTATTTCATACAGGCGTTGAAATGCGCACATATGAATATGAGAAGCTTCGTTTTTCTACTGATACTTTCGGATTCATGCCCGGTCTAAAGATGATTATGCAGTTGCAGCTGATGGCATATTGCCAGCGGTATGGCATTGAAACTATCGTTACCGGATACAACAAAGAGAATGTTGATTATCCTTACACCTTCAAGGATGAGCTTGAAGAAAATATTATCGACATGCAGGATATGTATAATCGTATCTATGATGCGAATATCAAAGTTCTATCTCCTTTTGACGAGATTGATAAGACCGGGATTATTCTGTTAAATGAACAGTTGGGCAAGCAAGGTGCGGGTCTAAAGAATACATATTCTTGCAAGGATACTCGTCACGGTGGACTAGTTCATTGTGGAAAGTGCTGGGGTTGCTGGTCACGTTCTTCATCCTTTGAAGCAGCGACTGATATAAATCCTTTCGTACTAGATGAAACTATCTATGCTCAGAAAGCTATTAAACCTTTAACATCAACAATGTCTTCCGTAGGCGCAGTAGTAATCGGTAATAAGTAAATGATGAATAGACCAAATAAAGCCCGCGTCGAAGCTATCATTTCAGATCTTCTAACTGAATTGAACTTCGATTATAAGAATGATCCTAATATGAAGGATACCCCTTCGCGCGTAGCTAAAATGTATTGCCAAGAGATTATATCGGGCTGCTATGATCCACCACCAGAGTTAACTGTATTTCCTAATACAGAAAAGTATGATGAATTGATTATCGTCGATACTATCAACTTTCATTCAATGTGTTCACATCATATGCTAACCTTTTACGGAAAGGTAGACATTGGTATTCTTCCAGGTCCAGATACAATGTTGCTTGGCTTGTCCAAGTATTCTCGCATTGTAGAATGGTTCGCTAAGCGGCCTCAAATTCAGGAAGGCATGACTCAGGAGATAACCAATTATATTGAAAAGCTTCTTAAGCCTAGAGGATTAGCTGTTCGTGTTAAAGCAAAACATCTTTGTGCAATTGCGAGAGGTGTTCAGCAAACAGAATCGAATATGACTACAATTTCTCTACGTGGAGAGCTTCGTACAAACGCGTCAATTAAAGACGAGTTCCTTAGATCGGTAAGTTAATGAGAGATGTATACCAGTTTATTCCAGCAGCTATTTGCCCTAAGGAGCACGGCTCCAATGGTATTTATGTAAAGTATCACGCATTCAGAGAAGTTGCACCTTATTGCAGAATGTATACTCCTTGGGGTATCTGGATTGATACCCCGGATAGGGAGTTATTTATTGTAGGTGATGCTGCTAAAGAGGGCAACGTTCGCCCTCTAAATGAAAACTATGACGAGTTCATTTCGCTATCTCCTTTGCATATGACTGCACAAGATTTAAATATCAAGTGGGGTATGGTCAACTATCTTCAGAATACTAATCCAACGTACGATCATAACTACATGGAAAAGTATTCGGAGATGCCAGAAGGAAAACGTAAATTCAAGATCATGAGTGATTCTGGAGGATTCCAATTAGGTAGAGGTAGTATCAACTTTATCAATCCTAAAGAACTAGCTCACTGGTATCACAAGAACTGCGACGTAGGAATGTCTATGGATATTCCTACGGGTGTTCACACTGATCGTTCCTTGTTGAAGACTGCTGCAAAGATTCAACGTATGAACAACGATCAGATGTACGGTATCTTGAAGGGTCTAAATAGTAAAACTGAGATTATGAATGTTATTCATGGTCTAAATGCAAAAGAACAAATCGAGTACCACAAAGCTGTCTTTGATCCAAAGTTTGATAGGGTATCAATTGCAGGTATGTATCGGCGTAGTATTTTTCATGCTACTAACCTTGTATATAACCTAATGTTCTCTGACGTTGGGAAACACTATTCTCACGTTCATATTCTAGGGGTATTCAACAACAAGATTCTTCCAGTATATATCTGGATGTTTAAGATGCTGAATGAGAAGCGCAAGAACCCTATTCTAATGACTTCAGATGCTTCTACAGCTATTCAACAGGCACTAGCTAGATGCTATCTACTGTTAACAGAGTACGATCAATCCTATCACTTTCAAAAGTTGGGATTATCTAATCAAACGGGTCACTTACCTAGTCGCAATATTCCTTCACCTTTTAGAACTCTAAGCTGTGCATGTCCTGTTTGTAGCGTAGTCAAATACACAGACGTATTTTCCTTCTTCAAAGGTAGAGCTGTAATTGATGCACTTACTATGCACAACATGTGGCAAATGAGCCAATACGGGGACTACATGAATACAATGTCTCAACAGTTGGACTATAAGAACTATAGAGATCTAGTTGCTAGACAAGTAGGGAAAAGGGCTAATAGAGATACTCTAGATGCTTTGGACTTTATTCAACATGCCGGTGGTGGAAACTCAGACAAAGCTGAAAAGAAATTCTCGCACTATTCTGGTGGGAAGATTAAGCAGTATAGCAGTGGTGGTTTGTTTTCTGATGAAGTAGTAGAGGAAGAGGAATCTGCTACGTCTGCAGCCGATAAAAATAAGAGGTTAGAAGAGATATTCGAGACTTATAGGGTGTATCATAAGACTGGAATAGCACCAAAAACAGTTAAGATACAGCTTGAAAAGAAAGTTGGGAACCTGGGTCACAAGTCAGGATCTTCCCACGTTAAGGGTAAAATCCGCATTAAAAAGCGTTGATAAAATAGCATAATTTGATTGAGTGACTCTTAGGAAGGGCAGCTATGAAAAAGCTAATTATCATTCAGGGGCATGACAGAGCAGGAAAGACCACTCTTGCTTTAGGGCTCGAAACAGTCTTATCT
>Ga0182024_10021182_pt1 | contig 11818 bp, 12 predicted proteins | sample P32metaG_FD_120480 | JGI IMG/M metagenome (GOLD analysis project Ga0182024, IMG submission 120480) | Permafrost microbial communities from Stordalen Mire, Sweden - P3-2 metaG (Illumina Assembly) | ecosystem: Environmental > Terrestrial > Soil > Wetlands > Permafrost | place: Sweden: Stordalen... | reverse complement strand
TCGACGTCGACGTCACACCCGGACTGGTCTGTGCGGCTTTCGATTGGCTGTTCGATGCAGACGCCGAGGTGCCGGCCATCACCGCGACGAGCGCAACAATCGCGCTCACCGCCACGGTTCGGAGCCGCCACCGGGCGTTACCAGAGCGTTTGCTCATGTTTCCCCCTCTACAAGAGCCACCGGCCGGGCAGACTCACCGCTACCTACCTTGAAGGTTAGAGCTCTTCGAGCATCTGCATCCTCTTGCTGTCGAATTCCTCTGACGTATTGAGTCCCTCGTCACGAAGTTGGGCAAGTTCTCGGAGCCGCTGGGGAACACCAGGTGACCGTTGCGAGTTCCCGTCCGAGGGCTTCCTCACCGGTCGTCCGTCGCTCTGGCTCGTCTCCAAGATGATCGCCGTGGCCGGGCGCCGGCGGTGCCCGCCGGCCGCGCGCCCGGCGCTAACCCTTGCGGCTGGCCACGAGGACCGGGATCTCCCGGTCGGTCTTGGTCTGGTATTCGGCGTAGGGCGGATAGGCGCCGACGGCGCGCTCCCACCACGCGGCCCGCTCCGGGCCGGTGACCTCACGGACCTCTGCCTCGAACGGCTCGGGCCCGTCTTGGATGGTGACCTCATCCGCGTTGGCCCTGAGGTTGTAATACCAGACGGGATGCGTGGGAGCTCCGCCTTTGGAGGCCACCAGGGCGTACTCGCCGTCGTGCGCAACCCTCATCAGGGCGACCTTTCGGACCTTTCCGCTCTTGTTGCCCCGCATGGTCACGATGATCACCGGCAGGCCGGTGTCCCGCAGGGTGTTGGCCTCCTCACCGCCCGTGCGCTCGTAGGCCGCCACCTGCTCCCGCACCCACTGGGCTGGGCTCGGGACGTACTCGCCGTGCAACGTCATCCCTGGTGAGCCTTCCACCACGGGTGGCGCTTGTTGACGATGAACGTGCGACCGTGGCGCTGGACGACGATCGATCCATCTTGGTGCTTCAACGACCTCGGCGAGTTCCTGACCTTCATCGCGTCATCCTCTCCATGGTCCATGGCTGGCGTCAACGGTCGCCCACGGCCTGGTATTCCGACCGCCACGGCGACGGGCGCTGACACCGCAGCCGGTCGCAACTCGTGCTCGATCTTGTGGCCAACGCCATAACGCTCGGTTTCTCAATCCGGTGCAGCCAGACGAGTTGGGCTGCTGCATCCGAGAGGTGCGACTTCCCGGGGCGGTAGTCGACGCCTTCGAATCAGTAGCGCAGGTGTTTCCGATTGGGAGAAACCCGATGGACCCTGCCTCGACTTTCGGTGGAACTATCTCCGTCGTCCATGATCCGCCGTTAGGATCCCCGGAGCCACACAGGCTGGCGAGGCGTGCTAACCGCCGTGGAAGGACTATGGACGATTCCGAGCTCGAGCATGCGAGTGGTGAAATGCCGGAAGGGATTGGCCCGGAGATCTTTCGCGAACAGCTCGAGCGAGTCAGTCGGCAGCATGCTGACGACGGCGCGCATATCACCTTGGAAGAGAAGAGCCTGTTTCTAGAAGACATCCAAGGCGTGGAGCAAGAGTCCGGAAGTGGTCACTCGAGGGTCCGTCTTCGCAATGGCGTGATCATTGGGGGCCTGACGGGTGCCGCGATCGTGGCCGCGTTGGCGACCGTGCGCTATCAGCGTCGGCGTCGGAAATAGGTTTCATCCCACTGCGCGATTTCGCGATACTCGAGTCGGAGCGTCTCCCTAGCGAGGGAGGACCGACTCGCGGTTTCAACAATCGCGAGTCGCGTCCAGGCTCCGCTGTGGCCCCGGTGGGTGGTGCCCCAATGGCTCGCCTAGGTCTCTCGATGGTCGTGCATGCCGGTTTGGGTCAGGCGCGGATCTTGGCGATGACGTCGTCCCCGAATCGTTTCAGAGTGTCGACTTTTTGCTGGAGTGGCTCCGAGTCCGGCGCGAGGTCGTAGGCCCAGCGGAAGCCGACGATCACGTCGGTAACGCCGAGGTCCTCGAGGGGTGCGATCCCGGCGGGCGAGTAAGCGTCGAGCGAGATGACGTGCACCTCGAAGGGGTCCTTGTCCCGGCCATACTCACGCCGCAGGTTCGTGAGCCGCTCGAGCAGTCCGGGCAGCTCCCCGGGGTCTCCGCCGGCGTGCATCCAGCCGTCGCCGAGGCGGGCCGCCCGACGCAGCGCAGGGTCGGTATGCCCGCCGACCAGGATCGGCAGCGGGTCATCGGGAACCGGACAGATCTTGATGGATGGGACGTCGAAGATCTCGCCGTGGTACTCGAAGTAGTCGCCGCCCATGAGACCGCGGATGATCTCGATGCACTCGTCCATCCGCTTGCCGCGCCGTTCCCACGGGACCCCGCAGACCTCGAAGTCCTCGGGCCACGGGCTGAGGCCCACGCCGAAGCCGAACCGCCCGCCCGTCAGCACCCCGACGCTCGACGCCTGCTTCGCGACCAGCACCGGGTGCCGGATCGGCAGCTTCACGACGAACGTGTTGAAGCGGATCCGCTCGGTGACTGCCGCCATAGCCGGGATCAGCGAGAACGGCTCCAGGAAGGGCTTGTCCTCGAGGAACTCGCGTCGCCCGTCCGGCGTGTACGGGTAGGTGGAATCTGAGACCTCGGGATAGCAGATGCTGTCGGGCACGACGAAGCCCTCGAAACCGGCCTGCTCAGCCGCTCGTGCCAACGGCAGGTAGTAGGAGGGATCGGTCATCGATTCGGCGTACGAGAAGCGCATGAAGGTCGAGGCTAGGGACGCGGCGCAGCGGCGAGCAAAGGGGTCTCGGGTGTCCCGATGGCGACACCGCCGGCTGGGTGTTCGGCTCGCCGAGCCGTGACGCGGGGCCGGTCGGGAGCCGCGATGATGGTGAGGTGCCGAAGGTCGCACTCTTCATCATGGACGTCCAACAGGGATCGTTGACCGCTAGGCCGACGAGTCGGGACCGCTGCTCGACCAGGGAGTTCAGTGTGATCAAGCCGACGTTGTCCGTGGGCCTGGGTGTCGCTATCGCGTCGGCTCTCGTGGCCAGTTCGTTTAGCGGCGCGTCAGCGTCGGTACCAACCCGCGTGGAGCAAGTGTCGGGGGGACCGACGGGCACCTATGTCGTGCCGGCCGGGGTCCACAAGATCAAGCACGTGATCGTGATCCAGCAGGAGAACCGATCGTTCGACTCCTATTTCGGCACGTTTCCGGGTGCAGATGGCATCCCGATGAAGAACGGGCAGCCGACAGTGTGCGTGACTGATCCGGCTGCTGGCGCTTGCGTGGCCCCCTATGTCGACCATGCGGACGTGAACGGCGGTGGCCCCCACTCGGCGGTCAACGCGACGGCGGACGTCAATGGCGGGAAGATGGACGGTTTCATCGGCCAAGCTGAGTCCGGAAGGAAGGGCTGCTTGGATCCCACGGACCCGGCATGTACCAATTCGGCCAAACCGGATGTGATGGGGTATCACACGCAAAGCGACATCCCGAACTACTGGACCTACGCCAAGGACTTCGTTCTCCAGGACCACCTGTTCGAGCCGAACGCCTCGTGGAGCCTGCCGTCCCACCTGTTCTTGGTGTCCGAGTGGTCGGCGTACTGCACCCAAGCGGACAATCCGTCCAGCTGCATGAACGCCCTGCAGACGAAACCCGCCGAGCGGCCGCCGAACGCCCCCGCCTACTACGGGGGCGAGGCCGGGCCGAAGAATGGTGGCGGCAATCCGAAGCGTGGGAACAAGAGGACGAAGGCCGGCCAGCCCATCTACGCCTGGACGGATCTGACCTACCTTCTCCATAAGTCCCACGTCAGCTGGGGCTACTACGTGGTGAGCGGGACCGAGCCGGACTGCGAGAACGACGCGGCTGAGACCTGCGCGCCTGTCCAGCAGAACTCCAGCACCCCCGGGATCTGGAATCCGCTGCCGTGGTTCGACACGGTGAAGGCCGATCACCAGCTGGGAAACATCCAGTCGGTCGACCGCTTCTACGCCGCGGCGAAGAAGGGCACTCTCCCGGCGGTGTCGTGGGTGGTGCCGTCCGGTGCAGTGAGCGAGCATCCCCCGGCCCCCGTGAGCTACGGGCAGAGCTATGTGACCAGTGTGATCAATGCGGTGATGAAGAGCCCGGACTGGAGCTCAACCGCGATCTTCTTGGCCTGGGACGACTGGGGCGGCTTCTACGACCAGGTGGTACCGCCGACGGTCGATGAGAACGGCTACGGACTCCGAGTGCCCGGCATGGTCATCAGCCCCTACGCCAAGAGTGGTTACGTCGACCACCAGACCCTGAGCTTCGACGCGTATGACAAGTTCATCGAGGACGACTTCCTCAACGGGCAGCGCATCGACCCTGCGACCGACGGCCGACCTGATCCCAGACCAGACGTCCGCGAAAACGAGAAGATCCTCGGCAACCTCGCCAACGACTTCAACTTCAATCAGAGCCCCCGACCACCGGTGGTGCTCCCAGTCCACCCCAAGACCACGCTCACCGGCACACCGAAACCGTCGCAACTTCCCGCCGCGGCGAAAGCCGCCGACGACGGGTAGAGGCCAACGGATCGATGGTGGCCAACGCCGCGCCGCGCGATTGAGATGTCGCTGCTCCGATCGAGCGTCGGCTACGAGAATTCCTTCATAAGGGAGCCATGAGACCGCCGAACCTTCTGCTGATCGTGTCGGACCACCATCGAGCCGACGTGATGAGCTGGCCTCGCCTTGTTGCGCACTGGTCAGTAACGGTGGTCGCTGGGCCTGTGGGCGGCTGGGCGGCCTTACCGCTGGCCGCGCCCAGGTATCGCCTCGGCGAAGCTCGCGGCGGTCGGCCCTGTTGTTGGATCGATTATGCCCCCCGGCCTCGGAATTCTTCGCTCGTCCAACGAGGAGCCACCGGCGCGCAGCACACCATCGCTGGTGCTCGCCTCCATTGGTGGATGTTGAGGTCGCGGGGAGCAGTGATGGCGTGGAGCCCAAGCATCGTTGCGAGTTGATCGACGGGCTGCGTGGTCAGCGACCGGGTGAGAAACGACGGCAAGCGCGACTGTGGGAAGCCTCGACGTAAGGGACGTCAGGAAGGACTCAATGGTCTCGTGCTCGAATGCCGCCGAGAGCTCGTGTGGTGGAGGACCAGACGAGCGCCCGGCAGGTGAGGACCTGTTTGCTCGCGTTCGTCGACGACCGAGCACTCCCAGTTGCCCAGGGTTACTCCTCGGCGAGCGCCTCCAGGACGGGGACCCGTCGGGCCTGGCGGGCGGGTAGGAGGCCGGCGACCACGCCGGCCGCGACGGCAAGGGCCAGGTAGGCGAGCAGGGTTGCCCAGGGGACGGCCAGGCGGGTGAGCCCGTCGGAGGCGAGGGCGCGCTGGAGGGTCCACGCCCCGAGCAGCCCCAGCGCTGCGCCGCCGAGCGCGCCGAGCGCGGCGATGATCGCTGATTCGTATCGGAGGGTCGCTCCGAGCTGGCGAGCAGACATCCCAACGGCGCGTAGCAGGCCGATCTCGCGCACCCGTTCGATGACCGACAGGGCGAGGTTGTTCACGATGCCTAGGTAGCCGATGGCCAGGGCCAGCAATGACAGCGCCGCGATGAGGTTGATCTGACGGTTGATGGCCTGGTCCTGGCCTGCCTGGACCTGGGCTGGGTCGGCGACGGACACCGGGGGGAAGCGTGAGAGGGCCCGGGCCAGGGCGGCTCGGGTGGCCGAGGGCGTGGCGCCGGGGATCCCGTTGACGAACACGAGTGAGGGCCGAAGATCCGGATAGGTGTTGGCCAGGGTGGCGGCCGAGAAGAGGAATCCCCCGTAGTAGCCCTGGCTGTCGAAGATGGCGCTGATGGGGCGGCGCGACGACGCCGCAACCTCAGCGCCGTCCTGGGCGGGGAAGACGAAGGGCAGGACCTGCCCGAGGTGCCACCCATGGGCGTCGGCCAGCGCCCGCTCGACCGCGACCCCCCCGGTCCGCAGCCCGGCCAGGTTCCCTTGGGTCGGACCCAGGCCCACCACCCGGGTGTAGGTCGACACGTCGATCGCGGCGCCCCAGTCGGAGCCGTGACCGGCCACCTCGAAGGCCAGGTAGGCGGACGGCGACACCACACCCAGGCCGGGCTGCGCCCGGAGCTGGGTCACGACGCCCGGAGCCATCGGCGCGACCGCGGCGGGGCCGTCGCCGGCCGGACCCGATCCGGCTCGGGTCAGTACGTCGTCGGCCAGGACGGTGCGGCCGAGCTCGCCGTTGGCCGACGCGCGCGCCGAGCTGGCGATCACCGCCAGCCCGCAGATCAGCGCCACACCGACCACGACGGCCGCGGCGGTGGCCGCCGTTCGCCGAGGGTGACGTACGGCGTTCTGGCAGCCCAGAGCACCAGCGAAGCCGCACCAGCGGGCGACGGGCCAGCCCAGGGCGCCCGCCGCGGCCGACACCGCGGTCTGACCGAGGCCGGCGATGCCCACGACGAGCAGCAGAGCGCCCGCGGCCACCGCGCCCGACAATCCGCCTAGCAGTCCGCCCACGAGGAGTCCGACCCCTCCGAGCGCGGTCGCCGTGGCCAGTCGCCGGCGGGCGGGATGGACCAGCGCCCCTTCCGCTACCGGGTCCCCGCGGAGGGCCAAGAGAACCGGCACCCGGCTGGCCTGCTCGGCCGGGACCAGCGCGGCCACGACGGCAACACCCGTCCCGGCCGCCAGGCAGATCAGGACGCTGGACCAGTGGAGCTGCAGCGGACCGGCCGGGAGCGCGGTGCCCGACGCCTCGACCAGGCGTCGCAACGCCCGGGCCGACACCAGCCCGAGGGCGACCCCGAGCACCGACGCGGCCAGGCCGACCACCGCCGCCTCACCCGTGACCAGGAGGGCGAGCTGCCCGCGGCTCGCGCCGAGGCAGCGCAGCAGTGCCAGCTCGCGGCGCCGCTGGGCGACGACGACGCAGAAGGCGTTGAAGATGACGAAAGCCCCCACCCCGAGCGAGATGCCGATGAGGACCGCCAGGGTGGTGGAGAACGACAAGAGATTCTTCGAGCCCTGGGCGGTGACGACGGCCGAGAAGGCGGACGCAGACAGGATCCGGTCTGCGGGTCCGAGTGCCGTGCGCAGCCGGGCCGCCAGGGTGTCCGCCGCCAGCCCGGGTGCCGCCGAGACGAACACCTCGCTGACGCGCCGCTCGAGGCCAGTCAACCGTTGCGCGGCGGCGAGTGTGAAGCCACTCACCGTGGCGTTCGGCGACCCCGGGAGGCCGAGGCCCCGCACCACTCCGACCACGGTGAAGGGCTCGACCGGCTGGCTCGAGACCACGCGCACTCGTTGCCCGATCCGCCAGTGCTCGGCGTCGAAGGTGGTCGCGTCCACGACCATCTGCCCGCCTGTCGCTGGGTCATGACCCAGGACGAGGCGACCGGAGCGAAGCCCCGCCGCGGTGGCGACCGACACGGCAACCGAGTCGGACGATCCGAGCAGCCGTTTGCCGGCCAGTATCTGGGCATAGCCCGATACCACTCCCTCGGCCCGCGCGACGCCGGGCACCGCCGAGATCGTGGCCACCGTCTCCTGCGGAAGCGACGAAGCGCCGAGAACCACGACGGCCAAGGCGGGCGGTCGGTCGGTGGCGGCCTGGGTGGTGGTCGTCGCCCGGACGGTGTCGGTCAAGAAGAGCGTCCCGGCCATGAAGGTGACCCCCACCACGACGGCCGCCGAGACCAGGCCCAGCCGCCGGGCGTGGGCCCGGATCCCACGCCGAGCGAGCCGGATCATCCGGCCTCGAGGAGCTGCCGGTCGTCCGCGACGACGCCGGCTGAGGGATGCGTGAGGTTGTCGACCAGCCGGCGGTCCACCCCGAAGCCGGCACGGTTGGCGAAGCCCATGGCTCGCGGATCGTGGCTCACGCTCACCGCCGTCAGTCCGACATCAGGCGCTACAGCGTTCCCGTCGCCTCGAAGCCAGGTGGAAAGGCGACGAGTCCGCGGTGCTGCGCCGAAGACCCCGACAACCGCCGGATCAGGAACGTCGCGGCCGGAACCGGCGCCGGGGCCGTGATACCCGACGCGGACGCCGGAGCGAAACCGAACCGCTCGTAGTAGCGAGCGTCACCGAGGACCAGGATGAGCGGCTCTCCGGCGGCGTCCGCGAGCGCGAGGGCCCGTTGCGTCAGCGCTGTGCCAATGTCCTGTCCCAGCGGACCCGGCTTCACCGATAGTGGGGCGAGTTCGAGGACCCGTCGGTCCTGTTCATCCTCACCGCGCAGGAGGACATAGTTCAAACACACATGGCCGATGACGTCGCCACGTCGTTCGGCTACCAGGGCGTAGTCCGGACGGTAGTGCTCGGACTGGCGGATGCCGTCGACCAGAGCGGACTCGTTCGGGCGATCATCGAAAGCTCCGCGTACGACCGGAGAAACGGCGGAATAGTGATCAGGGCCCTCGGGTCGGATCGTCATATCTCGGGTATCCACTCATCACATGGTCGCACAGGCGCCCGAACCCAACCACGACGCGGATGTGAAGTTGCCCGCTACGCGCGTGACGCGGGCGCCGAGCCCGCGCAGATGCTGGGCCAACTCTGGCAGTTCGTCGGCGTCGAGCTCGCAGCCCAGCATGGCCAGTCGGAGGGCCGGTCAGCGGAGGGACGGTCGCCGGCCCTCGTGGTTCTGCATGAACTCGATGAGGTAGCCGTCCGGGTCCTTGGCGAACGCGACCGTGACCGGCCACCGGTCGAGTTGCTGAGGCTCGGACACCGATTCGCAGCCCGCGGCGATGGCTTTGTCGTAGAGCGCCTGGCAGTCATCGGTGTCGACGTAGATCTTCCACACTGCCGTGCCCATCTCGATGGGGCCGCCACGGTCGAGCTGCTGCGCGAGCTGGATGCGCGACCCGCCGACCTCCGCCTGTAACACGACCTCCTTCACCCCTGGGATGTCGGTGCGGCTCTGGACCGGGATCCCGACCACCCCTTCCCAGAAGGCAACGGAACGGTCCATGTCGCTCACGTAGATGCAGTATTGGCCGAGGCTGTTCTCCATCTCGTCTCCCGCAGGTCGAAGCGTCCGGAACCGTAACCCATCGGCGACCGCGAGCCGATCGGTTCGTTCCAGGCGCGTTGCCACGCCGACTCGGCCGATGAGACCGGCACCAGAGCGGGGTACGTTCACCGGGCGAACAAGGCACTCCGGGGAGAAGCTGTCTCAATGTGTCAAGGACTGGCTCGACGTCGACGAGGAAGGGACCATGCGCTACACGAAGTTGGCGAGCGAATCGCCCGAGTACCTGGCCGCGCGGGAGGATCTGCGCCTCGCTGAACTTGACCTGATGCGACACCGCGAGCGTGTCGCTGAGCAGCGTCGCCGGCTTCCTCTGGGCCCGGTCGTCGACGACTACGCGTTTACCGAGGGACCGGCCGACCTCGAGGCCGGCGATGCCCCGGTGCGGACGGTGCGGCTCAGCGAGCTGTTCAGCGCACCCGACCGCGCCCTGGTCGTCTACCACTTCATGTACGGGAAACGACAGACGAGCCCGTGCCCGATGTGCACGATGTGGATCGACGGGTTCAACGGCATGGCGCACCATCTCGCACCGAATCTCGACCTCGTCGTGGCTGCCGCGGCCGATCCGGCGATGCTGCGGGGTCACGGCCGAGCCCGGGGCTGGCGCAATCTCCGCCTGCTCAGCTGTGGCGACAACCAGTTCAAGTACGACCTTGGCAGCGAGGACGAGGACGGCAACCAGGACTCGACGCTGTCGGTGTTCTCCCGCGACGCCGACGGCGCCGTGCGTCACTCGTACACGGTGAAGCCACGCATGGCCGACGACACCGACCAGCGCGGCATCGATCTCCTCTGCCCAACCTGGCACTTTCTCGATCTCACACCGCACGGCCGCGACGACTGGTATGCCGAGCTGACCTATCGGTGACCCGCCGGCCGGCCGCGAGCCGAACCTGCTCGCGGAGCACGCGGGCGAGTTCCCGAGTGCTGTGCCAGGCCCGCCGCGGCGGGAAGGCGCCTGCGACGTAGATCGGCTGTCCCAGGCCGAGTGCGCGTCGGCTGACTCGACGCGGGTAGGAGCTCGAGATCGTCAGGCCGGTCCGAGTTGCGGTTGGTCACCGCCCGACGCGAGGATCAACTCGGCATTGACGCGAGGTGCCCCGGCCTGGGTCGGGGAGAATCTGGGAAGCCGGTGCGAATCCGGCACGGGCCCGCCACGGTGACCGGGGAGCGGCCGTCCACAACGCCACTGGGCTTTGGCCTGGGAAGGCGGGCGGTGCAGCGAAGATCCGGAAGTCCGAAGACCGGCCTCGCTCCACGCCGCCACTGGGCGGCCGACAGCGGGAGCCTGCATGGACACGATCACTGCCTCGGTGTACGACACGATTTTTGCCCGCCGAGACGTGCGGGGGGAGTTCACCGGCGAGTTCGCCGACCCGGTGGTCCTCGAGCGGATTCTGGGCGCCGCTCACGCGGCTCCCAGCGTCGGGCTGAGCCAGCCGTGGGACTTCATCCTCATCGAGGCCCCCGCGATCCGCCACGAGTTCTGGGCCCATGTTGATGAGGAACGTCGCGTCTTCTCCGCCGCGCTGCCACCCGATCGGGCGGCGGTGTTTGATCGAATCCGCATCGAGGGGATCCTCGAGGCCAGCGTGTCGCTGGTCGTGACGTACGACCCTGACCGGGGATCGCCGCATGTGTTGGGCCGCCACGCCATCGCCGACGCCGGCCTCTATTCGGTGTGCCTCGCGATCGAGAACCTGTGGTTGGCCGCGACAGCTGAGGGATGGGGCGTCGGATGGGTCTCGTTCTACCGGGAGCACTACCTCCAGGGGCTTCTCTCGCTGCCCGCGCGGGTCAAGCCGGTCGCCTGGCTCTGTCTCGGGCCGGTCACGCACCTCCAGGCGATTCCCGACCTCGAACGGCACGGCTGGCGCCATCGGGCGCCGCTGCAGGCCGTCCTCCACCACGACGGGTGGTAGCGCCACGACGGCTTCCGGCGGGCCAGGTCCCGCGTGGTGGCGCACATCCGTCAATGAGACCCATCGTCCGACGCGGTCACCCGCGAGGTTGTCTGCGGAGAAGGTAGGTGTCCATGACCCAGCCGCTCGTCTGTTTCACCCGGTCTCGGGCCCGTTTGATGCTGTCGGTGACGTCTCGCAGTGTGCCGGAGATGAGGATCTCCTGATCGGTTCCGAGGTTGGCTCCCCAGGAGATCTCAACGTCCTCGTTGATCGTCGTGAACGAACAGTTGGCATCGAGCATGACGACGACGGTGTCGGCGTTGTCGGGGAGTCCGTCAGCGACGAGCTGGCGACCCGTGGTGACGCGGATCGATCCGCCAATCTCGTTGATGGGGCTCCGATGCTTTGCTGCCAGCGCCTGGATGCTACTGATGCCCGGGATGACGTCGTAGTCGAACCTGGTAACGCCGCGGGCGAGGATCTGCTCGAGAATCCGGAGCGTGCTGTCGTAGAGCGACGGGTCGCCCCACACGAGGAAGGCGCCGCACCCCTCCGTTTCGTCGAGCTCGGCCTGGATCAGTGCTTCGTAGATCTCGGCTCGCTGGGTGTGCCATGACTCGACACCTTCGAGGTATGACGGCAACGCTGGATCGCGTTCGGGATCTCGGGTCTCGACGATTCGGTACGTTCTGTCGGTGATGTAGCGCTCGCAGATGTCTTTTCGAATGCGGACGAGCTCGGCTTTGTCATCACCCTTGTCGTTGATGAAGAACACGTCGGCTTGGTTGAGCGCCTTGATCGCCTGAACCGTCACGTAGTCGGGGTCGCCGGCGCCGATGCCGATGACGAGGATCTTTCTCATCGCCGGCGACGCTCCCGGGTGTCGGAGGAGGAGGAGGAGGAGGAGGAGGA
>Ga0182024_10021181_pt1 | contig 11818 bp, 9 predicted proteins | sample P32metaG_FD_120480 | JGI IMG/M metagenome (GOLD analysis project Ga0182024, IMG submission 120480) | Permafrost microbial communities from Stordalen Mire, Sweden - P3-2 metaG (Illumina Assembly) | ecosystem: Environmental > Terrestrial > Soil > Wetlands > Permafrost | place: Sweden: Stordalen... | reverse complement strand
GCTGGGGTGGTTGTTGTGGCTGTTGTTGCTGGGGTGGTTGTTGTGGCTGTTGTTGCTGGGGTTGTTGTGGCTGTTGTTGCTGAGGTGGTTGCTGTGGCGGTTGTTGTTGGTATGTTGGTGGTTGGGGGTGCGGCTGTGGCTGTTGTTGGGGTTGCGGTTGTTGCTGTGGCAGTCTTAGCTCAGACGTCTGCACAGCGAGCTGGCTCGGTGAGCCGCTCTGCAGGGAAGGTCCCAAGTAAGCTGGTACAGGCTTAGACAATGAGGCAGTCTGGGTGGACAATGGTTCCTGGTTCATTGGATCGGGTCTTGAAGGGGCAACGGGTCTAGCCTGAACAGCCTGTGGAGCGGTGGCTTGGACCGGCGTAGCCAATGCCGGGTTAGTGTATGGCTGAGCGCCGTTTTGACCATTCCCAACCGGTGCCGGTGTAGGGGCCGCCGCCTTGGCACCTGCAATGTCAGCCGCAGCTGCAACGTCAGCTGCTGTCCATCTGCCTGAGCGGTTCCAGCGACCGGAAGACATTCCCTGAGCACATCGCTTCAAGTGCTGTGCTTCAGCCTCCCGGTGCGTCTTCATTAAAATGTCTGCATAACTATCCAGCAAACTCAGTACTTCCGGGTTGCTGGCACCCAGATTTTTGGTTTTGATGGCAATTGCTTGTTTGTATAAAGGCTCCGCCTCAGTATATTGATGCTGCAAGTGATAGAGCATAGCCAGGTTGCTGGATGTCACTCCAACATCAGGATGATCTGGCCCGAGCATTGCTTCATACAAATCAAGCAGCTTGCGGCAGTAATTCTGTGCCTCAGGATAGTTCCCCTGACGGTAAAAGGCTTCTCCTAACCCTTCGTAGGTGACGGCTTTTCTGGTATCCAGCGCCTGAAATGTCTCAGTCTCAGCCAGCGCTGCTACCCACATCGACTCAGCTTCCTTGAGTCGACCTTGTTGCAAAGCCTGTTCGCCTGCTGCTCTATATCGCTGCCAATTGCTCATTAATATCCGAACAACCAGATAAAATCCACCTCATAAGTAGAGTACCCATTTTCCCCAATACTTCTGCGTGTGAGGCTGAAATTCCCATAATATCTAGTTTAGGAAAGCGACGTTACGCCCTGCGCCATCAACAAAACAGATGACCGCGCCTTCACTTTGTAGGCGGCAGAAATAAGTGGCACTGCCAAATCTGGATGCTGGAAAGCGTCTTTGCCCAACGATGTGTCGATAATTCTATGCCACTTTTTATTGGACACTGGTACCGGTAAATCGAACAAAAGGTCTTTCCAGTAGGCGTTTAGCATCACATGTAGGTGTTCCTGCTTTTCAGGATGTACTAATGTGAATGCCAGCGTATGGGAATCATCACCCAGGTCAGGATTTTCCAGGTGCACTCCGTGCCAGATAATGTGAGGTTCCCAACTGACCGGTTCGGTCAAAAGGGGCAGAGTCTGCTTGAAGATTTCCAGCGACTGAATGAACTTGATTACGTCTTTTGTGAAGGAGAGAATTTCTCCATTTTTTTCCACCAGACTCCAGTCAAACCAGCTCACTTCGTTGTCCTGACAATAGGCGTTGTTGTTTCCCAGCTGTGTGCGCCGCACTTCATCGCCCATGAGCATCATGGGAGTGCCTTGAGAGATGAACAATATGGTGAGAAAGTTCTTGATTTGCCGTGCTCTAAGCTCTTCAACGGCTGGATCTGAAGTTTGTCCTTCGATGCCGCAATTCCAGCTGTAGTTTGAATCAGTGCCGTCGGCACTGTTTTCGTCATTGCCTTGATTATGTTTGTTGTTGTAGGAGACGAGGTCGTTGAGGGTGAAGCCGTCGTGGCAAGTGACAAATTGGATGCTGCGATTTGGTTCGCGCTGGGGATCAGTGTAAATGTCGGGACTGCCAATGATCCGTGCACCCAACTTCTTTACCATAGCCCGATCGCCTTTGACGAACTGGCGAATATCGTCTCGGAAAGGACCGTTCCATTCGCTAAACCAATTGGCACGGTTGACGAACCATCCCACCTGATACAAGCTTAAATCCCAGGCTTCGGCGATCAATTTGGTGCCTGCCAGCACCGGATCAGATTCGACTGACCAGAGAATAGTTGGTAAGTCGAGTGGTTCGCCTGTCACACCACGCGTTAAAACCGACGCCAGATCAAATCGAAAACCGTCGACATGCATCTCTGCTACCCAATGTCTGAGGCTGTCAATCATCAGTCTGCCCGCGATTGGATGATTGGCTCGGTAAGAATTTCCGCAACCACTGTAATTCATATATTTCGAAAGCGTGGAATCCAGAATGTAATAAGTGGAGTTGTCCAGACCCTTAAAACTAATGGTTGGTCCTGTGTCATCACCTTCACCTGTGTGGTTGTAAACGACATCGAGAATGACTTCAATGCCGGCGCGGTGCAAGGCTTTAACCATGTCACGGAACTCATTGATCGGGCCAAGCGGATCTCTTCGCGAGCTATAAAACGCATGCGGAGCAAAAAAATTGAGTGGGCTGTATCCCCAGTAATTTTGCAAACCGGGGCGAGCATCGTGTTGATCGAATTGATAGACGGGCATTAGTTCGACAGCCGTGATGCCCAGATCCTTTAGATATGGAATCTTCTCGATGACACCAGCAAAGGTGCCTCGTTTTTCTGGTGACACACCAGAATTTGGATTGCGAGTGAAGCCGCCAACGTGCATTTCGTAAGTGACACTTTCAGAACTCGGTCGCCGCAATGGTTGATCGTCTTGCCACTCGTACTCGGAAGTATCGACGACAACGCCACGCAGCGCTTGCGCTGTGTTATCACCGGGATAGATAGCCGCTTCGCGATCATAGTTTTCCCAGTTCACAACCGCCAGAGCATGCGGGTCGAGAATCAGCTTTTGGGCATCGAAGCGCTGCCCCAAATGTGGTGCAAATGGACCATGCACACGATAACCGTAAATTTGTCCTGAGCCTACGTGGGGCACAAAAATGTGCCAATAGAAATTGGTTTTGTTGACGATCGGATCAAGGCGAATGATCTGTGACGGCGCCCGCTCGGTGGGGCCGGAGAAGAGCAAAAGCTCGACGCCGGTGCAGTGCTTTGAATAGATGCAGAAATTTGTGCCGCCGGCCACGACGGTGGCGCCTACCGGATAGCTGCGCCCGGCCAAGGTAATTTGAATTGCCATTTGCTCGGTCATTTTTAACCGAAAATTTCGGGAGCGTCAATACTTACTTTGTTTATGCGCGTGGCCAGTCCTGAAATCGTACCGGCCCAACGATTGCTCATCAAGCTTTGATTTTTCGGTCCCTCGTTTGTACTCGGCACCAAATCTAGTGCCTTCTCAAATTTGTCCAGAGCTTCTTTTTCTTCTGTTGTGGTCAGACATGTAGTGATCGCATCGCGGGCGATATCAGGTGCGGTGAGAAATTCCTTAATCCGAGTAAGACCAGGCTTCTCCTCAGGACTCAAGCCGCAATGCAATATCAATGCCCCCAGTAAGAGCTTTTCCCATTTCGTCCATATTTGATCTGACTGGATAGCGTGCTGTGTATTGGCAACGATCCTTTCCGCGACTTCCATAGCCTTATCATAGCTATCAGCACTCTCTATCGACTTTTCCAGCTCTTGACGCAAGGTAGTCATCATCTTTGGGACCTGTGGAAGCATTGCACGCATATCAACTTAAACCTGCTTGGTCGAATATGCAACTGAAATCAGGCAAATTCGTTTACACATGCTCTTCATTGCGCCCTTAATCTCAACGCGATCGCTGATAGAGCGACGCTTGACAAAAACTGAAGGCCATATTCTTTCGCGCAACAAAGGTTGGGCACGAAGATGCAGTCTCAGTTTGCGGCGATTGAGCGATTGCCTGTTTCCAGCAAGCGGTTTTCACCAGATTTTCAGTCCAGTTACTTGTGTTTGTCAGCAGGCTCAGCTGCAGGCGTCGAATCGCCGCCTGCAGAGTTGCTGGCAGCACTGTCGGCTCGTTCCTTCATAATTTCCACTTTTCTGCGCGCCTGTTCCAGGCGTCTGCCTTCTTCAGAGGTTCGATTAGAGGCTTTAGAAGCTATCTCGATAAATCGATTGTAGAAAGTCGTTGCTTCCTTAGGTTTACTCAAACCTTCGTAAGCTTGCCCTTCTATGTACAATGCAGCCACCGTATTTGGAGCCAGTGAAATCGCCTTCTCGCTATCTGCAATTGCTTCATCAAATTTGTATAAACCCAAATGCGCTGCGGCTCTGGCCGCGTAGACGTCTGCATCATTGGCGTCGGTTGCTAACGATTTTGTACAGTCTTCAATTGCCGCTTTGTTATTCTTTAAATCTGCGTTGATCTGCCCTCTCAATCCATAGTATTTGGCATTGTCGGGCTTCATCGCGATCGCTTCATTGATATATTTCAAGGAAATCTGAGGATCGGTCCTCCAGGCAACGAGTGAATATTTATAGCGATCGTCGAAGTCGTGCGGATCCAACTCGACGATTCTGCCCAGGTCCAATTTCACTCTTTCGGGGTCATCTTTCTTGGTCTTGTCGTAGAGGCGCAGGCGCTCTTTAAACAGTTTCACTTTTGCCAGAGAATCGGGATAAAGAGAGATAATACGATTCAAATCTTCCAGGGCGGCGTCGTCCATGTTTTGTCGCTTGTAGAACTCGAAGCGCAACATCAAATTTGACTCATTGCGAGGCTCAAGGTTGATGGCCGTCTCAAGATCGGTCTTTGCCTTGTCTAACTGCTTCAGTTTTTCCAGAGCCAGGCCTCTCAAAACGTACGCATAGGCAACGCGTGTAGAAGCCAGAATGCGCTTGCAATCGGCGATGCATTGAGTGTTCTGACCGGTATTCAAGTAAAGGCTGGCTCGCAAAAGGTTTGCTTCGAGATTATCCGATTCACTGCCCAAGACGCGATTCACGTCTTGCAGCGCCTTTGCGTAGTCCTTTGTGCGCACCAGAAAATTGGCTCGGGCTAATATAGCGACAGAATTGTTTGAAGAAACAGCAACCGCTTTATTGAAATCGGCTAGGGCCTTGTCTTTCTTCCCGGTCTTTTCGTAAAAATCAGCGCGCCCAAGGTAGCTTTCAAAGTGAGAAGGTGATGCTTTTATGGCGGCCGTGTAGTATTGCTCGGCCTCACCGAACTGTCCGTGGCGATACGCGTCCACAGCGCCTGCTGCATACCGGGCTGCTTTGTCATCGGATTGAGCCAACGACACGGTGGGAACGAGCAGCCAGCCGAGCGCTGCTAAGACACAACTGATCCTTTTCATGACTCTCCTATCACAGGCATTTGATGTTTTCATGCTGACAACTTCTTTACTGGGTGTAAGATGTTTATAGAACCGACAGGACCAAGATTATGGTTAGCACCAGATCCTACATCGAATTTTATCTTACTGACGATGGTTGGACTTGTACATCATGGCATGCGATCAATAAAATTGGCTCCTTGCCTGCGAGATCTCTGATTGGATTGCAGCTAGAGCAACGGGATCTGGCCCAGCGCCAGGAATCTGGGTACGAAGTGAGAGTTTTAAAGATAGATGCAGGGCAACCGGCCGTTACCGCATTGAAAGATTTTGGCATACCTACTTTGGTCGCTGAGCATTGCCCAGAGATCGGCGGCGAAATCGGAAAACTTCTGCGATAAACCTTTCCCAAAGGAGCAATCCAAAAAAGGGCACCGACTACGGTGCCCTGGGAAATTTGCACCTTCATTCGATCGAGAATGATGGTGGCATTTTTTGCATGTTGGCGCCGTTTTGGACCGACAATATGCCATCATATTGGCACCCCCTAATGAAGATGTTTTAACGAAATGACTATTCTGGAAAAACTTTCTGCCGACATCAAAGAGGCAATGAAGGCAAGAGATCAACTTCGTCTTGATACTTTGCGTTCAGGACTGTCTGCCTTGAAGTACAAGCGAGTGGAACTGGCTCGCGACCTGAACCATGAAGAAGAGCTTGCGGTGCTCCAAAAACAGGTAAAACAGCGGTCAGATTCGATTGCCGAGTACATCAAAGCGGGTCGCACTGATTTAAGCGATAAAGAAACCAGAGAGCGCGAAATCTTGATGAGCTACTTGCCAACGCAAAAGTCTGAAGAAGAGGTGCGGCAAATAGTGCGCCGGTTGATTGCCGAAATTCCAGGGCAAAATCGCAATCAGGGTGCGGTGATGAAGGTTGTCATGCCACAACTGAAGGGACTGGCCGATGGAGCCATGGTTCGTCAGGTGGTCAATGATGAGCTAAAGGGTGACAGTTAGCTGAAGAATCGCTTCATTTCTTATCGCTTTCTCTTCATGCACAAAGAAACGTATAATGTCGTTTGTGGAGGGTGGTAGACCAAGAAGGGGCGATAAATCAAAAGCAGGCGGGACGCCTGCGCTCCCGGATAAATCGGCGATAGAATCATGATCAACGAACGTTTGACCAAAGGATGCAAAAAGGTCCTGACAGCGTTGGAAGGCACCAGAGATCTGGCTACCGCTCAGGATATTCATAACCGTCTGCGCACAGACAAGGCTAATGCTCCCGGGTTGACGACAGTTTACCGATCTCTGGAATCTCTGGTGACACTAGGGATGGTGCAGGCAGTCGAGCTCGGCGATGGAGAACGGCGATATGAGGTGGTCAAACCGGGTGAACACCACCATCATCTTGTCTGCGATGTTTGCCGCAGCAGTGTTCATCTCGATCAATGCGTAGTCGAAGATCTGGAAGAAGCAGTCAAAACAAAATACGGCTTTGATACGCGCGCACACATACTGGAGATTTTCGGTACTTGCAAGAAGTGCCAGAAACCAGGACCTTGATCAGCGGGCGTCGCTGCGGCAGCCAAGCTTTGAGCGCTAATCGTGGTGCGTCGTGGGCAGGGTCAATTTTTTAGTGGATGGCTCCAGGCGCTTCAGTCCATCCCGGTCGGTCATGATCAAAAGCTTGTCGCCTACAGCCAGAGTATTGCTTGGCGACGGATTCCAATCCAACTCTCCGTTCAATCGATCATGCAATAACACAGTCACTTCGTGGTGGCGGCGAATATCATCTACTGTTTGTCCTACCAGAGCGGTGTTGGCCTCCACTACCAACTGCACGGCATTGATAATTGTTCCGGCAAATTCAAAAGAATCAAGAATGTCTCCACTGATTGCCGCTTGAGCAAACAGACGAGAGGAACGCGCAGACGAGCTGTAAGCTCCGAAAATACCAAGACTTTTCTCAATTTTCTTAGCTAACTTTTGATCGAACATACGAATGATCACCCGAATATTCGCGTTGAACTCTCGGGCAGTCAGAGCAGATTCCAGATTTACCAGGTCGTTATTGGTGACGCTGATAATTGCTTTCGCCTTGTGAATGTTCGCAGACTGAAGCATCTGACTGTCGCGGCAATCGCCAATCAAAACTGGCACTGAATAGGTTGCCGCTTCATTGACGAAACGCGAATCTGGATTTTGCTCAATCACAACAGTGTCTTCATCGAATCGTCTTAAATGTTGAATCACACGAATTCCAACATTACCCAACCCGCACACGACGATGTGATTCTCAAGTGTCGAAGCTAACATTTTTTGCCACTCCCCTGAATAGCGCTTATGCTGAAAAAGTAGATTACCAAGGTGGACAACACCTTCCGCAATTGTGAGAAGGCCAAGCAGCGGAAGGAGAAAAAATAGAGCGGAGAGTCTCCAATCATCAATGTAGTTCAACGGACTTTCGAAGAACATCATCAACCAAACATAGTAGGCGGTCTGGGTTATGCTTAGCTGTCCATGTGTTAGTTCTGCACGCGGATAGAAGGCGTAGAACAAAGTGGTTGATAGTCCGAAGGCACAAATGAAAACAATGAAAAAGCCGCGGAATTCATTGAGAATTACGCGCACAAGCAGCAGGTATTTCCTGCAGGACTTTCTTAACTTCTCGAAATCATTGTGCGCCAAGATAAGAACCGCGGTGTGAGGATGCCTTGAGGGAGCATTGCCGGCTACCCGGGAGCGCAGGCGTCCCGCCTGCTTCTACCAGTCGGGCTATATTTTAGCGCAGTTCTAAGCTTGACCGATTCTTCGATTCTAGTTGAGGTACTCTTTCAGCCCGCTCACTTGTGAGCTGTGGCGAAGCTTTTTCAACGCTCGAGCCTCGAGTTGTCTGGCTCTTTCCCGGCTGATTCCAAGCGCCAGGGCGCACTCGGCCAGGCTCTTAGGATTGTCGCCCGTAAACCCATAGCGCATTATCAACACATTGCGCTCAAATGGGTTTAGACAGTTGAGTGCCTCGACAACATCACGATGCAAAAACTTTGCCGCTACAGCTTCAGCTGGAGTAGCCTGCTCTTCATCGCTCAGGGTTTCGCCTATCGTGGTGTCAAATCCGATACCGCTTACGGCGTCAAGAGAGATTGATCCTTTCGAGACGTCGAGAACCTTTCTAATTTTCTCTGGGCTTACCTGCATGGCGACAGCGAGTTCATCAGTGGTCGGCAGGCGACCCAATTTTTCACTTTGCAGTTTGACTTGCTTTCTCAATTTAGCTAGAAGTTCATTCATATGACCGGGCAATCTGATCGTGCGTGATTTGTCGGCTATGGCGCGCACAATGGCCTGTCTGATCCACCAGGTGGCATAGGTTGAGAACCTGTAACCAAGCTCGGGATCAAACTTGTCTACTGCTTTCATCAGGCCAAGGTTTCCTTCTTGAATCAAATCCGGATAGCTAATGCCGCGGTTCAAAAAGTGCCGCGCTACACTGACGACAAGACGAAGGTTAGACTGGATAATGCGATCGCGGGCTTCTTTGTCTCCTGCATGGGCACAGCGAACCAGCTCAATCTCTTGCGCTCCTGAAAGGAGACTGTAACGACCAATCTCTTTGAGATACATGGTCATCGAGTCGTCGTTAAACGAACGCGAAGCGGTGTCCGGCTCTAAGTCCAGCTGGCTGCTCTCATCGGTGTCAGTCTCGACGGTAGGCTGTTGCTCCTCGAACCAGGATTCATCAGTCCTCGATTTATATTTCTTTTGAGCATTCATTTTCATTTTCGTTGTTTCCAGAAAAGTGGGCTCCCAGACCGTTCAAGCAGATCTCACCACGCCACTTGGACTTGCGACATTTTCTGAGAGCCTCTGTACCTTAGGATGGCAATGCCATATTCTATGTTCCCCAGAAAGTCACCCAAAAATCTTAAGAAAATGCGAAAAAATGCCCAACGCAAGCAGGTCTGGGTGGTCGCATAAATCGAAATCAAACATTAGGCTTTAATTGCGCTTGAAAGCGGGCGAGTTTTAAGTGATAGAACATAGATAAGTTCTAGATCAATTGGACATATGGCAATGGAATCGCATCATAACCGTCTCAAAGAAATCAATGCTCAAATCAAGCTAAAGCTGGCGGAGGGCGACTTGAAGGGAGCTGAGCGGCTCTCTGCCAAATTGGTCGAGACTGCCGAAGGTATTGAGGCTGCCTCGGAACAAGGCAACCCATTCGATGCGCTCTCGATGGTCTCGAAATTGATGACGTCAGTTACTGCTCATTTCCCAAGTGTTGCTGCCACTACTGTTGCTACTTCGGAACAGCTCGAGTTGGCCCGCCGCGACGCCATTGATAATGAGCACCTGCGACTGCTAACGGTGTTCCATTATGTCAACGCCGGACTCCTCCTCATGATCTCATCCGTCTTCCTTTTGTACGCTCTAATGGCTCTTTTCATGATTTTGGCCTCATTCTCTGCTCCAGGCTCGCAAGGACCACCTCTGATTGTCGGGACAATGATGATGATCATCACTCTCATCCCTGTGGCATTTACCTGGAGTCTTGCCGCGGCCAACGTTTGGGCTGGGCGCCAGATTACGAATCGACAAAATCATCTTCGCTGTCTGATCGTCTCCGCCGTCAACTGCATGAATATTCCATTTGGCACCATCCTCGGTGTCTGTTCTATTTTGGTCTTGGCTCGCGACAGCGTTAAGTCTAAGTACCCACAAATTTCGTCTTAGCTTTTAGACTGGCTCTTGCCTTTGACTTTCCTCAGCTCAGCTTTTCTGCAGTTCAGCTTTTCTGCTCAGACTCGCCTAAATATTGAGAGTCTGCCAAACTTGCCTGGTCACCAAGCAAGGCGCGCTCCACCGCTGAAGCCATTTGATTGACAAAAGTTTCAAGCAAGTGCATTTCATCGGGATCAAACATTCGCTCATGCTTGCCGGGCAGGATGCCGATCGCACCAATCAACCCTTTGGAGCCGGAGAGCGGCAAATAGAGCGCCTTGGCTCCGGGCAAGGTCGAAGTTCCAACCCCGGCGACGTGCTTGTTGAGAAACACCCACTGAGCGACACCCCATTCCTTGGCATCGAGCTCATATGAATTAGCGATGTTGCGTATCTCTTTTAGCTCTGCCTGGACCTGGGAAAGAACGACGGCTGCTTTACAGTCAAAGACTTCGGTAATGTGTCGCACTGAGATGCCGACAACGTTCTCGCACCCACGGCTGGAGGCCAGCTCGCGAGTCATCTCATAAAGAGCAGCTGTGTGCCGTTCACGCTTTCTGGCCAGCTCTGCCTGCTGCTTCACCGTCGTAGTCAGTGTGCTGAGAGTAATACCAACCAGGAGCATGACGGCGAAAGTGATCAGATATTGAGTATCCGACACCTCAAAAGACATGTACGGTGGCACAAAAAAGAAATCATAGACGGCGACGCTCAATACAGCACAAAGAATCGAGGGTCCTTTGCCCCATTTCAGGGCCGTTATGACAACGCCCAAGAGAAAAAACATGACCAGATTTTCCTGGGCCAATCGATGGGTGCCAACCTTGTTAATCAGTCCAGCCAAGGCAACGATGCCGATTGCATAAACATAATGCATGAAATTTGCAGAGTCGGATCTGACGTCTTTTGATAAGGGCTCTGTATCTGAGACATCACCGGTGATAACATAGACGTCGATGTTGCCACTCTTGCGGATCAAATCATCGACAATCGAACCGAACAGTATCTCCCGCCATCGCGCTTTTTCGGGCTTGCCAATTACGATCTTGGTGATGTTTCTTCGCCGCGCATAAGTGACTAACTCGTCGGCCGTCCTTTCACCGGTGAGGATCGTAGTGTCCGCACCCAGTCGTTCAGCCAGCCTGAGTGTGCGCATGATCCGATCACGATCATCTTTTGAGAACCGGGCTGTTCTCGGGGTCTCCACATAGGCGGCGGTCCAATTGGCTTTCAAGCCGGCAGCCATGCGCTTTGTCGCCCGCACCAATCGAGCAGAGAGCGGATGCGGCCCCACACAGACCAATATGCGATCGGACGCGGGCCAGACCTCCTTGATAAATTCATCGCGCCTGTATTTCTGCATCTGCTCGTCGACGCGCTGTGCTGCTGCACGAAGCGCCAGTTCACGCAGGGCGATCAGATTTCCCTTCTTAAAGAAATTTTCCAGGGCACTCTGGCTTTGTTCAGGAAGATAGACCTTGCCCTCTTGCAGGCGCTCGATCAGTTCGTCGGGAGTGAGATCGACCAGTTCTATTTCGTTAGCCCGCTCCAGCATGGAGTCGGGGACGGTCTCTCGGACATTGATGTGAGTGATTTGAGCGACGATGTCGTTGGCACTTTCGAGATGCTGAATATTCAATGTTGTGTAGACATCTATTCCGGCATTCAACAATTCCTCCACGTCTTGCCAGCGTTTCTCGTGACGGGAGCCAGGCGCGTTGGAGTGAGCCAATTCATCCACCAGCACTAGAGCCGGTTTACGTGCAAGCACGGCATCGATATCAAATTCTTCAAGTGTGGTGCCCTTATATTCAATCCGTTTATAAGGAACCTGTTCCAGCCCCTCCAAGAGCGT